>Peterbilt_p2__coassemble_15662_pt1 | contig 1715 bp, 1 predicted proteins | sample Peterbilt_p2__metabat2_high_PE_039 | metagenome-assembled genome bin Peterbilt_p2 | reverse complement strand
CAAATATATATATATCAAAATAAGTGATGTTTTATGCTGTTAAAGAATGGATATTCAGTAGTAATATCCAAAGAAAGGATGTAAAATCTGATTATCAAATACGAAATACACAAAAGAACGAATAAGTGGTAAGTAACAAAAAAGTAAAGTGTACTTATATGTGAAAGGAGTTAAAGGTATGAAGAGAAAATTAGCATTGTTATTAGCGGGAATTTTGACAATAGGATCTCTCGTAGGATGCGGAGGCGATTCCGGAAAAGAAACAGCTAAAAATGAAAGTTCGGTAAATAAAGACGGTGAATTAGAAGGTGATATTACTTTCTGGCATTCATTTACGCAGGGACCAAGATTAGAAACTATTCAAAAAGTTGCGGATCAGTTTATGAAAGATAACCCAAAGGTAAATATTACTATTGAAACATTTTCATGGGCGGATTTTTATACAAAATGGACAACAGGTCTTGCTTCAGGAAATGTACCAGATATGAGTACTGCACTTCCAAGTCAGGTAGTGGAAATGATGGATGCAGAAGCATTAATACCTATTGATGATTTAATTGATGATATTGGACGGGATAAATTTTCAGAGGCTGCACTTTCAGAAGGTGAAAAGGATGGAGAATGTTATTCTATTCCATTGTATTCACATGCACAGGTTATGTGGTATAGAAAGGATCTTTTGGAACAGGCTAACTTAGAAGTTCCAAAAACCTGGGCGGAATTTGCAGATGCTGCAAAGGCATTGACAAAAGATGGTGTATATGGATGTTCATTCCCATGTGGTGCAAATGATATGATGGCTACACGTTTCCTTAACTTCTATGTGAGAAGTGCAGGTGAAAGTCTTTTAAATGATGATCTTACAGCTAATTTAACAAGTGATGCAGCTATTGATGGTATTAATTATTGGGTAGATATTTATAAAAATTGTTCTCCACAGGATTCTGTAAACTATGTAGTTTTAGATCAGGCAGATTTGTATTATAAAGGAAAAACAGCATTTGACTTTAACTCAGGATTCCAGATTTCAGGAGTAGAGCAAAACTCACCAGAACTTTTAGATTATATTGATTGTGCACCATTGCCTAAAATCAATGCGGATGATCCTGATTACGGTGCTGAAACATCTAATATTCCAATTGTAGTATGGCAGAATTCTGAACATGCAGATATTTGCAAAGAATTTACAAAAAAACTTTATGCAGAAGATACATATGTTGATTTCTTGGCAGCTACACCAGTAGGTATGCTTCCATCAATTGAAGGAATTTCTGATTTAGATGCTTATAAGAACAATCCTACAGTACAAAAGTTCTCAAATGCAGAACAGGTAATTGCTGAAGCTGCAAAACGTGGTACAGCTTTAGGGTTTGAACATGGACCAAGTGTTCAGGCCGGTTTATTAACATCACAAGGAATTATTGAAACAATGTTCCAGGAAATTATTACAAATGGTAAAGATGTAAAGGAAGCTGCAGCAGATGCTGAAAAAGAGTTAAACGAAATTTTCTCTACCGTTCAGTAAATATAAATCACGGGACTATTTGATTTGCAAATAGTCCCGGAATATATAGAGAGGTGGCAAATAAACAGTGAAAAGAAAAGTAAAACATGATTATGCGAGATGGGTATTTGTTCTTCCTGCATTGATTGTAGTAACGTAAACGCAAAATAGCGAGTACCTTGACATTTTTAGGCGGCTGCTTTGCAGCCAC
>Peterbilt_p2__coassemble_12677_pt1 | contig 2062 bp, 3 predicted proteins | sample Peterbilt_p2__metabat2_high_PE_039 | metagenome-assembled genome bin Peterbilt_p2 | reverse complement strand
ATTTTGAACGAAAAGTCCTCTTTTTCCGTAGAGGCTGTTATTTCACAGCCCCTATTTTGTTATAGTCAAATAGAGGAAAATAAGGTATAATGATTGCACAACGTGCAATCCAAGTCATTTAGGATAAGAGAAAGGACAGGACAATGAGTTTAGCAGATAAATTGTTTATTGATATGTGCCATGATATTCTGGAAAACGGCACAGATACCAAGGGTGAGAAGGTCCGGCCAAAATGGGAAGATACCGGTGAATTCGCCTATACAATCAAGCGTTTTGGTGTGGTGAACCGTTATGATCTTCGGAAAGAATTTCCGGCACTGACGCTCAGAAAGACAGCGTTAAAGAGCTGCATGGATGAAATTCTCTGGATTTACCAGAAAAAATCCAATAATATCAAAGATTTAAAACCGCATATCTGGGATGCCTGGGCAGATGAAAATGGCTCCATCGGTACCTGCTATGGTGATGTGGTAGGACGGAAGTTTATGTATAAGGGTGAGCAGACGGACCAGATGGATTATGTGCTGAAGCAGTTAAAAGAAAATCCATACAGCAGAAGGATCATGACAAACCTGTATCAGTTTGAGTATCTTCACAGCGGGGCTCTGGATCCTTGCTGCTACAGTATGACCTACAATGTGACCAAGGAAAGAAACAGTGAAAAACTGGTTTTAAATGGGGTGCTGAATCAGCGTTCCCAGGATGTTCTTGCGGCAAATAACTGGAATGTGTGCCAGTATGCGATTCTTTTAATGATGGTAGCTCAAGTGAACGATATGATTCCGGGAGAACTGGTACATGTGATTGCAGATGCCCATATTTATGACCGCCATGTAGATGCAGTAAAAGAACTGATTACCAGAACACCATATCCGGCACCAAAGGTATCTCTGAATCCTGAGGTAAAGGATTTTTATGCATTTACTACAGATGATCTGATTGTGGAAGATTATCAGGCAGGACCACAGGTGAAAAATATACCCATTGCAGTGTGAGAGAGGAGAAAAAATGAACTTAATCGTAGCAGCAGATGCCAACTGGGGCATCGGAAAAGAAAATAAACTGCTGGTGAGCATTCCGGCAGATATGAAATTTTTCAGAACCACCACCACAGGGAAAGTAGTTGTTATGGGAAGGAAAACACTGGAAAGTTTTCCGGGAGGTCTTCCGTTGAAAAACAGAGTGAACATTGTGATTACCAGAGATAAAAATTACAAAGCAAAGGATGCAGTGATTGTCCACAGCATTGAAGAAGCATTGGAAGAAGTTAAAAAATATCAGTCAGAAGATGTCTACGTAATCGGCGGCGACAGCATTTACAGGCAGATGCTGCCGTATTGTGACAAGGCACATGTGACAAAGATTGACTTTGCCTATGAAGCAGATACCTTCTTCCCGAATTTAGACGAGGATGCACAGTGGAAAGTCACAGAAAGAAGTGAGGAACAGACCTATTTTGATATTGAATATGAGTTCAGGACTTACGAAAGAGTGTAGGATAATAAAGGCGTTAGGTAAATAGAGACGCTTTGCATGGAGCAGGAGAGAAATGCTTCATCTGTTCTGCCTGAACTTGTCAGGTTTCTGAAGTTTGTGACGGCAAATCTTAAAGAAAGCGAAGAGGATTTTGGAGATGAATTGGTGAATCAATTCCAGAATTCTATTCGTGATATTAAGAAAAGCCGGGAAATGGGAGAGCGTTATATGATTTTTGAAGAAATGCTGCGAGAGGAAAAACAGGAAGGATTAGAAGAAGGGCAATTAATGGCCCGGCAAGCGTCAGTTTTAGAATTCTTGGAAGAATTAGGTGATATTCCGGCAGAACTACAAGAAAAGATAAAGAACCTGGAAAATATCGAAAAACTGAAAATGCTGCTTAAGCTGGCAGTCAGGGCTGATTCTATAGCTGATTTTGAAAAAGAGGCGGAATCCTATTTTATTTCTGAGGAGTAAATGTCAATATATCTAAGGACTGTCGCATTAAGGTGTATTTATAAATATTCTTGACATGCATCTTAATGCGACAGCTTCATCTATCAAATTTCTTAAAAAAGTATCTTAT
>Peterbilt_p2__coassemble_7815_pt1 | contig 3121 bp, 3 predicted proteins | sample Peterbilt_p2__metabat2_high_PE_039 | metagenome-assembled genome bin Peterbilt_p2 | reverse complement strand
TCCAGGCTGCAACCTGTGACATAATTAATTTCATCTAAGTCTTTTATCCTGTCTTCCTTCGAAGCCTTCATGTCCAACTCCTCCTCCAGATCAATGGTAAAGGTTGTGGGAACTTCCTTCAGACACTTATCACAGGGAATGGCTACGGTAATAGAACCGTTGGCTTCAATTTTTAAAACCTTCTTTCCACTGTTGGTAATCTTCATGGAAATGGGCTTCTTCTCAACAATAGGAAAATCTCCTAGTTTCGATTGAAAGGAATCCATGGAAACAGGTGCTTCTACAACCTGTGTCTTTCCTTCCAGGGATAAAATTTCTGATAAATCAATTAGCATAATAGTCTCCTAATCACACCTTGTAAATTATACATAGGGATTTGCGGTTTGTCAACCATTATTTTAAAAACTATTTCTGAACTAATGCCGCTGTTTCCTGGCAGATTGCTAATTCTTCGTTTGTAGGAACAATTGCAACTGTTACTTTTGAATCTGGTGTAGAGATTACTTTGTTCTCTCCTCTTGTTTTGTTTGCTTCTTCATCAAGAGTTACTCCAAGATAGCTCAGTCCTTTTACAACAGTTTCTCTTACAGGAATCGCATTTTCACCGATACCACCAGTGAAAGCAATGGCATCTACACCGTTCATAGCTGCTGCATAAGAACCGATGTATTTAATAATTCTGTAGCACAGGCAGTCAATCGCACGTTTTGCATCTTCATTACCCTGTTCTGCTGCTTCATTTAAGTCACGGAAGTCACTGGAAAGACCTTTGGATAATCCCAGAAGACCGGATTTTTTATTCAGAATATTTACCATCTCTGTAACGTCGATGTTTTCTTTCTTGCATACAAAGTCAAGAACTGCCGGATCTAAGTCACCAGAACGGGTTCCCATTACAAGACCTTCAAGAGGAGTAAGACCCATAGAAGTATCTACACATTTTCCATTTACAACTGCACTGATGGAAGAACCATTACCTAAGTGTGCAACAATTACTTTGGAATTTTCTGGATCTAAGCCCAGGAATTTGATTGTTTCTTTGGATACAAATCTGTGAGAAGTTCCGTGGAAACCATATTTACGAACTTTGTATTTATCATAGTATTCGTATGGGATTGCATACATATATGCTTTTTCCGGCATTGTCTGATGGAAAGCAGTGTCAAATACCGCTACGTTTGGTTTTCCTGGCATCAGATCCATACATGCACGGATACCCATTAAGTTTGCTGGGTTATGAAGAGGTCCTAAATCACAGCATTCTTCAATAACAGAGATTACTTCGTCGTTGATAATGCAGGAATCAGAAATCTTAGCTCCACCGTGAAGTACACGATGTCCGATTGCTTCTACTTCATCTAAGTTCTTTAATACACCTGTAGATGGATTTACCAGTGCATCCAGAACCATTTTGATTGCTTCTGTATGAGTAGGCATAGCAGCTTCTGTTACTTCTTTTTCACCGCCTGCTGGCTGGTAAACTAATCTTCCGTCAATACCAATACGCTCACACAGACCTTTTGCTGCTACTGCTTCTGTCTCAGAATTAATCAACTGGAATTTCAGAGATGAACTTCCACAGTTCACTACTAATACGTTCATGTTTTTTCCTCCGATATCATTAGATATTTTATACAGACTGCTCTGTAATTATGGGCTGTGTCAGCCCATGCTTAGTATTATTATACAACCTTTTCTCATGACAGACAAGAGATGGTTTTGTATTTTTATGGAAAAGGATGCTTTATTTTGTATTCTTTTTGAAACATAAGGAAATCTTTAATCTTCTTTCTCATCTCTTTGAAATTCCAGAATGTCTCCCGGCTGGCAGTCCAGCACATCACAAATCGCATTTAAAGTAGAAAAACGGATAGCACTTACCTTCCCAGTCTTTATTTTAGAAAGATTCACATTTGCAACCCCAACTTTTTCAGATAATTCGTTGAGGCTGATTTTCCGATCTGCCATCATACGATCCAGTCTTAATATAATCGCCATTTTCACACACTCCTATAATGTCTCGTCTACTTCTGTCTGTAAGCTGATTCCGTATTCGAAGATAAACGAAATCAAATAAAGAATGGCTGCCAAAATCAGATCATAAAACAGACCAAAAATAGAATTTCCATCAGATATTTTCCAAAGAGGTATTATTGAAACAACAACCCACCATAAAATAATTTTTCGAAATTGTTTTACAATACCATATTGAAAAGGCGACGCATTTTTTTCAATGAGTTTTAACAACCTTCTTATGTTCACAAACAGAAATAATGTCACAAGAAACAACAGATGAAAACTGATTGTAATAAGTTTTACATCTACCAGCGTTATTTCTTTTTGAAGTACATCCGAGAAATCTTGTGCTAATTTTAAACTCGTCTCCGTTCCAAAAAAGACATTAAATGTTGGAAGACACCAACCTATCACAACATATACATCCAAAACAACAAGTACCGTAAATATCTTTTTTAATACCTTTGCCAGCTTTGTGATTTTTTCATACTTCATAATCTTCGCTCCTTTCTCATTTCAGATTTAAATTTTCCATCTCACAGCTTTTTCTTTATTATACCATTATTTTTTTATCTTTTTCAATATATTTTTAATGTTTATCATTAATTATTTAATTTTAATATTACACAAACAGTAAATAGCAAAATTCCCCGGCTATGTTTTTACACATATCCGGGGAAATCGTTTATCTTATTCTTTTTGATTCTCTGCCAGCTTCCGAACCTCTTCCAAAGACAAACCCGTTATCTCTGCAATTTCTTCTGCTTCGTATTTTTTTGCTATCATCTTTAGAGCCGTGTTCACTGCTTTTTCGTGATTTCCTTCTGCCTTTCCTTCTGCTTTTGCTTTTTCTGCTACTTCATTTCTCATCTCTTCCAAAAGTCTGCTCATCTGGCTTCGACCTCCTTCTGTTTCCTTTAAGTATCTGACTTCTTCTGCCAGTAATGGGTTCACCATATCTTTTGCATCTTTGCAGTTAAAGTCATGCATCAGACTTCCCACAGGATGTTCCAGGTTTCTATATTCACCATTCACGTATAGGATATGGGCTCCGTCACCGAACAATGCATTATCCATCTCAGAAATTTTTCTTTCGATATGATAA
>Peterbilt_p2__coassemble_3835_pt1 | contig 5610 bp, 6 predicted proteins | sample Peterbilt_p2__metabat2_high_PE_039 | metagenome-assembled genome bin Peterbilt_p2 | reverse complement strand
CTATGGTAGATAACAATGTCTGGGAACCGGGAGCATTCGGTGTCGGAGCAGAAATCTGGAAAGAGATCATGCAGTAAACTAAAGGATTATATAGTTTAGCAAACAGGAAAGGAAATACATATGGAAATACGTGCAAGACCTTAATGGGTCTTATTTTATTGCAGAAAAATGAAAGGAGACAGCATATGGACACACCTATTACCAGAGCGGAACATGAGGAATTTCGCCGGAGAATGGAAGATGAGCACAAGAGAATGAACCACAGGCTGGGTGATTTGGAAGAAACTGTCCGGCAGATTGGGGAACTGACTGCATCTGTGCAGAGCCTTGCCCAGTCTGTGGAGCAGATGGCACAGAGCCAGTCCAGACAGGAAACCAGGCTGGAAGAATTAGAGAGCAGAGACGGGGAAATGTGGAGAAAAGTCGTTGGATATGTCTTAACGGCAGTGATCAGCATCACAGTCGGATTTATCTTTTCTCAGATTGGCATGTAAAGGAGGAAATGAGTATGTTTAAGAATTGCGTATTGAAAGTATCCGTAGATACGAAGAAATGGTTAAAAGCGGCAGGAATCCGTGCAGTTAAAACTATGGCACAGACAGCTGTGGCAGTGATTGGCACAGGAGCAGTCATTTCTGCAGTGGACTGGAAAATGGTAGTATCCAGTGCGGCCGTGGCAGGAGTGGTAAGCGTACTTACCAGTGTGGCAGGTATTCCAGAGGTTGCAGAGGGCAAATAAAGCCCTCTATTTTGTTACGCCGGGAAGGCGGAAAGGAAGAAAATATGAGCATGAATGGAATTGATATTAGTAGCTGGCAGAAAGGGATTAACTTAAATGTAGTCCCTTGTGATTTCGTAATTGTGAAAGCCACCGGAGGAACTGGATATGTAAATCCAGATTACAACAGAGCTATGCAGCAGGCTATTAGTGCCGGAAAGAAAGTGGGAGTGTACCACTATGCAAGAGAAAGAGGATGCAAGGGAAGTGCAATAGCAGAAGCGGACTTTTTTGTAAAGACTGTACAAGGCTATATCGGCAAGGCAATCCTGGTATTAGACTGGGAAGAGGAACTTGCCCTTGGCGTCGCCTGGGCGAAAGAATTCTTAGACCGAGTATATCAGAAAACAGGCGTGAAAGCATTTCTGTACACCAGTGCATCCGTTACCAGACAGTATAACTGGGCATCTGTAGCACAGGCAGGATATCCGCTGTGGATGGCACAGTATCCAAACAACAAACCACAGAATGGATACCGGGATAAACCTTGGACAGATGGAAAAGGCTATGGAGCATTTAAAACCCTTGCTATTCACCAGTACAGCAGTACAGGCAGATTACCGGGCTATAATGGTAACCTGGATGTAAACAAAGCTTACATGGATGCAGCAGCCTGGGATAAATATGCAGGAACAGCAGAGCAGAAACCAACCCCAGCCCCTACACCTGTACAGCCATCTGGCAACCAGATTGTAAAGGATGGGCAGGTTCACGCACGTAATTTCGCTGTCTCGGGACTCAATGCCGATGGCATTAGAGGAGCAAATACTATTAAAGCCGGCATCAAAGTATTACAGCAAGCTATGAATCTGGATTATCATGCTGGATTAGCTGTAGATGGAATCTGGGGAGCGAGGTCTGAACGTGCATTAGGCAGACGTACTGTCCGAAGAGGAGAAACCCAGTACATGGTCACAGCTCTCCAGATTCTTCTTATGCTTAAAGGATACAATCCAAGCGGCTTGGAAAATCCTGGCATCTTTGGTGCCGGCACAGAGGCTACCGTGAGAAAGTATCAGGCAGATCATGGGCTTACCGTGGATGGTATCGCAGGGTATAATACATTTAAGTCTCTGATCCAGTAATAAGAAAATCCTCCCAGACTGGCAATCTGGGAGGGGATATTGTATCATCTTATTTACCTGTGTGGTATGTATTTTTTGTTTATATGTTGTTGAAATTGGGTCATCCAGCCAGGACACTGTATTTTTTGTCCATCACAGTATTGGGTGAGAATAGGCTGTCGCACGCCAGGTCTTGATAGATAGTTATCAAAAAGCTCATCTACAATTCTGGAAATACTTTCAAAGATATTCCTGCCGTGAATCCATTTGTGATCAAAAGCTGTGGAAGAAGTGATGGTAAAATCATAGCCTTTGTTCCGGTACCATTCCGTGTAAACCCTGTTCAAAGTAAATGACATGATTGCCAGCACATTTGCACGTATCGTGTCATCTGGCCAGGTGGCATAAATTTCACTGCTTGCTACATTTTTGATGTAGTCACGATAACGTACATAATAATCCCGGGCAGAAGTATTGGTGGGGGCACCATCATGAACCACCACATATTCAGGAATCACGACTCTGCTCAGTACGATTTCTCCGGAAGTATCCATGGGTTTGATTTCATCTTCTGGTATTTTCTCAGGATAATTTCCAAAGAGCGTATGTGCGGGAATTACAATATTTTCAAAATTATTCTGTGGCGTAGCGGGATTCAAAACCGCACGCTGAATCGATGTACTGTCTGGTAAAATCTCGGAACCAGAAATGTCCAAGTCTTCAAATCCTTCTTTTGAGATACGGAAAGTATATTCTGAGTAAGGCTGAGATTCGGAGGGTTCCATGCTGTATTCCAGTGGAGGTGCAGGTAGTGTGAGTTCGGGAATCTGACCATTGGCATCTGTCTGAGCGACTTCAATAATAGAATCAGGGTCTCCTGTGTAAGAAATGGTTACAGAAGCATTCTCAACGGGTTGGCTGCGCAATGCAGAAATTACCTGCAGACGAAGTTTTCCTTCATCCGGTCGGTCTGTCTGTGCAGCTTTCAAAGATGGCACATACATATCATACCTCGTAAAAATTCCTTGCTTTACCTTATGCAGAAAAAGAAAAAAAGTGAAAAAAATTCTTTGACTTGTAGATATTGTTGAAAAAAACTCCAATTAGAGGTAAAATACTATTAGAATATTCCTATCATCATATATGCAGCGACAGAACAGAGTGAGAGAGAAGCTGTCAGATTAAAGGTAACAGAGCCCTTTTCTGCACAGCTCTTTTTTCGCATCTGAAGGGATAGGGAAGATCATGTGGGAGGAAAAACATTATGGGAAAATATGTGATGGCATTGGATGCGGGGACTACCAGCAACCGCTGTATTTTATTCAATAAAAAGGGAGAAATTGTTAGTTCTGCACAAAAGGAGTTTACCCAGTATTTTCCACAGCCGGGCTGGGTGGAGCACGATGCAAATGAAATCTGGTCTAACCAGCTGGGCGTGGCAGTGGAAGCCATGCAGAAAGTGGGAGCAGAGGCGTCAGATATTGCCGCTATTGGGATTACCAATCAGAGAGAGACTGCAATCGTGTGGGACAAGAATACAGGAGAGCCGATCTATCATGCCATTGTGTGGCAATGCCGGAGAACTTCTGAATATTGTGACACACTGAAAGAAAAAGGGCTGACAGAAATGTTCCGCAAGAAGACAGGGCTCATTATAGATGCCTATTTTTCAGGAACAAAAGTAAAATGGATTCTGGATCATGTGAAGGGTGCCAGAGAAAGAGCAAAAAATGGAGAGCTTTTATTCGGAACCGTGGAGACATGGCTAATCTGGAAAATGACGAAAGGTACTGTCCATGTAACAGATTATTCCAATGCATCCAGAACGCTTCTGTATAACATTAATACCCTGGAGTGGGATAAAGATATTCTTAAAGAACTGGATATTCCAGAGTCTATGCTGCCACAAGTGAAGCCATCCAGCTGTGTCTATGGCGTCACAGACAGCAGTTTTTTCGGTGGTGAGATTCCCATTGCAGGGGCAGCGGGAGACCAGCAGTCTGCATTGTTTGGACAAACCTGTTTTTCAGAAGGAGATGCAAAAAACACTTATGGTACAGGCTGTTTCCTTTTGATGAATACAGGAGAGAAACCTGTGTTTTCCAAGAACGGGCTGGTGACTACCATTGCATGGGGGCTTGATGGAAAAGTGAATTATGCCCTGGAGGGTTCTGTCTTTGTGGCAGGAGCGGTCATACAGTGGCTGAGAGATGAACTCAGGCTTATTGATTCGGCAGAAGATTCTGAATATATGGCAAGAAAAGTAAAGGATACCAATGGATGTTATGTGGTTCCGGCATTTACAGGACTGGGAGCACCTTACTGGGATCAGTATGCAAGGGGAACTATTGTTGGGCTGACAAGAGGTGTGAATAAATGCCATATTATCCGTGCTTCTCTGGAGTCCATGGCTTATCAGGTGCAAGATGTGATTGAAGCCATGCGTGCTGATTCTGGAATTGAATTAAATTCTTTGAAAGTAGACGGTGGTGCCAGTGCCAATAATTTTATTATGCAGACACAGGCGGATATGATCCAGGTACCGGTAAAACGGCCAGTCTGCGTGGAAACCACCGCTATGGGTGCTGCTTATCTGGCAGGTCTTGCCGTTGGATACTGGAACAGCAAAGAAGAAATCATAGAAAACTGGAGCATTGACCGGGTATTTCAACCAGAGATCACGAAAGAAGAGCGGGACAAGAAGGCAAAAGGCTGGAAAAAAGCAGTGAAATGTGCTTACGGATGGGCCAGAGAAGAATAGAAAAGAAAGAAGAGGTTAACATGTTTGGAGAAAACCACGCACACATTTTTATGAATGCGGTGAATTATAAAAAAGCAGTAAAATGCCATGAGCAGGGAGTGGATGAACAGATTATCCGTTCGCATTTTCAGGCATATCAGGACAAGGGAATCACCTTTGTTCGGGATGGAGGGGATTACCTCCATGTGTCAGAAAAAGCCAGGGAGATTGCAGGAGAGTATGGGATTACATACCGCACCCCGTTGTTTGCCATTCACAAAAACGGGCATTATGGAAAAATTGTGGGGCGTGGTTTTGACAACATGAAAGAATATGCTTCTTTGGTACAGAAAGTGAAATCCATGGGCGGTGATTTTATTAAGATTATGACCACCGGAATCATGGATTTCGATACGGATGGCTCTGTGACCGAGACAGCACTTTGCGGTCAGGAAGTAAAAGAAATGGTTCATATTGCCCATGAAGAAGGTCTGGCGGTAATGTCTCATACCAATGGAGCAGAAGCGGTGGCTGTTGCAGTGCTTGCCGGTGCAGACAGCATTGAGCATGGCAATTACGTGGATGAGGATACCTTAAAGCTTATGGCAGAATCTGAGGTAGTGTGGGTTCCTACCATTACGGTGGTGAAAAACATCATTGGCTGCGGAAGATTTTCAGATAAAGTGCTGAATAAGATCTGGGATGCAGGAAGCAAAAATATCAGGATGGGTTATGAACTGGGAGTGAAAATGGCTCTTGGCAGCGACGCGGGTGCCTATCTGGTTCCTCACGGACAGGGGCTTTTGGATGAATGGGGCTGTTTTCAGGAAATTTTAGGTGACAAAGCAGATCTGGAAAAGCGTCTTCTGGAGGGAGAAGAAATCATTCGAAAAAAATTCAAAAAAAGGTATTGACGATTTAGAAAACTTTTGCTATAATTCGTTTTGTTGTGTGAAAGAATTAAATAGCAGATGCGGAAGTGCTGGAATTGGCAGACAGGCAAGACTAAGGATCTTGTGTCTGTATAG
>Peterbilt_p2__coassemble_3381_pt1 | contig 6236 bp, 4 predicted proteins | sample Peterbilt_p2__metabat2_high_PE_039 | metagenome-assembled genome bin Peterbilt_p2 | reverse complement strand
TCGCTCTTTTTTTATTTCAAGCTGATTATCAGAATAACTGATATCGTGTTATCTCCTGTACTTTGGATTACATTTTCTAGTCGTATTTTCCCGGAATGTGAAAAATCCACATATGTTTCTCTTCTGTAGAAATAAAATTTCTTTGCCAAATCACCTTCCCTATAAATCTGATATCTATACATCGAGTTTCTATGATTTCATTATAATGGATGAACCCGAAAAGAAGCAACCTTGATTTTTATTTAGATAAAATATATAGCCTTATAGGCCATAAATCTTCTCATGGCGATTTTCACCTACTTTTTCCTATTCGCTTGCCATTTGCACATCATTCACGGTATAATACTTTCATTGGAAACTATATTTTCAGCCTGCAAAATTTAAATGCACCAGGCTGCATCCACCAGAAAGGATTTTTTCATGAAAAAAGCAGTAGGAATCATAGCAGAATATAATCCGTTTCATAACGGGCATGCCTATCAGATTGAACAGTCAAAGGAAAAGAGTAATGCAGATTTTGCAGTTGTTCTTATGAGTGGTGATTTTGTACAGAGAGGTACTCCCGCCATATTTTCCAAACACGAAAGGACCAGGATGGCTTTGCTGGGCGGTGCAGATGTGGTACTGGAGTTGCCGGGTTCGTATGCAACAGGCAGTGCGGAATTTTTTGCCAGAGGCGGTGTCGGTATTTTTGACGCTCTAAACTGTATGGATTTTCTTTCTTTTGGAAGTGAATCCGGAGATATTTCTGCTTGCATCCAGGCTGCTTCCGTTTTGTTAGAGGAACCGCCTCTTTACCGCAGGGCTCTAAAAGAGGCTCTAAGACAGGGTGCCTCCTTCCCTGCTGCCAGAAAAACTGCCTTAAAAGTGTACGACTTGGAATCTTCCCTTTCTATGAACGGAGATTTTCTCGATACGCCAAACAATATCCTGGGAATTGAATACTGCAAGGCTCTGCTGGCACAAAAGAGCCCCATCCATCCTATCACCATAGAACGAAAAGGCGGTTCCTACCACAGCACGGAACTGGACACCCTTTTTCCCAGTGCATCTGCCATACGAAACGCATTGAAAAAGCAGAGTGCCAGACAGACGGATTCGTTTTCCGCTTTTTCCAAGGCGCAACCAAAACCAGTCTGGGACTATATGGAATCTCTGCTTTCTTCCGGGACTTTCATGAATGAAAACGATTTTTCCCTTTTGCTGAAGTACCAGCTTATGCAGCATACGGCAGAAACCCTGTGCCAATTCGCAGATTTATCACCAGACTTATGCCGGAGAATTTATAAACAATTGAACAGCTTACAATCTTTTTCACAATTTGTTCTCCAGCTAAAAACAAAGGAACTGACATACACCCGAATTTGCAGGGGACTGCTCCATGCCCTTCTTGGCATCACCCAGGAGATGCAGACACAGGAACCTTCTTATGTAAGGCTCCTGGGATTCCGGAAAGACCACTCTGCTTTTCTTCGTACCATGCAGAAAAAAAGCAGGATTCCTATTATCACAAAAGCTGCTGATTATCAGAAACAATTAAGTCCATCTGCTGCCAGTGCCTTTGAAAAAGACTTATTCCTTTCTGATTTGTACGAATCTGTAAAATGTGCAAAAAAACAGACCGCTTTTGTCAATGACCTGCAAAAGCCGCCTGTAATTTTATAAAAACTATTCTGTGATTCTTCTCTTCACTGGCCTTTTCTTCTTGTTTCCGGTGGAGGGAAGAATATTTTTATAGCGGTAAATACTGAGCATCAGACCCAGCATCATATAAAACACCACCAAGTTGGAACCGCCGTAGGAGAAAAATGGCAGAAAACTTGCCATCGGAGGAAACCAGCCAATACAGGTGAACACATGCAAACATAGTTCGCCCAGAAATACGATGCCGCATCCAATCCCCATGATCCTTCCAAGTTTGTTCTTCTGTTTCACAACGATAGAGATTCCCTTCACAATAACTGCCAGAATCAGCAAAATCAATAGCACGGCTGCCAGCATTCCATAATTCATACCTACAAAAGAAATCAGGAAATCACTAAAATAACTCTGCCCTGTTTCCATCAGGGGATTTTCTATTTCTGCTGCACCCCATAGCCGGTACTCTTTGAAGCCATCTCTTAAAAAATAGAACGCTGAAGAAGTGTCTGTTTCTGCCTGTCCCAGATAAAGAGCCAGCCTTTCCATCTGATACTGTGCAATCCATCCAAATTTTTTTCTAAGCATCACCAGGATTGCCGGAAAAGTCAGAATACTGCCCCAAAATCCGCCTAAGACCCAATATTTTTTCACCTGAAACCAGTTTTTCCACAAGGCCACGGACAACAAGATTCCCTGAAAGAAAAGCAGCGTAACTGCCAGGCCAATCTTGGGCACCAGAAATGCCACCCAGATTGGCGGAATCATCCAAAAAATGCTTTTGAAAAGGCCTGTGTATCCTGTCCCGTAATAAGAATAAAGAATTCCGCCGTATAACGGCACTGCAAATAGTAAGAGTGCAGGAATGGATAGAGGTGCAAACGGTGTTTGAATCCAGGCCTGTGCTCCATTGACACTTGCTGTAATCCCCAGATAGATTGCCGCAAAAAGAACAGTACATACAATACCTGTGATTCTTTTGGCATATCTGCCTATCTTACTGTAATCCAGACGGTAAACCAGCATCATCATAGCAAAACCAAGCACCACATGAATCCCATGTTTGAGCATATGCCCGCTTCCCAGCATAGGGTTTCCATTTCCAACAAGCACTTGTATTAAGATACTGAAAAAGCTAATCACCCCGATCATAATGAGCATGCTCCAGGACATCTGCGGCCTGTGTATGGCATCCAGGGCAACTCCTGTCTCGACCGGACTTCCCATATCCTCCACTGCTGCTTCCATGGCACAGATTTCATCCATTCCGGACTCCAGATTTTCTTCATACTGTTCTAGAATATGTTCCCGGATTTCCTTTTCTACCAGTTTTCTTGCAGATTTACACCGGATTTGTTCCAACAATGTTTTCATATATTCTTCCATGTGTCATCCCTCCCATCCCAGCACACCTGTGATTCCTCTGGAATACTCTTTCCACTCTTCCTGTTTTTCCTCCAGCAGCTTTCGTCCTTCTTTGGTAATCGAATAATACTTCCTCACCTTTCCAAGAAATTCCTGCTCATAGGATTCTAACAAGTTCTTTTCCTCCAAACTGTGAAGCAGCGGATACAAAGTCCCTGCTTTCAATTCAAATACATTTTCAGAACGCTCCCGCAAAACAGAAATCATTTCATATCCATACATGTCCTTTTCAGATAATAATTTCAGCAACAGCATGGTCATGCTTCCTGAAACCAGATTTTTACTCACTGACATTTTCTACTCCTCCTTTTTTATGATATATAGGTTTCCTATGTATTGTTTACCTATATATTATATCGTTTTCCTATATATGTCAACAAAAAAACAGCAGCCATGCACTAAAAAAATGCACAACTGCTGTTTTTATTATTTAGCAACTATATTCTTCAATAACACACTCATGTTCCTTGCTTTTTTTATCGTAAGCAATTCCTACTAATAAAATTTTCCCAGTATAACCAGATATTCCCTCAACATATCTCTTTTCTTTTATCTGCTTCAATGCAGTTTCTGCTTTTGTATTCCATTTTAATTCTACCAGTAACGCCGGAATCTCCTCTATGTATTCTGGTTTCGGCAGAAATACATAGTCTGCAAAACCTCTCCCTGTAGGCATCTCTCTTATAGGCATAAAATAATACTGCATAGCAGCCAGATAACCAATAGTAAGAACACTGCTCAAAGAATTTTCATCATTGTATTGAATGGACGATGCAAACTGTGTATGGATTCTTTCTATTCCCTGTGCTACTTTGCAAGCCTCCCCATTTAAAGTTGCATCCAGCAGTTCTTTGGATTCCTGCTGAAATTGAAGAAATTCATCCCATTTTTTCTTTTTCACTGCTGCCTGAAATTCCTGCCTGATTTCCTCATTGGGAATAAAAGCAATGCCCTTCACCTGGTCATAAGCCAGATATCCCAGATGAATCAGCAATGTGAGCACATCATCCTTATTCTGAAAAGAAACCATATCATTGCGAAAGGTATTTACATCCACTTCCACAGTCCCACCGGAAAGCATCTGAATAATAGCTGTTTTCAGTCCGTCAAAATCCATATTAATAAATGGGATAATAGACTCATACGTTCCCGTCTGCGACCAATAGCTTTGAAACTCACCCCATAACATTAAATTAATAACTGCATTGGGATTATATACATGGAATTTGCCTAACCGATAACCATCATACCAGCATTTCACTCTTTCGAAATCCTGATGATACCGTTGGCAAAGAGTTCTTACTTCCTCTTCTGTAAAACCGATATACTGTGCCATTGTTTTCGCGCTTAGCATGGAAAACTCATAAAAATTATTTAAGGCTGACTGTGTTTTCACTCTTTTGATTGGAAGAATCCCGGTAAGGTATGCGAGATGTAAAAATTCCGTTGGATGACTTCCTTTAAACAAGGTTCTTAGAAAATCAATATATTTTTTCTGAACTTTGGCATCTTCTGCCTCCTCACGAATCAGCACATCCCATTCATCAATTACCACAACAAATTTCTTCCCTGTAGCTTCATGAATACGGCTCATCCCTTCTGCAAGAGAAACTGTCTGGCTCTGCAATTCATCTGGATAATGCTCTCTCAATTCCGTTACTACGCTTTTGTTTATTCTCTCCACAACGCTTTCAACAGATTCAGGAGATGCCAGAAACCACTGGATGTCCAGGCGGATGACATCATATTGATTCAAGTGCTGATGAAAAGTTTCAGCCTGGCTGATAGCTGTTCCTTCAAATATCTGTCTTGAGTCACACCCACAGCTATAATAAGCCACAAGCATATCAGCAGTTGTAGACTTTCCAAAACGGCGTGGACGGCTGTTACAGATAAATGCCTGCTTGGTATCCATCACACGGTTTGTATATTCCAGCAATCCTGTTTTATCCACATAAATTTCTGAATTTAATGCCATTTGAAAAGCATCATTTCCCGGGTTCACAAACAATCCCATCGCTCATGTCTCCCTTCCATCCATCTTGTTTCTGCTGCTTAATTCTTAAAGCTATGAATCGGTGCAGGAATTCTGCCCTTTCTGTTTACAAAATTCTCACAGGAATACGGATTTACCGGCATAATTGGTGCATAGCCTAAGAGCCCTCCGAATTCCACAGTCTCACCAACGCCTTTTCCAATCACCGGAATCAGACGCACGGCTGTAGTCTTCTGGTTCACCATACCGATGGCACATTCATCTGCAATGATACCTGCAATGGTGGTTGGCTTGGTATCTCCCGGAATGGCAATCATATCAAGACCCACGGAGCATACACAGGTCATTGCTTCCAGTTTTTCAATGGTAAGGGCATTTGCCACAACCGCATCAATCATTCCCTGGTCTTCACTAACTGGAATAAAGGCACCGCTTAATCCGCCTACATAGGAAGAAGCCATGACACCGCCTTTTTTCACTTGGTCATTTAAGAGTGCCAGTGCAGCCGTTGTTCCCGGTGCTCCGGCATATTCCACACCGATTTCGTGGAGAATATCTGCTACACTGTCTCCAATAGCTGGTGTGGGTGCCAGAGATAAATCAATAATGCCAAAAGGAATGCCCAGACGTTTGGAAGCTTCCTGTGCCACCAGCTGTCCTACACGGGTAACCTTAAACGCTGTTTTCTTAATGGTCTCACAAAGGACTTCAAAACTTTTTCCTCTTACCTGCTCCAATGCGGTCTTTACCACACCAGGGCCGGATACACCTACATTGATGATGGCATCCGCCTCTGTAACACCATGAAAAGCACCTGCCATAAATGGATTGTCATCCGGAGCATTACAGAACACCACCAGTTTTGCACAGCCAAGAGAATCCTGTTCTTTGGTTGCCTGTGCCGTTTCCACTACAATATCACCCATAAGGCGGACTGCATCCATGTTGATTCCTGTCTTGGTAGAGCCAAGGTTAATAGAACTACATACTCGCTCTGTCGTAGCAAGAGCCTCCGGAATAGAACGAATCAATAGTTCGTCTGCTGCTGTCATGCCCTTACACACAGTTGCAGAATATCCACCGATAAAATTCACACCTACCTCTTTTGCTGCTTTATCAAGGGTCTGCGCCAATGTCACGAAATCCTCTGAGGATTTGCAGGCAGCTCCCCCGATCA
>Peterbilt_p2__coassemble_2890_pt1 | contig 7074 bp, 6 predicted proteins | sample Peterbilt_p2__metabat2_high_PE_039 | metagenome-assembled genome bin Peterbilt_p2 | reverse complement strand
CGTTTATAAAAAATATGAAGGAGGCTAACTGAAATGCCGTTTAATCAGAAACCACAGAAATTCAATGCAAACATTAACACAGTTGAAATTGGATGCGGGGACAAAGCTATTAAGTTAGGAGGAGAATGCACATTTCCTTTCTACACTTTTGACGCTCCAATGGAAAATGCACCAAAAGTAGGTGTGGAAATTTCCGATATGGGTCTTGCTAATATTCCTGGTATCCAGGCATATTACGCTGGTGCTGAATCCATGGCAGATATTGCTAAAAAAGCAGAAGCTATGGAAGGTGCAGATTTTGTATGCTTACGTTTGGAAGGCGGAGATCCAAACGGAGAAAACAAATCTGTTGAAGAATTGATTGCCATTGTTAAAGAAGTTGCTGAAGCTGTTACTTGCCCATTAGTAGTAGAAGGATGCAAGAACGTAGAGAAAGACTCTGAACTGCTTCCAAAAGTTGCTGAAGCATTACAGGGTAAAAACGCTTTAGTTCTTTCTGCAAGAGAAGAAAACTACAAAGCAGTTGGTGCTGCTGCAGGTCTTGCTTACAACCAGAAAGTTGGTGCTGAGTCTGCTGTTGATATCAACCTTGCAAAACAGTTAAATGTTGTAATGACACAGTTAGGTGTGAAAGCTCAGGATATCGTTATGAACGTTGGTTCTGCTGCTGTAGGTTACGGATTTGAATACGTTGTTTCCACTATGGACCGTATCAAAGGTGCTGCATTATCTCAGAATGATAATATGCTGCAGATGCCGATCATCACAACGGTAGCTGATGAATCCTGGAGTGTAAAAGAAGCTATGGCTTCTGAAGAAGATATGCCTGAATGGGGAGCTCTGGAAGACAGAGGTATCAGTATGGAAGTTCAGACAGCAGCAGCTGTACTGGCATCTGGTTCTGATGCTGTTATTTTGAAACATCCTCAGTCCGTTGCAACTATCTCAAAAATGATTAAAGAATTAATGTAATCGTAGAACAGGAGGATTTAAACAAATGGCTTTAACAGGTATTCAAATCTTTAAAATGACACCAAAGAAAAACTGTAAAGAGTGCGGATGCCCTACATGTATGGCTTTCGCTATGAAAGTTGCTCAGGGTGCACTGGAAATTTCCAAATGCCCTCATATGTCTGAGGATGCACTGGCTGAATTATCCGAGGCTACCGCTCCGCCAATGAAAACAATCAAAGTTGGTACTGGTGAAAACGAATACACCTTAGGCGGTGAAACTGTTTTATACAGACATGAGAAAACTTTTGTCAGCAAGACAAGATATGCAGTAGCTGTTTGCACAGATATGGATGATGCAGCAGTAGATGCAAAACTTGCTGAACTTCAGAAAGTTGATTATGACCGTATCGGTGAAAGAATGTACGTAGAAATGGTATATGTAAACTTCAATGAAGGTGCAGACAAAGACCGCTACGTAGAAATGGTTAAGAAAGCAGCTGCTACAGGAAGAACTTTAGTTCTTGGATGTAAAGATGTAGAAGTTGCAAAAGCAGCTCTGGAAGTATGCAAAGATGGCAAACCGGTATTAAACGGTGCTACAGCAGCTAACTACGCAGAAATGAACGAAGTTGCAAAAGCAGCAGGTGTTGTTCTCGGTGTAGCAGGTGCTGACTTAAATGAAGTTTATGATACTGTAGCTGCATTAGAAAAAGCAGGAAATAAAAACCTAGTAATCGATGCTACAGGTGCTTCTATTAAAGAAGCATATGCAAACACTGTTCAGATCCGTCGTGCTGCATTAAAAGATCAGGATAGAACATTCGGATATCCTACTATCGTTAATACAGCAGTGCTGGCTCATGGTGACAGAAACTTACAGCAGGCTCTTGCTTCTCTGTTCACAATGAAATACGGTTCTATCGTTGTTATGGAAACTCTGGATTATGCAGAAGCTCTTCCATTATTCGGTTTAAGACAGAACGTATTTACAGACCCACAGAAGCCAATGAAAGTTGAACCAGGCGTATATGCATTAAATGGTGCTGATGAAAACTCAGTATGTCTGACAACTGTTGACTTTGCTCTGACCTACTTCGTAGTATCCGGTGAATTGGAGCGTTCCGGTGTTCCATGTAACCTGATCATCTCTGATGCAGGCGGACTTTCTGTATTAACAGCTTGGGCTGCTGGTAAATTATCTTCCACATCTGTTGCTAAATACATTCAGGAAAATGTAGAAGGTAAAGTAAAATCCAGAAAACTGGTTATTCCAGGAAAAGTTGCCGTATTGAAAGGCGATATCGAAGCAAAACTTCCAGGATGGGAAATCATTGTAGGACCTATGGAAGCTGTGCAGTTGGTAAAATTCTTAAAAGATTTAACTGCTTAATGTTTGTATAACAGCTATGGCAGGCTGTGCAATGCTACAGTGAACACTGTACATATGGAGAAGCCGGTCCGCTTTATGCGGGCCGGATATTCTCTCACATCCTAAATTTCTTCTAAACTTCCCCGGTTCTATTTGAATATAGAGGGGGTAGTATAAAATGAATAGAGTGAAAACAGGTGTAAAAAAATTATATATATAGTAAAAGGAGAACTATTATGGCTAAATTTGTTACAATTGGTGAAAGAATTCACTGTATTTCCCCAGCAATCCGTAGAGCAATGGCTGAGCGTGATCCAGAACCAATCTTAAAACGTGCGAAAGAACAGTTAGACGCTGGTGCTACATATCTGGATGTTAACATTGGACCTGCTGAAAACGATGGAGAAGATTTAATGAAATGGGCTGTTCAGTTAATCCAGTCTAATTTTGACAACGTTCCATTAGCTCTGGATACAGCTAATAAAAAAGCAATTGAAGCTGGTATCTCCGTATATAACAGAAGCAAAGGAAAACCAATCGTAAACTCTGCAGATGCAGGCGGAAGAATTGAAAACATCGACCTTGCAGCAGCAAACGATGCAATCGTTATTGCTCTTTGCTCCGCAGAAGGTATTGCAGCAGACAATGATGAACGTATGATGCACTGCCAGAACATGCTGGAAAGAGGTATGATGTTAGGTATGGAACCAACAGATTTATGGTTCGACCCATTATTCCTGGTTGTAAAAGGTATGCAGGACAAACAGATGGAAGTTCTGGAAGCAATCAAAATGTTCAGTGATATGGGGCTGAACTCTACAGGTGGTCTTTCCAATAACTCCAACGGTATGCCAAAACATATCCGTCCTATCATGGACTCTGCTTTAGTAGCAATGTGCATGATGCAGGGTCTTACATCTGCAATCGTAAATCCATGTGATTTAAGACTGATGGAAACTATTAAATCTTGTGATGTATTCAAAAACAATACATTATATGCAGATTCCTATCTGGAAATCTAATTTGATATAAGATACTTTATATGACGGCTGCTGCAGATTTGCAGCAGCCTGTATAAAAATCAGAGAAAGGCAGAGTTTCTATGTTTAAAGTAACTTTTAAATTCGAAAGCGGCGAGGATGTCACGACCTTTGCCCAGGAAGGTGAAAATCTGTTGGAAGTAGCTCGTCTCACCAATGTAGCTATTGACGCCCCATGTGGCGGAAATGCTTCCTGCGGAAAATGTAAAGTTAAATTAGTAGAGGGTGAACTTCATTCTCCTAAGACCCGTCATATTTCTGACGAAGAATATGAAGGGGGCTGGAGACTGGCATGTGTAAGTAAGATTACAGGTGATGTTGCGGTGGAAGTACCTGATATTGCATCTGCTTACCGTAGTCGGATGAAAGTTGCTGATTTAAGCTCAAAAGAGGAAATTGCCATTTTTGAAAGTGCCAAAAATGATATTGAGTCAGCCGGGCTTGTGTTAAAAAACAGCATGGATGTTTTGGATGTTGCAATGGACATTCCATCTTTGGATGATACCATGCCTGATAATGAGCGTTTTATCCGGGCTATTAAGAAGATAACCGGTGCTGAAAAGGTACAGCTTCCTTTCCAGGTTCTGACAAAGATTGCCAGAGTATTCCGTGAAAGCGATTTTCAGGTTCGGTGTGTAATCCGCAAAGATGCTGCGGGAAAAGCTATTTTTGTATATGATGTATATCCAAAAGATGCAGAAGTGGTAATTGGCGGACTTGCAATCGATATTGGTACAACGACGGTTTCAGCGTTATTGATTAATATGCAGACGGGAGAGATTATCGGAAAAGCCTCAGCAGGCAATGGCCAGATTCGTTATGGTGCGGACGTTATCAACCGGATTATTGAATCTATGAAGCCAGGTGGAAGTGAAAAACTTCAGAAAGCAGTCATAGATGAAACCATCAATCCGATGATTCAGCAGATGTGCAGAGCTAATAATTTTGATCCAAATCATATTTATAGAATGGCAGTGGCAAGTAATACAACCATGAATCATCTTATGGCAGGTATGGAAGGGGATCCAATCAGGATGGAGCCATATATTCCTACTTTTTATAAGACAAATTCCCTGTTTGCGTCTGATATAGGAATTGACATTAACCGAGATGCCCATATTATTGTAGCACCGAATATCGGAAGCTATGTGGGCGGGGATATCACAGCAGGTGCTCTGGTAAGTATGTTGTGGAATAGGCCGGAATTTTCTCTGTTCATTGACTTAGGAACAAATGGGGAACTGGTATTTGGAAACTCTGATTTTATGATGAGCTGTGCATGCTCGGCGGGTCCAGCTTTTGAAGGCGGGGACATTAGCTGTGGTATGCGAGCAACAGATGGTGCTATTGAGGCATGTACCATTGACAAAGAAACCATGGAGCCATCCTATCATGTAATAGGAGAAGAGGGACAGAAACCAATCGGTTTGTGTGGTTCCGGTATTATTGATGTCATTGCAGAACTTTTCCGGACTGGAATTATCAATCCAAAGGGAAAATTTGTCAGAGAAGGCAGACGCATACGCCATGATGCTTATGGTATGGGCAGTTATGTCCTGGCTTTTGAGGAAGAGTCAGGTTCTGTAAAAGATGTAGAAATCAACGAAGTAGATATCGATAACTTTATCCGTGCAAAGGGAGCTATTTTCTCAGCAATCCGTACAATGCTGGCTTCCCTTGATTTTGACGTGGAAATGATTGACGATGTCTATGTAGCCGGTGGTATTGGAAGCGGCATTAATATGCAGAATGCGGTAAGAATCGGAATGTTCCCTGATATCCCTATGGAGAAATTCCATTATATCGGAAATTCTTCTTTATCCGGCTCTTATACGATGCTTCTCTCAAGAGATGCAGAAAGAAAATGTTATGAGCTGGCAGCAAATATGACTTATCTGGAGCTTTCAGCAGTTCCGACTTATATGGATGAGTTCGTAGCATGCTGTTTTATCCCTCATACAGACACAACATTATTTCCATCCTGTGTACAGGATTAATACGATATCCGAGGTGAACATATGAATTTTGATTATGCAAAAGACAGTAAAGAACAGCGGCCCTATGAGCATTATCTGGCAGCATATAAGGAACTGGATCCAAAAGAAATCAGTGAGAGAACCGGGTTTCCTTATGATGAAGAGACACAAACATTTACAGTGCATTTAATGGGAAGCACGTATCTTGTTTCATTCCCGGATTATGAGATTCGTCATGTGGAGGATTCTATTGGTGTATATCCTCTGGATGATGCTATGAATGCTAAAATTTTAATCATCCGCTTTATGGCGGAAAGACATACAACTCTCTCTACCGGTAAGTTTATTACTTATCACGATGTTCCATGGGGAGAGGTGTATTTCAGACAGTTCCAGGGCAGATGCTTGATGCGTTTTGCTTTTTCTTATGGAAATAAACTGGAACAGTTTCAAAAGGTAATGGAACATTTGGGAGCAGAAAAATCAACAGAAGGAGATTGTTCTTATACATTGGAATTTATGGACAATCTGTTTGTGAAATTCATTCTCTGGGAAGGTGATGATGAATTTCCACCTTCTTCACAGATTCTGTTTTCCGATAATTTTGCAGCTTGCCTTGCTGCTGAAGATTTAGCTGTGGTGGGAGATATTTCCATCAATATGATGAAAGCGGTTGAAAAAAAGCTGTCTTAAAATGAAGCAACGTATTAGTAGAGTAGGTATTGTGCGTTAAGTGTCATGGGATGGGAAGTTGTCCATGGACGAAGGTAATGATAGAATTATCCACGATGCAATATTGCGTCCGCTACTACATTAAAGATAAGTTCTGCTCTTTGGTGTAGTAAACTACTATGCCGAAACTCTTATTTCTGACAGTAAATGAGGAGGACTTATTACAAATGAAAAATGAAAACAAAGTCAAGATTATGGTTTTTGCAGGTGCATTGATTGCAATGAATATTGTGCTTGCAAGATTGCTTGTAATTAACATTGGACCGACATTACGTATTACAGTAAGCCAGACCCCGGTGTATCTTGCCGGATTTTGGTTTGGTCCCGTTGTGGGAGGAATTTGTGGATTTTTAGGTGATTTGATTGGAAGTTTGCTGCAAGGATATGCTCCAAATCCGTTTATTTCCGTATCTGCAATCCTTACAGGTGTTCTTCCTGGACTTATGAAACATTTTATGAAAAAACGAATGGAAATCTGGCATGTGCTTGGGGTGATGGTGGTAAACGGACTCATTGGATCTTTGGGATTTACCTGTGTAGGTTTACATTTATACTATGGCACACCATGGTCTGTGCTTTATGCAGGCCGTGTGATCCAGACTATTTTACTGACTGCTGTCAATACGGTATTAGTATTTTTCCTGTACAGAAGCCCATTGACTGCATTAGTTAAAAAAAGTATCGGAAGCGGTGTTAAAACAAAAGGAACACATTTAGCCGACAAAGGCTGACTTTGAATAAAACAGAAAATAATATGGTTCATCCATTTTATTTATATTACTTTTAAGGGAGGTTTTAGAAATGGGATTTAAAACTGACATTGAAATTGCACAGGAGTGCACCATGGAACCAATTACTAAAATTGCAGAGAAAGCAGGTATAGATGACAAATATCTGGAACAGTATGGTAAATACAAAGCAAAAATCGACTACAATTTATTAAATGAATCTGATGCTCCAAACGGAAAACTGATTCTGGTTACAGCAATCAACCCTACACCAG
>Peterbilt_p2__coassemble_1945_pt1 | contig 9858 bp, 7 predicted proteins | sample Peterbilt_p2__metabat2_high_PE_039 | metagenome-assembled genome bin Peterbilt_p2 | reverse complement strand
TGGAAGACGGAACTCCTCTGAATTTAAGTGATAAAGACCAGAAATGGGCACCACTTAGAGATACTTTTAAATTCTAAATTTTAAATAGGGCGTCGGTTCAGAATTAACCGATCGCCCTATTTTTCTTCATCACCCACAAATAATAAGGAATCAGCGGTATCAACGCTGCAATCCATGCTGCTGGGTCTGACAGGCACACCTGAAAGAAGTTTCCGTTTCCTGCAATGGCAAACACTATGGCAGCCCTTGCAGCCAGTTCAAAAACACCGCCCATCATTGGGACAAAACCGTATCCCATGCCCTGCAAAGCATTCCGGTACAGATAAATACTTCCAAGGAAAGGGTAAGCCCAGGCAACCGCCTTGAAATACATCTGAGCCACATTCAGCACCTCTGTCTCTGAAGGATCTACGAAAATCAAAATCATGTATTTTCCAAGAAGTAAAATCACCGCCATAATCAAAACACTGCATACCAGAATCATAACCTGGGTAAGATATACTCCTTTTTTCACCCGGTCCATTCTTCCGGCTCCCCTGTTCTGCCCAACATAAGTGGCAATGGTCGCACCAAAAGACACAAACACCGTACAGATAATATTCTGGATTTTTCCTGCTGCTGAAAATCCAGCCATATGCACAGCCCCATAAACATTGATGGCACCCTGTACAATGATCACACCAAGAGCTGTAATAGAAAACTGCAATCCCATAGGTACTCCCAATGCCATAAGTTTTTTAATTGTGTCAAAGGAAAATCTGAAATCTTCTTTTTTCAGCTTCAAGACCTCAAACTTCTTAATTATGTAAACTAAGCACAACAAAGCTGAAATTCCCTGTGCAATTACGGTAGCATAGCCACAGCCTTCTACTCCCATATGGAATACGACAATGAACACAATATCCAGTATGATATTAATGATTGCAGAAATAATCAAGAAATATAAAGGGGATTTACTGTCACCCAAAGCCCTCAGGACTGCTGAAAGGGCATTATATGCACAAGTAACGATCAGTCCGGCATAAATAATTGCCATATAACTGCTGATATCTCCCATGAGATTCTCCGGTGCATTCATCAGCCTTAAAATGGGCTTATTTGCCGCCAGAAGTCCTGCTGTCATAACAATGACGAATGCTGTGCAGATATAAATGGACATAGCAATAAAATGCCGCATCCTGTCAATCTTCTTTGCACCAAACCACTGAGATACCCAGATAGAAAAACCGCTGGTAAGCCCGTTTAACCATCCTACAACCAAAAAAATCAGGGAACCTGTACTTCCAATAGCAGCCAGTGCATTAACCCCCAGAAACTGTCCTGCAATAATCGAATCCGCTATATTGTAAAACTGCTGGAAGATATTCCCCAGGCACATGGGAATCATAAACCTGATAATCAGTTTCACCGGATTCCCGGATGTCATATCATTTGTCATGTTTTTCTCCTCTTTCTATGAAATAAAACCAATTTTTCACAATTTTCTATTTTATTCCTTCGGAGAAAAAAATCAAGCATAAATTACAAAAATTTTTCCATCTCCTGTCTCATGTATTCAAACTGCTTCCTGGTCTTTGGATTGTTTGATTCAAATGCCATGATACGTTTCAGATATCCCTGCTCTTTTACCAACTGCCTGCTCACAGGATACACAAGCTCAAATGTCAAACAAATATGTCCTACCAGATGATCCACAGGTGCTTTTTTTAACAGTTTGGGCACTGCACGGTGTTCCCTAAATACCTGAAAAACCTCTGGTGTTATCTCACTATTATAGATTTCCTCTGTTGTAACATTGTAGATATCTTCCAGAGAAGTCTCCAGATTTGCCCTGAAAATATCCAGCTTATCTGCATCTCTTAAGATGTTGCAATACATCTTTTTACGCTCTTCTAACTCTTCCGGAAGCTGTAGGGCACTATGATAATAAACAGCAGTATAAACAATATCATCATACCCTTCCAAATCCGTAAATTCCCGAAAATCAGCAAGCTGGCAGGGCAACGGAAGTGCCTCTAAAATCTTATCTGCATCTCTTTTCGGACCAAATAATACCACAGTACTCAGCTTTGCATGATCTACAGACTTCCAGTCCATAAAGGTATGATACTGCCGGATCTGTTCAAATCTTCCGATATCATGCAGCATACCACACAGCCACGCTGCATCCAGATCATCTCCTTCAAGACCAATCGCCGCACCTATTTTCTCACAAAGCTCTGCCACTTTATAGGTATGTTTTATCTTCAAGCTGATTTTTGGATCCCCACTGTCATACTGCCCCACATAAGAGGCAAATGCTTTCAGAGTTTTTGTTCTATCCATGATTGTCACATCCTTTTTCCATATATGATTTCATTATAAAGAAAACCATACAGAATGTCCATTTAGAAAAAAATACAATCCCACCTACTTGAGTCACCAAAAGTAGGTGGGATTGGGGAAATTATAAATGCTTTCTACCGATGCCGGCACACATTTTTATTAGCAGCTTGCTCCTCCTGCCAGATGCAGTTTTGCATCCAGGATTTCCTGTTTTCTTTCCAGAATCTCATTTGAGAGAAGCTGTTTTTCTACATTTTCAAATCCGATTCTTGCAATAGTATCTGCAAAACGTTCTCCTGTATTTCCCTGTTCACGGAAGAGAAGAATTGCTTTTTCTACAACATCCAGGACTTCTTCTTCGGAAGTAAAGATTTTAGAAAGTGCCTGTCCCTGAGCAACCTTCTTACCCCATCTTCCACCGATGTAAATCTTGTATCCCGGTGTGCCGTCTTCAATGGCATCAAATGGGCAGTTACCTACACAGCGGCCACAGTTATTGCAGATATCCTTGTCAATCTCCAGAACGCCATCTTCTACTTTTGCAGCTTTCATTGGACATGTCTTTTCAATCTTACATTTCTTACAGCCATTGCACATATCTTCGTCAAAATTCGGCACTAACTGACCTACAATACCTAAATCATTTAAGTCAGGTTTTACGCAGTTATTTGGACATCCGCCTGTAGCAATTTTAAATTTATGAGGAAGTTTTACGGTACGGTATCCCAGATAAAATCTCTCATGGATTTTCTCTGATAATGCGAAGGTATCATACAGACCGTACTGGCATGTAGTTCCTTTACAGGAAACCACCGGGCGTACTACAGAGCCTGTACCGCCGGTCTGAAGTCCTGCCTGTGCCACATATTCTCTGAATGCCTCAATATCATTAAAGTGGATTCCTCTTACTTCTACAGTAAGACGGGTGGTAAATTCCACATCCCCATTACCAAATTTTTCTGCTGCCTCTGCGATCACCTTTGCCTGTGCTGCTGTGATTTTTCCGTTTACTGTAATTACACGGCCATTAAATAAATCTGTTCCTTTGTTATTGAGAAATCCTAATGCTTTTACTCTTTTAATTTCATCTGCGCTGATTGTACATGCCATAATCTCATCTCTCCTTTTTTCGTCTCAATTACTGTGCTTCTACATCTGAGAAGAAGTTTCCGCCTTCTAATGCTTTTGTATTCTTGTAACCGTAGAATTTCATGCGGTTCTGAAGCAGATACGCACGTTTTCCCTTGTTACATACCAGAAGAAGCTTCTCTTCCGGGTCAAAGCCATCAATCAATCCATTGACATCTGTCAGTTCTACATAAGGCGCACCCTCTGTTGCAGGCTGAATGGACACATCTATCAGGCGGTAACCTTCTGCTGCTCCATCCGCATACTCAGCTGGTGTAAAGGTCTCAAATTTTCCCTGCAATTTATTCTTCAGCACATTCAGGGTATGTGCAAATGGGTGGATAGCTGTTGAGAACGGAGGTGCATAGGCAAAATCAAGGTCTGAAAGCTGTGTCAGAGTACCTTTCAGCATAATGCCTGTTACCGCAATGTCCACTACTTTATCTACAGCACCATCTCCAACCACCTGAACACCCAGCAGACGCTCTGTCTTTCTGTCTGCTATCATCTTCACTGCCAGCAGGCCGGCTCCTGGATAATAATGTGCCTTTTCATCCACAATGGTTACCACACTGATTGGATCAAATCCTTCTTCCTTTGCCTGTACTTCTGTAAGTCCTGTTCTTCCCACATTGATGCCAGGCAGCTTACATACTGCTGTTCCAAGTGTTCCTCTATAAGAAATCTTTGCACCCATCATGTTCTGAGCAATCACACGCCCTGCAATATTGGCTGTAGAGCCCATAGGAGACCATGCTGCCTTTCCGGTAATGGCATTGTGAACCATGGCACAGTCACCTGCTGCGTAGATGTCAGGAAGATTTGTTTCACCGTATTCATTGGTAAGGATGGTTCCCTTAAACATTTCCAATCCCGTATCTTTTAAGAATACAGTGTTAGGACGGATACCCGCACTGAGCACTACCAGGTCAGCCTTATAAGCTTTTTTGCTGGTAACTACTTTTTCTACCTTGCCGTTTCCTTCAATTGCAGTAACTGCTACACCTGTCACCACAGGAATTCCGCTCTCAGATAACTTGCCCTCTGCATAATCTGCCATTTCCTTGTCAAACCCCGGTGCAAGAATCTGCGGTGCCATATCCAGCACAAAGGGGCGTACGCCCAGGGTTTTCAGATTTTCGGCAATCTCAAGGCCAATATATCCGGCACCTACAACGACTGCTTTTTTAATACCTCCTGCATCAATGGTTTCACGAAGCCGGATGGCATCCTCAGGAGTTCTCATGAAGAATACATTTTCCAGGTCACAGCCTTCAATGGGAGGTTTCACAGGACTTGCACCTACTGCGATTACAAGTTTATCATAGGTGTATTCCTTGGTTTCCTGGGTCTTTAAATCAACCGCAGTTACTTTCTTTGCCTCAGGTTCCACATTGATTGCTTCCACTTCTGTGAGCACCTTTACTCCGGTCAGTTTTTCATATTTCAGAGGTGTGTTCACAATCAATTCTTCCTTGTTTTCAATCACATGACCTACATAATAAGGCAATCCACATCCGGCATAAGAAATGTTCTTTCCCTTGTTTAACACGATTACTTCATTTGCCCGGTCTTCTCTCATAAGCTTTGCAGCGATTTTAGTTCCGGCAGCGACACCGCCAAGTACAAGCACCTTCATGTTCTTTCCTCCTATTTTCCTTACATCTTTCTTGTTCTAACCATATGTTATCACTTGTTTTTTTATATGTAAAATAGTAATATCTAATGTAAGGTATAGGTTTTTCCCTATAGCAGAAAAGGAGGTCTGTTTTATGGCTACTCTCAGACAATTAGAAGCCTTTATCGCAACCGCTGAATTCAAAAAAATGAGCGAAGCAGCAAAGCATTTATACATATCACAGCCTACGATTAGCCAGATTATTTCTGAGCTGGAAAAGGAATATGACACCAAGCTTTTTGAACGCCAGGCAAAGGAATTACGAATCACTCCCGCAGGCTCCCTGCTCCTGAAAAGTGCCAGGGAAATTATTTCCATTGAACAAAATTTAAAACAAAACATGAAAACCATGAACCGCATCCGGCCTCTGCGTGTAGGTGCTACGGTTACCGTAGGTGCAAATATCATAGGAAAAATCATTGCACAGATTACAGAAGAATACCCGGATATTGATGTTTTTGTCAATGTATCCAACACCCATCAGATTGAGCATATGCTGCTTTACAATGAGCTGGATATCGCCATTGTAGAGGGAATTGTAACTCATAATGAATTGATTACCCAGCCTGTCTTTGTCGATAAGCTCTGTATCATCTGCAGCAAAGACCATCCCTTTGCCGGACGTCCTTATCTCCACGTTTCTGATTTGCGCGACCAGCATTTTATCCTTCGTGAAAAAGGAAGCGGTACAAGGGCTATTTTCGAAGCCGTCATGAATGCCCAGCATATTCCCTATGAAATCAAGTGGGAAAGCAGCAGCACACCGGCTATTCTGGACGCTGTTTCCAGAAATCTTGGCCTTGGTTTTGTCTCAGAACGCTGTGCAACCGGGAAGGTTGATGCAGGGATTCTTTTCCAGTGCCCGGTTCCCGAAATTGACTCAGAGCGTTTCTTCTATTTGTGCTACAACTCCACGCATCCCATGACAAGCCAGATGAAGGATTTCAGTGATTATATCTGCTCTTTGCCAAAGGATTTCAACTGAAATTCTTTCTTTTTTCTTATCAGCTTTACATCAAAGGAGCAAATGGCAGAAAAATACTCTCTGTTATTCTCTCTTTCCTGCTGCGGGATCGGAACTGCTCCCAGGTATATGGAACACACTTTGAAATATCTTTATCATAAATTCCTCTGTATTCCTGTACCAGACTATTTTCATAGAAAACTCCACACACCTCATCATCCACCATAAGGCTTCTCATATCCATGTTTACAGAACCCACACAGCACAATTCATCATCAATGGTCATGGTTTTTGCATGGATATACCATTTATATTTGTAAACCTTAGTACCATATTCCAGCAATTGCCCGCTGTAATAATTTGTGACAGGATCCAGGAAAAAACTTGCCTTGATTCCCGGAATCATCAGTTCAATCTCTACTCCGGAAGCTGCTGCTGTCTTCAGTGCATCCAGAACTGATGCATCCGGTATAAAGTAAGGTGATTGAATGCGGATACGTGTTTTCGCACTCCGAATCATGCTCAGATAGCACATTTTGACGGCTTCCTTATCTGTATCTACTCCTCCCACAATAAACTGGCACAAAGAAGAAGTCATTTCATAGTTCTCCGCTTTCATCTGGTTGATATATCCGATAGCATGCTGCCAGTCGCATCTTCTGATAGAACATAACCAGTCCTTCAAAAAATATGTATTTTCTGGTCAATAGACACTATCTTTCTATGACTCCGGTAATGTTTAAAATACGGTTTCACACGCACAACCTTTCCACCTGCATCTACAAGGGGGCTGGAACATTTTCTTTGGCGTAGAAAGGTTGGCAATAAAGTCACACATCACCCAGACTTCCACACCTTCTTTTGCCTTCTGTGCAAGAAGCTCTGCCAGTTTTTCTCCAACCATATCATGGTGAATAGTATAAAATTCTGCCTTATTATAGCAAGTGAGCACGCTGGCATTATAAACCGTATTAAACCGAACAACCTGGAGATCAGATTCCGATAACTGGCTCTCATGGGCAGATGCTGACGGCAGCAGCTCCACATTATACGGCTGTGCCTTTAACTTTTTCTTACGGATGATGGCTGTCAGCTTGATTGCCACTGTACTTCCAAAAACAAGATACAGGATTGTGCCAAAATAAGGGAGAAAAATCATGATCACAACCCACAAAAGTGCTTCTGTTTGGCGTTTACGCTCTACAAAAATCACCTTCCTCTTCTGTGAATACACACAAAAAAACTGACCCTAAAACAGGCCAGTTTTTCCTCCTTACATTTCACTTTCTCTCAGTCTTTCCACCACACTTTTTTCTGCCATCCGCTTATACGCCAGCACAGGAATTCCTATTCCAAATATTAACAGCACAGGAACTGACGCAAAAATCATTGCCAGTGTAAAGTTTCTTTTAAAATACCAAAAAAGATTCTCAATCACAGGCATCAGCCCTTCATATACTCCAAGATTTAATAAGACCGCCAGGAACACGGCAATACAGACCGTCAAAATCCCTTCCAGAATCAGCATCTGCTTCATCTGCTTTCCTGTCATTCCAATACTCTGCAAAATTGCCATTTCCCGTTTTCTGGACAAAATACTGGTCACTTCTCCGTTCATAAAATTCAGAATACCAACCAGGCCGATAATAAAGCTCAGAGAACCTCCCACCATCCAGAAAACAGTCTGGAACTGATGATAATATCCTGCATATTTTCCCTTTGATTCATAAGACATCTCCGGTTCTATCTGTTCTGTATAGGACTCCATGAAGTTTTCTGCCTTTCTGGCTCCTTTCTCTGTAAAATCAGCCATATAAATCATGTTTGTCAAATAGCCTCTCAGGGATTCCGGCACATTTTTTTCTGCAATTGCAAACTTACTTAATCCGAATGCACGGCTTGTCATAATACCCGGAATCGCAGCCGTGGCAATTACCGTATATTTTTCCTCTTGTTTTGTGTTCATGGTTACTTCCGCACCATTCTCTGATACCGTATAATCATCTGAAAAAATCTGTGTATAAGTCTCACCCGTATCAAAGATTTTCTGGTTCATATCTACGTTTCCATAATCATCATATGTAATTAACTGCACAACACTACCCGGCTCATCCCAGTTTTCCAGACTGCCTTCCAGCACTTCCAGGTGGCTCCGTGTATATTCATCCAGTATATAGATTTCATTATCCATTTCTATGAGAGAATCCTCCGGCAGATCCCGGATTTCCGGTGAAATCTCATCCTCCGCCATCCGCTGGAATTTCTTCATCCAATGCATCCATTTGTTCTTCGGGGTTTCCGCCACAGCATAGGTCTGAAGCATCCTGACATATCCCCCGTCTTCAAATCCCTCCTGGCTTGCAAGATTATCTGCCAGATTCTTTGATACTTCATCCCAATTGCCGTAATGAAAATAATCTGCATCTGCCACAAGGAAATCAGAAACCACAAATTTTTTCAAAAATCCATCCATACTGAAGCCCTTAGTAAATCCATAAACTCCATTTAGCATCACGATACTGAGAGCCAGAGACAATACCACCAGTACGGTTTTCAATTTGTTCCGCATGAGATTTGCCCATGCCATTTTGAAAATTCTGTTCCCTTCCCTGCTCTTTTTTTTCTTCTTTCCTGTTTTACTTTGCTCTGTATAACGCACTGCTTCCACAGGTGAAACCTTGGCTGCATGTCTTGCCGGAAGAAAACAGCTTATAAATACCGTCACCAGTGCGAAAAATCCTGCTCCAACAAAAATCCATGGATTTGCCGTGTAATAAATCCTGCTGTTTTCCATACTTTTCATAATTACCGGGAGTAACAGATTTCCGGCACTATATCCCATAAGCAATCCTATAGGAATCCCTATTCCTGACAAGATCAATGCCTGGAAACGGACAATTCTTCTGATCTGACGCCCCGTGGTTCCAATGGTTTTCAGCAATCCATAAAACCGTATATCCCCTCCCACACTGATTTGAAATACATTATAAATAATCAGATACCCTGTCAAAAGCATGAGCACCAAAGCACCAATCACAGATGCCACGGATTGAACGTCCATGTTTTCTGTTCTGGAAGAGGTGTAGGCCCAGTTAATTCCCACAGCCAGCTCTGTTCCTCTTGTTTCATTTCCCAGGGTATATCCATGATTTCCGGCAATCTGTTCTAGCTTATCTTTGATATTCTGACTGTCCGCAAAAACGATATCCAGATACCAGTCTCCTACTCCCTGCATGTCCTGTGTTTCCTGAGGAACTTTTCCCATTTCTGAAACAACATAATCCTGATCCAGCCAGATCATATGAGCCGGAAGTGCCGGGTCTGCCTCCCAGTATCCGCATAAGGTGAAGGTATCCGTAACGGTTTCTTCCCCAAGTGGGAAGGTCAGGGTTACCTTCTCTCCCAGCTTCTTTGGGATTTTTAATGCCTCAAGCAGCATGGTATCCATGGCCATTTCTTTTTCCTTCTCAGGCATTTTCCCTTTCGTTGGGAGCGACCAACAAAACTTAGCATAATTTTCTTCTGCATACCGCATTTCTGCCCATATTTTATCAAAAGGTTTTTCCTTTGGCGTACTAAACAGAAATGTTGCACCGCTCTCTTTAATCAGATTATCCCTCCGCAATTCCTCTGCCTGCTCTTTGGTAAGCCGTTTAAATCCACCATGAGAATATCCTCCTACCTGGCGCATGGTCTGCTCCTGGGAGGTATGATTCATAGTAAGAGCAATGGTAAACAATGCACTGAACATCATGGCTGTCAA
>Peterbilt_p2__coassemble_1865_pt1 | contig 10215 bp, 16 predicted proteins | sample Peterbilt_p2__metabat2_high_PE_039 | metagenome-assembled genome bin Peterbilt_p2 | reverse complement strand
ACGTCTATAATATTTATATTACAACCGTAAGATTTAAAGGAGACTACCTATGAAAAACCTTCCACAAATCTCAGAAGCTGAATTCGAAGTCATGAAAATTGTCTGGAAATATGCCCCCATCAGCACCAGAGACATCACGGAAAAACTATTACAGACCACAAACTGGAGCCCCAAAACCATCCAGACTCTGATTAAACGTCTTGTGACAAAAGGGGCACTCACTTACGAAAAACAAAGCCGTATGTTTATTTACACTCCGGCAGTAAAAGAAAACGAATATATTGGACAGGAAAGCAATTCTTTTCTAAAACGCTATTACAATGGGGATATTACAGCTATGGTTTCTGCATATATAGAAAATGACAGATTATCTGAATCTGAACTGGATACGCTCCGTTCTCTCCTTTCACAGAAGCACCAGAAGGGCGGGAAATAGTATGGCCGGTTTTATGATACGTTTTCTCCTCTGCAATATCCTGCTCTGTGGTATCATTGGCATTCTTTTGCTTGTCAAACACATATTCAGAAATAGCTTATCCAGCCGGATGCAGTATAACCTGTGGTTTCTTCTGCTTGGCATTTTGGCAGTTCCCTTTCTGCCCTTCCGCTTTTTCCGGTTACCGCAGATGTATAACCTTTGTAATCAGGTCTGCTTTGTGCCTGCATACTTAAAAAAAATCTGCACTTCCGCTTCAAAGCCCCACGGTTCACAGATTATATAAGCAGTGTCTAAATGAGGCCTTAATTGCAAAGGAAATTCCCATCTACAGTACTGCTTTTCTAAAATTCACTGAAAGAAATGCGAAATGACCAGGAGGTCGCCTGTGATACTTCTGTTTTAAAAGTGCTGGATTCTTACGATTACGTGAACTATGGAAACACCTTAATCAGCTTTGCCAAAAAGACATCTCTTACCCCATTTCCCTTTGTCTCCGGCATGAGCGGAAATATGAAACAGATGAGACGGCGAATTATAAATATTGCTTCTTATGAAAAGCTCACATTTCAGAAAAAGCTCAAAAGCATCACCATTTTTCTACTGACATCTGTTCTGCTTTTTTGCCTTGCACCGTTTGTCTCAGCCTACGCAGCAGATGAAGATTACTATCCGTGGAATATTTCCTCAAAGCCATGCACCGTCATAGACCTTACCCGTTACTTTGGAAACTATGAAGGCAGCTTTGTTTTATATGATTTAACGAATGACACCTGGAAAATACATTATATGGAACTTGCAGCCTTACGAGTTGCACCCAACTCTACCTACAAAATATATAACGCTTTATTTGGATTGGAAAATAATATCATCACACCGGAAAACACTTTTGTTGAATGGGATGGAACTGCCTATCCATTTGAAACATGGAATGCAGATCAGACATTACCATCAGCCATGAGCTCTTCTGTAAACTGGTATTTTCAATGGATTGATGAACAGCTTGGTGCTGCTTCTATTGAAAATTATCTGCACAAAATCAGATATGGAAATGAAAATTTAGGTGACAATTTCTCTTCCTACTGGATGGAATCTTCTCTGAAAATTTCACCCATAGAGCAGGTAGAACTATTAAGAAAATTGCAAAAGAACACGCTGATGGAAGAAATGTAGCAGAGATAACCTTGTCTGTTTTGTCAGATATGCGTATATGGGAATAGAAAAAATAGTCCAAGAGTATGTTTCGAATAACTCCTGGACTATTTCCATTTTCAGAATCACCGTTTTGGAAGAAAAACCCGGAATATATTTCCCTTTTTCTGGTCAAATTCTCCTTTCATATAGCCACGTTCCTCTCTCACAATTTCTCTTGCAAGATATAAGCCCAGACCGACTCCTTCCTTGTTCTTCGCAGATTTTCCACGGTAAAAACGCTGAAACAATTTTGGAAATTCTTCTCTCTCTATTTTAATTCCCTGGCTGCATATATTAACACAGATATACATTTCATATTCCCATAATTCCACCAGGATGATGCTCCCGCGGCTGCTGTATTTCCGCCAATCTCGACAGTAATACCCATGATTCTGTTAGCCACGGTCGATACCTCCTTCCGTAAAAATGGGCATAAAAAAAGCCCAGATTTCTCCAGGCATGAAAAAAGCAGCAACCATTTGCAATGTATTCGAAGATTCCACGAAGGTCTATTTCGGCCTGATCTGAAATCTCGATATCATAAATCATAAACTGTAATCCTTGCGGATATCAGCAAAAACAGATTTTGCTGATCTAGTACGACCAGCCTGCATATCTGCATATCCTTTCTCTAGTTCTGCATTCATCTGTGCTTCTGATAATGCACTAACGTCTACAGGACGAGCGGATGGCATTTTCACTTCAAAAGGAAGTCCTCTTTGAAGAATAATTTGTTTGTAAAACATATTTATTGCATTAGATGCAGGAATTCCTAATGCTGCTAAGATTCCTTCTGCCTGTTCTTTTACATCAGGCTCTATGCGTACGTATAAATTTGCTGATTTTGTTGCCATAGTAAACACTCCTTTCGAGTTTTTTCTAACTATATTATATCCATTTGTGCGGACAAAAGCAATACAAAATCAGCATTTTACAAGTTGTTTATACTCCAAAATCTACCAGTTGATTAAAATTTGTCGAAGTCCTCCTGAGTCGCCACTTCTTTATATCCTTTATCAGCTATAAGTTCCATATACTCTAATACTTCTCTTCGCTGTGTCTTTTTTAGGTTAGGTATCTGACTGATTATAGCTGTTTCAATAGCCTTGTACCCAACCTGATGAATCCCATCTTGATAGATATGTAACTGATTACTGATACTGACTACATTTTCATTGTTCTTAAGCCATGTTGCAAAACGGTCAAACAGGAATGTCTTATCACAAAAGAATACAGGTTTTTGAAATGCTTCATCCCTAAGAATCACTTCCAGTTCATCATCGGATAACGGTTCTTTCAGAACAAACCTGTTCAGAATCCTGATACATTCTCTTGTATCATCAACACTAAAATCATTTGATGTAAGTGTCAGGATATAATTGAATAGTGCTTGATTGCGTCCGTCACCTGCATCCATATCAAGAAAGTACAAGGTGCATTAAACTATGCAATATTGCCCCTAAAATATATTCCATCCAATCCTTGCATCTCTGTCAAAGTTGGAAAAATGCCGATAAACGTTGATGCAAAGGCTCACGCTGAATTACATATCAGGGGTCAGTTGGTCAAGATAGAAAAGACATGGTTCATTAAACCACCAAAATATGATTCTTACCGTGCTATTAAAATGGGTAAAACCTTAGGAAAAGTATTAAAATCCACGCTGCATCAGCAGAATATAAATCGCATTAAATACGGTGGTAAATACTTAAAGACTTATTTAATTCCCGATAATTCAATTACCCAAATACGTTCTGATGTTACAGTAGCATATAAGGAATTTACGCCATTGTGTGTGAAAGATGATGGTACATTTGTTTCACCTGATTCCTTCAAATATTGTGCAAGGGTAGTTCATTATGAATTGGGTAATGTATTGTTTCATGCTCATTGTTTACGTCACACACATGGAATGATACTGGCAGAAGGTGGTGTAAACCCTAAAACGGTTATGGAACGATTGGGACATAAGGACATCAAAACAACTTTGCAGACCTATACATTCAATACAGATATGATGCAAAATACAGCGGTTGATATATTTGAACAGTCCTTACAAGCATAAAATAAAAAAAGCGGTTGAGTATTCCGAATAGTTCAGAATGTTCAACCGCTTTTCTTCATTTTCTGTTCATTTTATTTTTATGGGTGGTAAATCGGTGGCAAATAGACTGAACTTCACACCTCAAAGCCTACAAAACCGCTTATTTCCGCACCAGTTTGCAGATAGTTTCACAATGCACCGTCTGACAAAACTGATCTACACAGCAAACCTTTTCCACCCTGTACCCTCTTGCCAAAAACATTTCCAAGTCCCTTGCCAGGCTGGTTGGTTTACAGGAAATATAGACCATCTGCTCCACACCATAATCAATGATTTTCGGCAATGCTTTTGGGTGAATCCCGTCTCTTGGCGGATCCAGGACAATGAAATCCGGCTTTTCTTCTATTTCATCCAGAACTTTCAGCACATCTCCTGCAATAAACCTGCAGTTTTCGATGCCATTGAGCTTCGCATTTTCACCGGCTGCTGTGACCGCTTCCTCTACGATTTCCACGCCAATGACTTCTTTCGCCACAGCCGCTAAAATCTGAGAAATCGTCCCTGTTCCGCTGTACAGGTCAAACACCGTCATATCCTTTGTGTCTCCGATATATTCTCTGGCAGTCTCATAGAGAACCTCTGCACCGTAAGAATTGGGCTGGAAGAAGGAGAACGGTGTGATTTTAAACTTTAATCCCAAGATTTCTTCATAGAAATAATCCTGCCCGTACAAGATTCTTGTCTCATCACTCTTTACCACATCAGAAAGAGAATCATTGATAATGTGGAGAAAGCCCACAATCTTTCCTTCCAGTTTCAGGTTCAGCAATCGCTCTTTTAATTCCTGAAAGTCTGTTTCAATCTGGCTGGTAGTGACCAGATTTACCAGCATTTCCCCTGTAGTATTTCCTCTTCTAAGCAGTAAATGACGCCAAAAACCGGTATGCTGCATTTTGTGATAATACGCATATCCCTGTTCCCGGCAATATTCTAAGACACAGGCCAGAATTTTATTCATATCCTCATGAACCAGTTTGCAGTCTAAAGCATTTAATACATCATAAGTGCTCCCTTTCTTATGTAAACCAAGAGACAAGGGGCCGTCTTTATATTCATCCCCAAATGAGAATTCCATCTTATTACGGTATGCAAATTCCTTTGGACTGCCTTTGATACCTTCAAAGGTATAATCTGGATTGCCCTGCTCATCCACCTGTCCGCCTGATTTCACTGCCTGATCTATCAATTTTTTTATCTGCTCTGCCTTCATCTCCAACTGGCTCTCATAAGACATGGTCTGGTACATACATCCACCGCAGTCTGGAAAAATACTGCACATAGGATTTCTTGTTTCCAGAGGTGATTTTTCTAAAACCTCCAGCAGTCTGCCCTCCAGCCTTGAGCTTTTCTTTTTGTTAATCATGAACCTGACTTTCTGTCCCGGCATTGCATTTTTTACAATTACTTTTTTATCTTCTACCTGAACAATTCCTTTGTTTGGAAAGTCTACATTTTCAATAATTCCCTGATAAATTTCTCCTTTTTTCAATCTTCTGCTCCCTTCTGCCATTTTTTCTATAAACATCTATACAGAAAAAGAAGCTCCGGTTTCCCGAAGCTCCTTATTTGATTTCATTTACTTGTCTTCCTCATCCTCATCTTCGAAGTAATCATCAAAATCATCGTCGAAATCTTCTTCAAAATCTTCCAGATAATCCGGTGTGAAGAAACGATAAACTGCATATGCGATTCCAGCTACGGCTGCAACAGCACCGATAATTGCCAGTACCCATAAAACAGTATTTTTATTTCTCTCATCCTCTTTTTTCTGCAATGCTGTAATTAAATCCTCAATACGATTCATACCTTCTGCACCTTCCTCTCTTTTCACAGATTGCCTGCAAAATACTTCTTTAAGATATTATACCACCGAAATCTTAATTTTACTATATTTTCTTCAAATTTTCTATGAAGTTAAAAACCTCTGTAAAACTTGGTTCAAAGATTTACAGAGGTTTGCTTTTGATTCTTATTTATCTCTCCAGATAATTCTTCCCTTGCTCAGGTCATATGGAGACATTTCAATGGTAACTTTATCTCCCGGAAGAATACGAATGAAGTTCATTCTTAATTTTCCGCTGATGTGTGCTAAAATCACATGTTTATTTTCCAGTTCAACCTTGAACATTGCGTTAGGTAATTTTTCTAACACGGTTCCTTCTACTTCAATAACGTCTGCCTTAGACATAAACTAATCCTCCTGCTGATTGTTCTTAAATTCTTTAATGGCTCTTTTTATATGTTCATCACGGATTTGCTGGCCGTTTTTTAATTGTTCACGGAACCATTCCGGTATCTTATAGCATACCTGGACGTGCATCCGTTTTTTCTTCTTCATCCGGTTCAAAGTGCGGACTTCTCCATCTGCTAAATAGAGATTATCTCCGTCTATATCCATAATGATATACCATTTTCCTGTATCATGTCCTGCTTTAGATTGGGCAAGCATTCCCTTGGTAAGTTCTCTCATAATCTCTCCTGTTTATCTGGTCAGGGTGAGAATCTCTGGTTCTCCCTCAGTAATCAGCACCGTATTTTCATAATGTGCTGACAAAGAACCATCCTGAGTCACTACAGTCCAGTCATCATCCAGCCACTCTACATCTGCACGCCCTATATTAATCATCGGTTCAATCGCCAATGTCATTCCAGGCACCAGGCGGATTCCTCTCCGTCTCTGATGGAAATTAGGAATCTGGGGATCTTCATGAAGGTGGGTTCCTATACCATGCCCTACCAGGTCACGCACTACTCCGTATCCAAATTTCTCTGCATATGCTCCGATTGCTGTGGAAATATCATTTAAATGATACCCTGCTTTTGCATACTTGATTCCTTCAAAAAAGCTTTGTTTTGTAACATCCATAAGCTGCTGTGCTTCTTTTGATACAGTGCCAACTGCATAGGTACGGGCTGCATCGGAATGATATCCCTTATAGATCAGGCCAGCATCCAGGCTCACAATATCCCCTTCCTGAAGTACACGCCTGTTGTTTGGAATTCCATGAACCACTTCATCATTTACTGACACACAGATGGATGCCGGATATCCATTGTAATTCAAAAAATTGGGAATACATCCAAGGCTGCGGATTAATTTCTCTCCTAAACGGTCAATATCCAGCGTTGTAATTCCTGGTTTAATAAATTCTCCCAACTCATTATGCACGATTTCCAGAAGTCGGCCTGATTCCCGCATCAGTTCTATCTCTCTGGCAGTTTTAATTGTTACTGACATTTTTACGCTCCTAACACATCCACAATTGCCTGGAATACATCTTCCATGTCAAGGGTTCCATCTACTTCTTTTAATACGCCTGCTTTTGCATAATAGTCAATAAGAGGCTGTGTCTGATCATGATATACACCAAGACGTTTTAATACGGTTTCCGGCTCATCATCTGGTCTTAAAATCAGTTTTTCACCACAGGTATCACAGATACCTTCTGTTTTGGGTGCATTGAATTGAACATGGTAAGTTGCACCGCATCCTACACATGCTCTGCGGCCAGACATACGGTTTACAATATTTTCATCAGGAACTTCCACATTCACAGCGAAATCTACCTTCTGTCCCATTTTAGCTAATGCCGCATCAAGACTTTCTGCCTGTGGAATGGTTCTTGGGAAACCGTCCAGAATATAACCCTTTGCACAGTCTTCCTGTCCGACTCTGTCAATAACAAGGTCAACTGTCAATTCATCTGGAACAAGCAGTCCCTGATCCATATAAGTCTTTGCTTTTTTTCCTAATTCTGTGTTGTTCTTAATATTGGCTCTGAAAATATCTCCTGTAGAAATATGAGGGATTCCATATTTAGCAGCGATTTTTTTCGCCTGTGTTCCTTTTCCTGCACCTGGCGCACCTAACATAATAATTTTCATACCCATTACCCCTTTCTATAGTTCTTCTCTTGGTTTCTATCATACACTATAAAAACCATTTATGCTACATAAAATTTCAGAGACCGGAGCAGGAAGAAAAACTCACATATTCTGTGAATCTTCTTTTGTCATTTCAAGCAGTACAACTGCCCTCCCTGCGACGGTCTCTTCTCATTATTTATTATTCACTTAAAAAACCTTTGTAATTACGGACTAACATACGGGACTCAATCTGTTTTAATGTTTCCAGAACAACACCCACAACGATAATCAGGGAAGTTCCTCCGAAGGAAACATCTGCACCGAACACACCGTTAAAGAAGAACGGTATCACGGCAACAATCACCAGACCTGCAGCACCGATGAAAATCAGATAACTCAGGATTTTCTCTAAATATTCCTGGGTTGGTTTTCCTGGACGGATACCCGGTACAAAACCGCCCTGCTTTTTCATATTATCTGCAACTTCCATAGGATTGAAAGTAATAGATGTATAGAAATAAGCAAAGAAGATAACCAGTACAATGTACAGCACTAAACCAAGGGAATACCATGGTGCACTTGGATTAAACCAGTTATTTGAAGTCAAGCCCATCAAAATCTGGCTTCCAATACCGGTTCCACCTGTCCAGCCAGTGAAGCTGGCGATAATTACCGGGAAGGACATCAGAGATGAAGCAAAGATGATAGGAATAACACCTGCTGTATTCACTTTTAAAGGAATAGAGCTGGACTGTCCTCCTGTAATCTTTCTTCCCACCATTTTCTTGGAATACTGTACAGGAATTTTTCTGACACCGCCATTGAGGATTAATACCAGCACAACTACAACCAGAATGATTGCAATAATAATCAGTGCTGCCAAACCGCCTCTGGCATATGTTTTTCCCTTTACGAACTGGTCAAACAAAGTTACCAGGTCGCTTGGAATTCTGGATACGATATTTACCATCAATACAATAGAAATACCATTTCCAATACCTTTATCTGTGATCTGCTCACCAATCCACATCAGCATAGCAGAACCTGCTGTTAAACAGGCCACAACAACAACTGCTTTCATAAAGTTCATATCAGGAATAAGTCCTCTGTTACCAAAACCTACTGTCATAGCAATAGACTGGAATAAAGAAAGACCAATTGTCAGATAACGAGTGATAGCAGTCATTTTCTTCCTGCCCTCTTCTCCGTCACGCTGCATTTCTTCTAACTTAGGAATTGCTATTGTCAGAAGCTGGATGATGATGGAAGAAGTAATATAAGGAGTGATGCTCAGTGCAAAGATGGACATCTCTGTAAAAGAGCCGCCAGTGAATGCGTCAAAAAAGTTGAACGCATCACTGGACTGGCTTGCAAACCAATCTTTGAAGTAATCTGCATTGACTCCCGGGATGGGAAGCTGTGATCCAATACGAATCACAACAATCATCAGGAATACGTAGAAAATACGACGTCTTACATCCTTTATTTTAAAGGCATTCTGAAGAGTCTTGAGCATTAGATCACCTCTACTGTTCCACCTGCTGCTTCGATTTTAGCCTTTGCGCTTTCGCTTACAGCGTTAACTTTAACATTTACTTTCTTAGTAAGTTCGCCGTTACCAAGAAGTTTTACACCATCTCCTAATTTAGAGATTGCACCAGAAGCTAATAAAACTGCTGGAGTAACTTCTGTACCGTCTTCGAATCTGTTTAAGATATCAACGTTAACTGCAATAATTTCTTTAGAATTTCTGCATTTGAAGCCTCTCTTAGGAAGTCTTCTATATAAAGGCATCTGACCACCTTCGAAACCTGGTCTCTTAGCACCAGAACGTGCTTTCTGACCTTTGTGGCCTTTACCTGCTGTTTTACCATTACCTGAACCGTGTCCACGGCCTCTTCTGAATTCGTTGCTCTGTTTGGAGCCTTCAGCTGGTCTTAAATTTGATAATTCCATGATGGCACCTCCTTCTTTGTAATATTAGATTTCTTCTACTTTCACCATGTGGCTTACCTGACGGATCATACCGCGAACGGATTCATTGTCAGGCATTTCCACTGTTTTGTTCAGTTTTCTTAAACCTAAAGCTTCTACAATTTTTCTGTTTTTCGGTACAGCACCGATGGTGGATTTCACCAATGTGATTCTTAATTTATCTGCCATTTGTCTAATCCTCCTTATGCAAAAATCTCATCAACAGATTTTCCACGAAGTTTTGCAACTTCTTCCGGAGTCTTTAACTGGCTTAAACCTGCAATAGTAGCCAGAACTACGTTCTGTTTGTTACGGGAACCCATACATTTTGTACGGATGTTCTTAATACCTGCAAGTTCGATAACCGCACGAGCTGGACCTCCGGCAATAACACCAGTACCTTCTGGAGCTTTCTTTAAGAGCATTTCTGCACTTCCGAATTTTCCAACAAAGTCATGTGTAATACTTCCGTTTTCGTCTCTTGCTACAGTAACTAATTTTTTCATAGCACCTTCTTTTCCTTTGCGGATAGCTTCAGGAATTTCAGCTGCTTTTCCTAAACCAGCGCCAACATGTCCGTTGCCGTCACCAACAACAACTAAAGCTGTGAAACGGAAGTTACGACCACCTTTAACAACCT
>Peterbilt_p2__coassemble_1697_pt1 | contig 10935 bp, 10 predicted proteins | sample Peterbilt_p2__metabat2_high_PE_039 | metagenome-assembled genome bin Peterbilt_p2 | reverse complement strand
TCCAGACTCAACAGTAAGGGTAACCATGTCCAGCATTCCGTTCTTTTTCGCATGCTTGGACACCATCTCCGGAATCCCAATACCAATGTTTACAATATCATCTACCCGGAGCTCCTTGGCAGCTCTTCTGCCGATAATATTTCCAGCAGCACTGTTTTTTAATGGTTTGGTGGAAGCCGTGTCTATCTTCTCGTTCCACTCTCCCCACTCCTCATAGGGAATCTCAAAGCTTCCTGTCAAAGCGGTATAGGCTTCATTCCGTTCCTCTGGCTCTGTCACCACAATGGCATCTACCAGACATCCCGGGATAATGGCATTTCTTGGTCTTGACGGGGTATTTACAAGCTTGTCTACCTGCACGATTACCTTTCCGTGATTCGCCTTCACTGCCTGGCAGATAGACAAAGCATCCCCTGACATGAACATATTATCAAAAGAAATATTGCCCTTTCTGTCCGCTGCGGTTCCCTTGATCAATGCCACGGTAATCTTTGGAAGCTTATAATAAAGAAATTCCTCTCCGTCAACTTCCACATATTTCACCAGGGAATTATCAATAGAAAGCCGGTTAATACCAGGGCCTTCCTTTCTAGGGTCAACAAAAATATCAAGTCCTACTTTAGAGAGTGCTCCCGGGAGCCCTCCAGCCTGGGCACGGATGGCATGAGAAATACAGCCAAGAGGCAGATTATACGCTTCAAACCGGTCCTCCAGCACCAGCTTCTTAGTACTTAACATGGCACCGAAATGACCACAGATCAGCCGGTCTACCGCACCCTCGCGGATATACCCTTCTGCATTTCTCTCCTCATCCCAGACACCAAATCCAGCACTGGACACCACCGTCAGGTGCCTCGGTGACTGCATTCTCTGATATCTCCTGTAAAGTGCCTCGTGCAATTCCACCGGACTCTCAATTCCAACAAACGAATTTACACAGATACAATCTCCATCCCGAATCAGACGGATTGCCTCATCAGAACTCATAATTTCATACATATTTCTTTCCCCTTCTCTTGTCTGATCTTCCGGATGGAATACGCACCGGATATACCAAATTTTATCAGAATCTATGATTCTTGTCAAAAAAACAACCGGAAACACGGTTTATACCGCATCTCCGGCTGTCTTTACCAGCTTATTCTTATTTTTGCTCTTATGCCAGAATTTCTTTCACACAAGCAGCGATTTTTTCACATTTGCAGTTTGCGAAAAACAGTTCCTGGAAATGTTCTCCTGCAAGAGCTCCTTTTACCAGTTCTCTGTCCATTTCCATTAAAATATCTGTAAATTCACGGTAAGTTACTTTCTTCACTTCATCCAGAATTTTCTTATTTCTCTGTTCCGGAACAGCTCTTTCTCTAGGATATCCCTGTCCACTTTCCTCACAGAACAATTTTTCAAAGATGTACTCCAGATTCAAGTCTCCACCCCATCCGAAACCTTTTGCAAATGGAAGAGAAATAGCATTTCCATCATTAATCTGTGCAAAAGTGTAAGCATCCAGTGCATCTTCTACATGACCGCAGATTACACCTGGGAAAGAGTTACAAGCAAGCATCGCACCTTCGCCTGTACCGCATCCTGTGATAACATAATCTGCTGCACCGGAGTTCAGAAGTACCGCTGCCAGAATTCCTACCTGTACATAGGTAAGCTGAGCTTCATCGTCTGCTGAATACATACCATAGTTGTCCACAGTAAATCCCATTGGTTCTACTACTTTTCTCAAGGATTTTTCAATCATTGGGTTTTTTGCACCCTGGCTGTTTTCGTTCATTAACGCAATTCTCATGTTACATTCCTCCGTATTCAAACATTTCTCTTTTAGATACTTTTATTATAACATTTATAATTTTTTTTATATTGCTTTTTCTATTGAGATTATTGCATATTTTGAACACTTTCCTGTGATATTTCACATTTATTATTTATGAAAGATTGCAATTCCCCTCCCTCTCTTTTATAAAAAATGTGTAAAGGAGAAATTGCATATGATGAATGAATTAGCCAGAAATTTATCTTATATTAACCGAGGGCAGAAATCAAACAAAAAAAGAGCTGATCATAAATCTTTTAAAGCTGAAATCAATCAGTGACGAGGAAATTCTGCAGGCTGCCTGTATTTCTCTAGAAGAATTGCAAAAAATCAAAGATGAAATAACCACTGTTGTATAACCACAAAAAACTGCTGTACGAAATATATTTCTACCATTTCGTACAGCAGTTCCTTTATTTTATCTATTTTTACAAGAATATATATTTCAACACAAACAAGATTGCCAGCACATACATCAGCACACTGACTTTCTTTTCTTTTGCTTTACCAGTCAGAAGATTCAGCACTACATAGGAAATAACACCCATGGAGATACCTTCTGAAATACTATAAAAGAACGGCATTGCACCGATACAGATATAACATGGCAGAGCTTCTGAAATATCATTGAAGTCAATGTTAGCAACATTGGTAAGCATATAAAATCCTACGACCACCAGTGCAGGTGCTGTTGCAAAGGAAGGAATTGCCAGGAAAATTGGTGACAGAAACAGGGACAATCCAAAAAGGATGGCTGTTGTCACGGCTGTCAAACCTGTTCTTCCGCCTTCTGAAACACCGGATGCACTTTCCACGAATGTTGTTGTAGTAGAGGTACCCATAACAGCACCTAAAGTAGTTGCCACAGCATCCGCCATCAATGCACCTTTGATGCGAGGCAGTCTTCCCTCTTCATCCAGCATATTTGCCTTGGAAGATACACCAATCAATGTACCAATGGTATCAAACATATCAACAAATAAGAAAGCAAAAATTACAACAACAAAATTCAATGAGAAAACACCGGAAAAATCAAGTTTCCCAAAAACAGGTGCAATGCTTGGTACGGATAAACCATTGCTGAAATCAGGAAGTAAACCATAAAATCCCAATTCAGGATTTGGCACATAAATCCCCGCAAACTGGCAGATGATTCCTAATCCCCAAGTAATCAAAATTCCCCACAGAATATTTCCTTTTACCTGTTTAATCACAAGATAACCTGTAACAAGAATTCCAATGATTGCCAGAAGCACGGTAATTCCCACATCATTAAAAGAAGCCTCTACCCCATTTACCTTATTATATTCTTCTACGGAAAACAACTGCAGTAAAGTGGAGCCGCCAATTACGATCTTCGCATTCTGCAGACCGATAAAAGCAATAAAAAGACCAATACCAACACTAACTGCTGCCTTCAAATTCTTTGGTATAGAATTAAAGATAGCTTCTCTTACATTTGTTAAAGACAGTACAATAAATACAATACCTTCTACAAATACAGCCGTAAGTGCTGTCTCCCAGGAATATCCCATTCCCAAAACTACTGTGTATGCAAAGTAAGCATTCAATCCCATACCCGGTGCTAATGCAAATGGGTAATTTGCAAACAATGCCATAAATAACGTACCAAGTAATGCAGCCAGTGCTGTTGCTGTAAATACAGCCCCCTGATCCATTCCTGTTGCTGCAAGAATACTTGGGTTTACTGCAAGAATATAGGCCATAGTCATAAAGGTTGTGATGCCGGCCAGCACTTCTGTTTTCACATCCGTGTTGTTCTCACGCAGCTTAAACATCTTTTCTAACATTTTTTCTCCTCCATTATGGTTAATTTTAAAAAACAAATTTCATTGTACCTAATTCTCAATCATTTTACAAGCTATTTTCAATCTAATTTACTTTTTTTCTATAATCTCATTTCTCTATTTGCCTCTTTTCCTTCTTTATGTTACTATTTTCCATACAATATAATTATTTTACAGCGAAAGACAGATAGAAAGGATTACTATTATTATGAATGAATCTCGTCTCCGTGATTACGGAATTGTCATCGGTCATTTTCCTTGCGGAAAAAATAACGCTATCACAGATGTCCCCGGAGTAAGTGTAGGCCATTGCACCATTGACACAGAAAGCTCAAAAACCGGCGTTACTGTTATTATGCCCTCCCAAGAAAATATATTTCAAAAAAAGCGAACTGCATCTTGTTATGTCTTAAACGGTTTTGGAAAAACCACCGGATTATTACAAATTTCAGAACTGGGGACTCTCGAATCTCCCATTGCATTGACAAATACTCTAAATGTGGGTTTGGTTCAGGAAGGACTGGTAGAATATATGGTTTCCAGATGTGAAAAAGAGCAGATACCCATCCACTCTTTTAATCCCGTTGTAGGCGAATGTAATGACTGCCATCTAAATGACATCAAAAAACGTGCCGTAAAGCCGGAACACGTATTAAAAGCAATTTCCAATGCATCCGAAGACTTCCAGCAAGGTGATGTGGGTGCTGGAAAAGGAACCATTTGTTTTGGTTTAAAGGGTGGAATTGGTTCTGCCTCAAGACAGATAAAGGTAGGAGATTCTCTCTATACAATAGGTATTCTTGTACAGTCAAACTTTGGAAGAACTCAAGACTTGGAAATCAACGGATTCCCTCTTGGGGAAAAAATAGCAAAAGAAATAGAAGCTGCTTCACAGGATAAAGGCTCTATTATGTCTGTTCTCGCTACGGATCTTCCGCTATCCAGCCGCCAGATTCACCGCGTCTTAAAAAGGCTCGGCATTGGGCTTGGCCGGACAGGTTCAAGAGTCGGGCATGGCAGCGGCGATGTGATGATTGGCTTTTCCACTGCTAATGTAATAGATGCATCTTCTGATTTTCAGGATATTACAATTCTAAATGAAAATAAAATGGATCTGGCTTTCCGGGCAGCAATCGAAGCGGAAGAGGAAGCTGTGCTAAACTCTATGGTTGCCGCAGACACTGTAAAAGGATATACGGGCGAAATCCGTTATGGAATCCGCCCGTATATGGAAAAATATCTTATGGAGATACTACATTAATATTTACGCTTTTACTGCACCGTTTGTTACCCCTTCGATAATCCATTTCTGGCAGAAAACATAAACCAGAAGAATCGGAAGCAATACCAGAAGGTAGGAAGCAAAAGCAAGGTTATATTCTGTGTTGAACTGTCCCTTGAAGACATACTGTGCAAGCTGCAGGGTCTGATATTTCTCTTCACTTAACAGTACCAGCGGCATAGAGAAGTCATTCCATGTCCACATAAAGGAGAGAATCGCAACTGTCGCACTCATCGGTTTCATCAATGGAAAGATAATCCTGTAAAATGTTTGAAAAGGAGTTGCCCCATCAATATAGGCAGCTTCATCAAGTGCCACAGGTACGGATTTTACAAAACCTGAATACAGGAATATGTTCATCGGCAATCCAAAAATAATGTACAGGAACGTAATTCCCACAATATTGTCCATATGGAAGGTAGATGCCTGTTTTACCAATGGAAGCATAATAACATTAAAAGGAATAAACATGGCACTTACAAAATAGTAGTACGCCAAACTGAACAGTTTATTCTTATCCTTATTTCTTGTAATTGCATATGCTACCATAGAGTTTGTTAAAATTGTAAAAATCAGGTTCACCACTGTGATAAACAGCGTGTTCATAAATTTTCTCGGATAATCTGTCATTACCCATGCGTCTGCGAAATTCTGCAGACGCAGTTTTTTTGGAAAGGACAGCACATTTGCCATCTCTGATGGATCTTTTATTGCAATGAGAACTGCAATGTATAAAGGACCAAGGATGAACACAACTGCCAAAGCAATCAACAGTATGGTCATGGGCCAGTTGTATTTTACTTTTACACTACTTTTACTTTTTCCCATTAGTTCATCTTCGCCTCCCTCTTTTCAAGTACTTTTAGCTGGAAGATTGAAATTCCGGCAATAATCAAAAACAGAATAACTGCGTTAGCTGACTGATATGCAAACTGTCCGCCATCAAATCCACGTTTATAGATCAAAACAGAGATGGATGTGGTAGAAGTACCAGGACCTCCTCCTGTCATAGCCATAATCTGATCGAAGGCCATAAGGAAATTCTTTACACTTAATACCATATTGATAGTGAAAAATGGTGCAATCAGCGGGAAAGTAATCTTGATAAACCGCTTCAGCCCTGTGGCTCCGTCCAAATCTGCTGCTTCGTACACACTGCGATCTACGGTCTGAAGCCCTGACAGATAAATCAATGTATTAAAGGCCATTGCCTGCCATACTGTCACGAACAAGATTCCAAGCCACGCCTGGTTTGTTCCCAGAATATTGGTGCTCAGTGCTTCAATCCCAAGCTTCTGTCCCCAAAGAGGGATTACATTGCCAAAAATAAAGTTAAATACAAAACCAATGATCAAGGTTCCCAGCATATACGGCAGGAAATAAATTGCCTTAATCGTATTCTTAAATTTAATCTTCGCATTGAGCCCACACGCCAGTGCAAGACTCAATACATTTACTAAAACAGTTGCACACAGTGCAAATTTAATGGTAAATCCATAGGTCTGTCCCATGGCCGGATCTTTAAAAAACTGAGTGTAATTCCTAAGCCCAACTGTATGCCAGATTCCATACCCTTTCCAGTCAGTAAAGCTGTAGAAAATACCCTGAAGAAACGGTATGGTATGGAATACAAAGAACAGAATCATAAACGGAATTACCATAAGATAAAATGCCCGATTGACAACCGGTTTATTTCCGTGTTTTTTCTTCATTCCTCTGCCTCTTAGTTAATATTTAATGCATCATAATCAGTATCCAGTTTCTTTAATGTATCTGTAATATTTGCTGCATCTTCTTTTCCGTTTGCTTTTTCCAGGAAGAAGTTGGATAATGCTGCACTTAAATCATAACCACTTGGATAATAGTGGTCTGGGAAGTCTACTACATTTCCAGATTCAATATCTTCTTTTACACCTGCAACAGTCGGATCGTTCTCTTCTGCATAGATCTGTGCATTTTCTTTCTGTACCATAAAGTTAATAAAGTCTTTTGCACCTTCTTCATCACCACAGCTTGTAGTAACACCAAGAAGCACATCCACACCGGAATTTACTTTGTTTTTCTCTGCATCATCTGTAGCAGGGAATTTAAACTGATCTACATTTACTTCTGCATTTGCTTTTTTAATTTCTGTGATAGCCCAGCTTCCGTTGATCATCATTGCTGCTTCACCTGCTGCAAATTTTTTATTTCCGTCATCATAAGAAGTTCCCATGTAGTCCTTCTGTGCATACTGAACCAGGGTCAGATAATTTTCCAGAATTGCCTCGTGTGTTCCCTCAAAAGTAGATTTTCCTTCTTTCTTGTCAACATAGAAGTTTTCTGGCTGCATAACCGGTGCCATAGAGTTCCATGCAGGAAGAATGGTCCAAGCATCTTTAAAAGTTAATTCAAATGGTGTTACCCCTGCTGCCTGAAGTTTTTCGCAAGCCTCCACTAATTCTGAGAATGTAGTTGGTACTTCAATATTATTTTCTGCAAAAATATCTTTGTTGTAAATAATACCTGAAGAGTTTGTTGCATATGGTACACCGTAACATGCCTCTTCCTGATCTTTGTTTAACTGGTAAAGCATGTTCATATAAGATTCATTGATATTATCTAAAAACGCTTCTCCTGATAAATCTGTAAGCACTCCTGCTGACTGCAATTCTGCATAGTTGAAATCACCGCCCATAGCAACCATATCCGGAAGATCATTCTTTGTCATACGTGTTTTTAAAACAGTACCTGCATCTGCCGGCTGTGTTAAAGTAACTTTTACCTTATCCTGAGATTCATTATAAGCATCCACTAACTTCTGTAATGTTTCTTTGCTCTCTGGTTTTGTACCTAATAATTCCAGTTCGGTCTTTCCGTCAGCAGTTTTCTTTGTTTCTTTACTTGTTTCTGCACTTCCTCCGCTACATCCTGCCAATACACTCATGCCCATCATGGCAGCCAAACCAAGTGCTGTTAATTTCTTCCCTTTCATAAAAAAATCCTCCTTATAATAAATAACATTCCAGGGGCTTTCGCCTTCTTGCTGTTCTTTATTATAAGGAGAACCTGTTTTTTTCGGTATAATTTATCTGATGTGACCAATAAGAATTTTCTTACTGATTCTTGTATTGCTCGGGCGTCATACCATAATGCTTCTTAAAAGTCTGTATAAAATAAGAAACATCATTATATCCTACACATAAAGCTACATCACTGATGTTCAATCTGCTTTCTTTTAGAAACTCAGATGCCTTTTTCATTCGAAGTTCAATTAAATATTTGGAAAATGTTTTTCCTGTCTGTGCCTTGAATAAACGACTTAAATAACTGGGATTCACAAAATATTTATGAGCAGCCAATTCATTCACCGTAATATCATGTTGATAATTCCATTCCAGGTATTTCAACAAATCATGAATAATAGAAGACTTCTGCCCTTCCTCCTCGGACACATCAGAAAGCAAATCAAGAATATAACTCTGTAGTTCTTCCAAGGAATGAAAGGCATACAAATCTGCCTTAAAATTAAACAACAGATAGGAACTTTTATCTGACTCTGCACTCTCCTGTCCCCGTTTCATAGTGTAAACTCTATTGATTACATTCATAATCTGGATTAATGAGGTAAACAGGGAATAAATGCTGACTTCCTCATTATTTTCACACTGTTTAAAAAGTCGTTTTACAATATACTGAGCCTCCTGTATCCTATGTTCTGTAAGACATTTCTCCAGCTCCCTCTCTTCTGCCTGGGAGAACAACTGTACCACATTTACTTCTGCTTCATAAAAATAAATCTGTTCCTCCGGCTGTAAAAGTCTCTGATTCATGGCATATACTGCTTCCCTGTATGCCCCAGCCGCTTCTTTTACAAATCCCGCTGTCTTTTTATGACATTGACTTACACCCAAATGAATCTTACATTGCGTCTTATTCCAACATTCCACCAGTTTCTTTCTGAAAAACTCCTCTGGAAACCGCTCCTGCTGTCTTACTGGAAGAAGTAGTATAAATTCATTTTTAGGATAGAAATAATATCCACAGATAGCTTCCTCTCCCTGTGTGAAAATCTCTAAAATATAATGAATCTGTTCTTTTGACAACGATTCTTTTCCACTCTGTACAGCCAGCAGATACCATGATTCTTCTTCCATCTTTAAAAACATATCCCTGAGAATCTCTTTTGCTGCTGCCTCATTTTCCAAAACATGAGAAAAATCCATAAACTGGCCTCTATGAGCTGCAATCTGTTCCTCTATCTTCTGTTTCAGCTTTTTTCTCTCTTCTTTTACTCTTTGTATTGCCTTTTCTAATTCTTCTTTTTTGACCGGTTTCGTCAGATAGTCCTTCACTCCATAGCGAATCGCTGTAGCTGCATAGTCAAAATCTGCATATCCGCTTTCGATGATCACACTGGTATCGGGAAATCGCTCCTGCACTTGTCTTGCCACTTCCAAGCCATCCATATCCGGCATTCTGATGTCTGTCACCACCAGGTCTGCACCATATTCCTCCAAAAGCCGCATGACCTCACTTCCATCCTCGGCTTCTTCACAGACTTCAATTTCTTCTGTAAGCTCTCCGATTCTCTTTACCAGTGCTTTTCTGGCAAAAAACTCATCATCTGCTACGATTATCCTCATACTTCCTATCCTCCCTCTTCTCTGAACCGGATATCTCCCGTACTTTCAAATACACTCTAGTAAAGCTGTCAAGTTTACTTTCCAACCAAATACCGTAACTGTCTCCATAATAATTTCTGATTCTGGCATTTACATTACGAAGACCGATTCCTGAGGCAGTTTCAAAACCATCTTCCCCTGCCAAAGTCTCGTTTATGCATTTTACTTTTTCTTCCTCTATTCCCACACCGTTATCTTCAATCATTAACAAAATATCCCCGCCTTTTTCCCTGTAACCGCTAATACGCAGAATATCTTTCTTCTGCTTCTTCTTAAATCCATACTTATAAGAATTTTCTACAATAGGCTGTAAAATAAATTTCAAAACCTGACACTCTAAAAGTTCTTGCTCCACAGAAATTTCTATAACAAAACGCTCTGGAAAGCGGATTTTTTGAATACTCATATAATTTTCGGTCTGAGTAATTTCTTCTTGTAAAGATACCACTTCTCTTCCATCAATATTATACCGAAACATATCTGACAACCCAGACGCAATTTCTGGTATATAGTCCACATCCTGCAACTGTGCAATAGAACTGATGGTATTCAATGCATTATACAGAAAATGCGGATTAATTTGAAACTGCAGCATTTTCAACTTCTGTCACCAGATAGCAAGGGTTTTAAAATGTTATCCTATATGCTTACTGCTGCTTTTTATTCATTAGAAGAATATGAGGAAAAGGGAATTCCAAAAGAAATTTTTACAGATACTATGAAATGTTTTTCCAGATTTACCCAGGAGCATTATGAAAGCTATGGATATTATGGATTTGACCGGGGTTTTGGGACAGGAAGACAGCTTTCCCTCCAATTATTCCGTTTAGGGGAATTAGAATTTGAAAAAACAATAGAAGAAAATCAAAAAATAATTGTTGTACATATTCCATCAGATGCTATACTTACAGAAGAAAACTGCAAAAAATCTCTGAGAATGGCTGATGATTTTTTCAGAGAAGAAGATTGTTCTTACGAACATGTCCCTTATTCCTGCAATTCCTGGCTGTTAAGTCCGGCATTAAAAAATCTGCTTCCTGAACAGTCAAACATACTAAAATTCCAAAATCTATTTACTATTGAATCTGTGGAGGAAGATTGCACGGAATACTTAACATGGATATTTAAAAGAAACGATTTGGATTTAAAAGACTTGCCTGAAAACACTTCTCTTCAGAAAAATACAAAAAAATATCTCCTGAACGGAGGTAAAATTGGTGAAGGGAAAGGATATTTAAAACATATTTAATTTTTTATTCAAATAAAAAGCCTTGCTGATACTCTCCTCAGCAAGGCTTTTCAACATGCATATACCTTCAAAACCACATATACAAAACTCAAACCTTCCAACTCTGCCGCTGG
>Peterbilt_p2__coassemble_1544_pt1 | contig 11624 bp, 11 predicted proteins | sample Peterbilt_p2__metabat2_high_PE_039 | metagenome-assembled genome bin Peterbilt_p2 | reverse complement strand
TCTATTATCTCACATCGGATGATTTTGAACAGGTACTCGCTATTTTGCGTTTACTGTGTGTGAGGGAGAGTCTGCCGTTTTAAAGTTAAATTAGTTAAATGGACTTAATTGGTTAAGAATGAAAGGTTTTTGTGAGGGTAATTTTTGACCGTAATAGAAACAAAAAAAGAGAAAAAATTGTGCAAAGTGTATATTTTTTAAAAGCGAAAAACGATAGGTACTGGACAATATTGATATTTTGTGATATAAGTTTAATTATAAAAAGTGTAAACTTCAGTTATCTGTTTTTCCAATCTTATCTGTATTTTGAGACATTAAGAAAAACAGATACTTGTTATGTTTATATGTTTATAAATCATTATGTAAGGAAGGTGAGCAATTGGAAAACTATACTAAGTATAAGTTGAAAGAGCATGATGAACTGGAAGCCCTGCTTGCGGATAAGGACAACCTGTTTGTAATTGCTTGTAACAAGTGCTTCAAGGAATTTGTGACCGTTGACGAACCGGACTGTGATGAGTTCTTAGAACTCGCTGCAAAGCAGGGAAAAACAGTTACCGGCAGTGCTAAGGTCGATTTTGTGTGTAATAAGGTTCAGACCGAGAGAAAGATCAAAGACATGATTCCGGAAGGAACAGAGAATGTAGTTGTGATCTCCTGTGGTCTTGGTGTACAGACCGTTGCGGAACTGTCAGGAAAACCGACTTACGCAGCAGCAAACACATTGAACTATACAGGTCATCATGGTATGGCTCTTACAAAGAAGAGCTGTGATGCATGTGCTCAGTGTTACCTGAACCTCACAGGAGGAATCTGTCCAATCGTTGACTGCTCCAAGAGCCTTGTAAATGGCCAGTGCGGCGGTGCAAAGAATGGAAAATGCGAGATTAATCCTGATAAAGATTGTGCATGGGAAAAGATTAACAAAAAACTGGAACAGCAGGGCCGCCTGGAAGAATTCTTAAAACAGCCGGTTCAGATTCGTGATTACTTTAAGACAGATGTAGAAGTAATCAAGAAATATGTAAAAGAAATCCGTGAAGAAAGATGTGCTGGCTACTATGGCGGTGTTCATCCTTCAGAGCATAAGGAATTCAGTGAGCATCTTGCTCTTCAGAGATTCCCGGATCCTAAGACCGTAGTGATTCAGATGTCCCAGCATCTTGGAGCACCGGCTAATCCAATCGTACAGGTTGGAGATTATGTAAAAGTAGGTCAGAAGATTGGTGAGGCTGCCGGCTTTATCAGTGCACCGGTACACTCCAGTGTCAGCGGTACCGTTGTGGCAATCGAGCCACGTATGCATGCTACAAGAGGCTGCGAAATGACAGCCGTTGTTATCGAATCCGATGGCAAGAATGAACTGCATGAATCTGTAAAACCACATAAATCATACGAAGAACTGACTCCAGATGAAATCATTGAGATCATCAAAGAAGCAGGTATCGTTGGTATGGGTGGTGCAGGATTCCCTACTTGTGTAAAATTAAAACCAGCGAAACCGGTAGACACTATTCTGTTAAACGGCTGCGAATGTGAGCCAATGCTGACAGCAGACCACAGAGTGCTTCTTGAGTTTGCAGATGATATTATTTATGGTCTGAAAGCAATTCTCAAGACAACAGGAGCAGAAAAAGGTCTTATTGTAATCGAAGACAACAAACCGGATGCTATTGAACATCTTCAGGCGAAGGTTGCTGATCTTGATAATATTGATGTATTTGTTGCCAAGACAAAATATCCACAGGGTGCTGAAAAAACTCTGATCAAACGTGTTATGGGAAGAATTGTTCCAAACGGCGGTCTTCCTGCAGATGTAGGTGTTGTAGTAAGTAACATCAGTACAGTAAAAGCTATTTCTGATGCTATCCAGACAGGCATGCCTCTGATTGAGCGTGTTGCCACTGTAACTGGTCCGAAGATTAAGAACCCTGGCAACTTCATCGTTAAGATTGGTACAAATGTACAGGAACTTATTGATTACTGTGGAGGTACCACAGAGGATGATGTTCTGATTAAGATGGGCGGTCCTATGATGGGATTTGAACTGAAAGATCTGAATGTACCTATGATGAAAGGTTCCAACGGTATTATTGCAATTGATACTGATGAAACAGAAGAAGTAGCATGTATTAAGTGCGGACGTTGTGTTGATGTCTGTCCGATGGAACTGTCTCCGCTGTATTTTGCAAAATATGCGGATGAGCAGAACTGGCAGGGCATGAAGGACATGAACGTTATGAATTGTGTTGAGTGCAGATGTTGTGAATTTATCTGTTCTTCCAAGATTCCGCTTGTATCTAAGATTAAAGCAGGAAAGTTAGCAGTAAGGGAGCTGAAGTAATATGTTAATTACCGAATTAAAATCAAAAGAAACAATTGCGTCCCTGGTGGAAGGAAAGAAAGTTTTCATCATTAACTGCCATGGATGTAAAGAAGTTCATTTTCCGGAGAAAGAAGCAGATGAGCTTCAGAAAGAAATGGTTGCTGCCGGAAATGTAACAGGAATTATGACAAAAGATTACATTTGTAATCCGGAAAATATGAAGCTGCGCCTTGAGAAATATAAAAGCCAGGTAGAAGCCGCTGACGTGGTTCTGGTATTCTCCTGTGGTGTAGGTGTACAGACCATTGCTGAATACCTGTCTGATAAGGTTGTTTGCGCAGCATGTGATACATATCCTCTGCCTGGATTCCAGGGTGTGACACCGCCAGAAGTTGACTGCAAACAGTGTGGTGAATGTTACCTGAATCTTACCGGCGGAATCTGCCCAATCACTGCCTGCTCCAAGAGTCTTGTCAACGGACAGTGCGGCGGTTCTAAAGATGGAAAATGTGAAGTAGACAGCAATATGGAATGTGGCTGGGAGCGTATTTACAGACGTCTGGCACAGATTGGCCGTCTGGATGCACTGAAATGCCCGGTACAGGTGCGTAATTTTGCAACTGATGACGAAGTGTCTAAATAAATTTATAATGATTGGAGCAATGTGAAATGAAAATTACTGAGAAATTTGATCGTGGTGAATTTGTTGTAACAGCAGAAGTTGGACCGCCGAAAGGGATTCATATTGAACATATCCTGGAAGAAGCAAAAGAGTATTTAAGCGGTATCACAGCAGTAAACGTAACAGACAATCAGTCTTCTGTTATGCGTCTTGGTTCTCTTGCAACCTGTAGAGCACTGAAAGATGAAGGACTTACACCAATCTTCCAGCTTACATGCCGTGACAGAAACCGTATTGCTCTGCAGTCAGACCTTCTGAGCGCAGCAGTAATGGGAATCGATAATATCCTGTGCCTGACAGGTGACCATACAAAAATGGGTGACCACAAAGGTGCAAAACCAGTATTTGACCTGGATTCCGTATCTCTGCTTCACACTGTAAAATTATTAGAGTCAGGTGTTGACCTTGGTGGAAATCCTCTGGATGGTGAACCGCCTAAATTTGCAAAAGGTGCTGTAGTATCTCCATGCAGCGATTCTATTGATGCACAGCTTGCAAAAATGGAACGTAAAGTTATGGCGGGTGCTGATTACTTCCAGACACAGGCTGTTTACGAACCAGAGAAATTTATCGAATTCATGGAAAAAGCAAAACAGTTTGGTAAACCGGTTCAGGTTGGTATCGTTATTCCTAAGAATGTTGGTATGTGCAGATACATGAATGCAAATGTTGCTGGTATCCATGTACCGGAATACATGATTGACGAACTGAAAGCAGATAAAGAAAAAACAAAAGCTGGTATCACAGGCGTAGAAATTGCTGCCCGTATCATCAGAGAATGTAAACCATACTGCCAGGGTGTTCATATCATGGCACTTGGATGGGAATCTAAAGTACCGGAAGTTCTTAGACTGGCTGGACTTTAATTTGAAAACAAAATAACAAGAGTTCTTGGGAGCATTGCAAAACGGTCTGGATGACCATGGAGCAGTGCTCCTTTCTAGTGAAGTGAAATAAATAAACGTATGGAAAAAAGAAAAGTTGTGTGATACACTTAAACCTATTACATTTAGGAAAGAGGGGAAAATAGAAAAATGAAAACAAGCAAACTATTAAAACATTTTGTACCTTATTACGGTAAGTATAAAGGCATTATGATTATGGATTTATTCTGTGCTGCACTTACTACGGTGTGCGAGCTGGTATTGCCGTTGATTCTCCGTTATATTACGGATGTAGGAATGCGGGATCTGGCTTCTCTTACTGTAAAAACTGTTGTGACGATTGGAATGCTGTATTTTGCACTCAGGATTATTGATGGACTGGCAAGTTTTTACATGGCATATATTGGACATGTTATGGGAGCTGCTATCGAAACGGATATGCGTGATGATGCTTTCAGGCATTTGCAGAAACTGTCAGATAATTATTTCAACAACACCAAGATTGGGCAGATTATGGCAAGGATTACCAGTGACTTATTTGATGTCACGGAATTTGCACATCACTGTCCAGAAGAGTTTTTTATTGCCTTCTTAAAAGGTGTCGTTTCTTTTATTATCCTGGCACGAGTGAATGTTCTTCTTACAGTCATTATTTTTGTTCTGATTCCTGTTATGGCAGTTTCCTGTACCTATTTTAATTTGCAGGTGAGAAAGGCATTTAAACGTCAGAGAAATCATATAGGAGAATTAAATGCCAGAATTGAAGACAGCCTTCTTGGAAATAAAGTAGTACGTGCCTTTGCAAATGAAAAGGTAGAAATTGATAAGTTTGACCGTGACAATCAGGAGTTTTTGAAGATAAAACGTCAGACTTATAAATATATGGCTGCTTTTCAGAACACCATCCGTATTTTTGATGGACTGATGTATGTGGTAGTGATTGTTGCAGGTGGTATTTTTATGATCAAGGGGCTCATTAAGCCAGCTGATCTGGTAGCATACACTATGTATGTAAGCACGCTTCTTACAACCATCCGCCGTATTATTGAATTTGCAGAACAATTCCAGAGAGGAATGACGGGAATTGAGCGTTTCTCTGAGCTGATGGAAGCAAAAATTGATATTTTTGATGAAGAAGGAGCAAAGCCTATTCAGGATGTGAAGGGTGAAGTTACGTTTAAGAATGTGTCCTTTGAATATCCAGATGACCACACTCAGGTATTGTCAGACATTAATCTCACCATCAAACCAGGAGAAAAGGTGGCACTGGTTGGACCTTCGGGCGGAGGAAAAACAACACTTTGCAGTTTGATTCCACGTTTCTATGATCCTACAGAGGGAGAAATCCTTCTGGATGGCCAGAATATTAAAAATGTTACTCTTGAGAGCCTGAGAAGCAATATTGGAGTGGTACAGCAGGATGTATATCTGTTTTCCGGCAGTGTGTATGAGAATATTGCCTATGGAAAGACAGATGCCACAAGAGAAGAGGTTATTCAGGCAGCGAAGATGGCAGGAGCCCATGAGTTTATTATGGAATTAAAGGATGGCTATGATACTTATGTGGGAGAGCGTGGCGTGAAACTGTCAGGCGGGCAGAAACAGAGAATCAGTATTGCCCGTGTTATGGTGCGTTCTCCGAAACTGGTTATTCTGGATGAGGCCACAGCCAGCCTTGATAATGAAAGTGAACATCTGGTAGCAGAATCCCTGGATAAACTGGCAGCAGGAAGGACTACGATTACGATTGCTCATCGTCTGACTACAATCCATGGTGCAGACCGTATTCTTGTTCTTTCAGGAAATCATATTGTGGAAGAGGGAAATCACGAAACATTGATGGAAAAACGGGGTATTTATTATCAATTATATACTTCCTCCAGTATGTAATGGGAAATTTATTAAAGGTTTTTTTGGTTTAAAGCAATAAAACGTTGATTTAATACAAAAAAGAAAGTATAATCAAAAAAAATGAATTTTGATTATGGAAGCATGTGGAGGATAATACTATGATAGCAGATAAAATGAAAGTGATGATTCAGAATAGTTCCGCAATCCGGGCAATGTTTGAAGAAGGAAAGAGACTGGCTGTCAAATGCGGAGCTGAAAATGTATATGATTTCAGCCTGGGAAACCCCAATGTTCCTGCACCTGTCCAGGTAAAAGAAGCCATCATAGAAGAATTAGAAAATGATGACCCAGTGATGCTCCACGGATATATGAGCAACAGTGGATATGAAGATGTGAGAAAAGCGGTGGCAGATTCTTTAAATAAGAGATTTGGTACTGTTTTTCATGAAGACAATATTGTTATGACAGTAGGTGCAGCAGGAGGGCTGAATGTAGCATTGAAATCCCTGTTAAACCCTGGGGATGAGGTGCTGGTCATTGCACCCTATTTTGGCGAGTATAATTCTTATGTGGCAAACTATGACGGTGTAGTTGTGGTGGTGAGCCCAGATACAGAGACTTTCCAGCCAAACCTTACAGAAATGGAAGAGAAGATTACCCAAAAGACAAAAGCTGTAATCATTAACTCTCCCAATAATCCTACGGGTGTTGTATATTCTGAGAAGACGATTGTGGCTATGGCAGATTTGCTCAGACGAAAACAGAAAGAATTTGGTACAGACATTTATCTGATTTCTGATGAACCATACCGTGAGCTGGCATATGATGGAGTGGAAGTACCATACCTCACAAAATACTATGAGAATACCATTGTGGGATATTCTTTCAGTAAATCGCTTTCATTGCCGGGAGAGCGTATCGGATATCTGGTGATTCCAGATGAGGCAGCCGATGCAGCAGATATTCAGGCAGCAGCCAATGTGGCAACCAGAATCCTGGGCTATGTCAATGCACCTTCTCTGATGCAGCGTGCTGTGGCAAAATGTCTGGATGCACAGGCAGACGTTCCTTATTATGACAGAAACAGGGAAGCCTTGTATAGCGGACTTAAAAACCTTGGATTTTCCTGTATTAAACCGGAAGGTGCTTTCTACCTGTTTGTAAAATCTCCTGTAGAGGACGAGAAAGTGTTCTGCCAGGCAGCTAAGAAATACAACATCCTGATTGTACCAGGGTCTTCCTTTGCGTGTCCCGGATATGTGCGTATTGCCTACTGCGTGGCATATGAAACCATTTTAAATTCTATGGATGGATTTAAGAAACTGGCAGAAGAATTTCATTTGTAATATTAGAAACCGGCTGGCGTTTATGTGGCCGGTTTTTCTGTGCGGTCAGAAAAGAAAAAAGAAACGTCTGACAGGGGAGCTGTCAGACGTTTCGAGGGGAGTATAAATAATTAAATAAGGGGTTATAATGTAAAAAAAATTTTTGAAGGGTAAATTCTTTTTACAACCCATATTATAATATAAAAGGAAAAAAAATGCAATAATATTATTTTTTTATTAAAAATTTGTAGAAATTTATGAAATAAAAATTCATAGATATTCTCTGAATATTTTTTAAGATTGCAGGGATAATAAGAATGTAACCAAAAAAGTACACCAGGAGGTTGAAAAAATGGCTAAGAATACTACAAATCCAAGCAATACAAACAACAAGAACAAAGCAAATTCATCTAACAAAAATAGCTACGCTCAGAACACCAGTGACAAAAATACAAAAAGCAAAAACGCATCGGATAAAAATAGTTCAAAATCCATGCTGGACTGCGATTAATCAGCGGTTTTCAAAAGGCTTTCGGACACAGAACCGGGAGCCTTTTTGTTTAAAGAGAAAAAAGGCGTAGAGTAAAACACTGCTTTCCTCCTGGAATCATATACTAAAACAAAAAGGTATGATAGTATATGTTGCCCATTGAAACAATTTCAGCAGAAGACCTGGACCTTTATGTTGGCAGGAAAGATGCTGTTCTGATAGATTTACGTGAACCGGAAGAATATGCCAAAAACCATATTAGGACTGCGGTCAATATCCCATATGAAAAACTTCAGGACTGCAGAAGATATTCCAGAAAAAAGATATTGGTATTCTATTGTGAACGGGGCAGCAGCAGCCTGTTTGCAGCAAGAGAATTCCAGAAAATGGGATATAAGACAAAATCCGTGGTGGGAGGAATCCGATGTTATCAAGGTTCGAACTTGTTTTTTTCCACAGAGCATAGTAGAATAAAAACGAACAAAAAATAATGCGAAATCAAGGAAAAACAAAAGGAGAACCAAAATATATGAAATATATGTTTGCTTCAGATATACATGGATCTGCATATTATTGTAAAAAAATGCTGGATGCGTATAAAAAAGAACAGGCAGACCGGCTGATTTTATTAGGTGATTTACTTTATCACGGGCCGAGAAATGATCTGCCCAAGGATTATGCTCCGAAACAGGTCATCCAAATGCTGAACGAAGTAAAAGAAGAGCTTTATGTTGTAAGAGGAAACTGCGATGCCGAAGTGGATCAGATGGTACTGCAGTTTCCGATTATGGCAGATTACTGTATCCTTATGGATCAGGAGAGAACCATTTATGCAAGCCATGGACATGTGTACCATGAGGGAAATCTGCCTCCTATGAAGAAGGGAGACATTTTTGTCCACGGTCATACCCATGTACTTCGTGCAGAGAAGAAAGAAGAATACACGATTCTAAATCCTGGCTCTGTATCTATCCCTAAGGAGGGAAATATTCCTACCTATGCTGTTCTGGAAGACGGGTTATTCAGTATCCGTGGATTTGACGGAGAAATCGTGAAGGAGCTGCAGCTTTGATGAAAACATTTGAACTGATTGCTCCCTGCCACTTTGGGCTGGAAGCAGTATTAAAAAGAGAAATTCAGGATTTAGGATATGAGATTAGTGAAGTGGAGGATGGCAAAGTAACCTTTTGGGGAGATGCAGAGGCTATTGTACGTGCCAATGTTTTCCTCAGAACCACGGAAAGAATCCTCTTAAAGGTAGGGAAGGTCAAAGCAGTGACTTTTGAGGAACTCTTTGAGAAGACAAAGGCACTTCCCTGGGAAGAATTTATCCCGGTAAACGGGAAATTTTGGGTGGCAAAGGCCAATTCAGTAAAAAGCCAGTTGTTCAGTCCTTCTGATATTCAGTCTATCATGAAAAAAGCTATGGTAGAAAGGCTGAAAACGGTTTACCATGTACAATGGTTTGAAGAAGACGGGCCAAGCTACCCTATTCGTGTTGCCTTTATGAAAGATGTGGCTACCATTGGAATTGACACCACAGGTATCTCTCTTCACAAAAGAGGATACCGCCAGCTTACCAGCAAGGCACCGATTACAGAAACCCTGGCAGCGGCACTTTTGAAACTGACACCTTGGAATAAAGACAGGATTCTGGTGGATCCTTTCTGCGGAAGTGGAACATTTCCAATCGAAGCTGCCATGATGGCTGCCAATATCGCGCCAGGTATGAACAGGAGCTTTTTGTCAGAAGACTGGAAGAATCTGATTTCAAGAAAACACTGGTATCATGTTCATGATGAGGCCAGAGATTTAGTGAACCTTGATATTGAAACCGATATTCAGGGATATGACCTGGATGGGGAAATTGTGAAAGCAGCCAGAGAAAATGCCAGACTGGCAGGGGTGGATAAGCTGATTCATTTTCAACAGAGAGATGTAAAAGATTTGAGCCATCCGAAAAAATACGGCTTTATTGTGACGAATCCCCCATATGGAGAACGTATCGAAGAGAGAGAAAATCTTCCTGCTCTTTATGAAACCATTGGGAAGAGCTATGCAGGGCTGGATTCCTGGTCTATGTATCTGATTACAGCATATGCAGATGCGGAGCGTTATATTGGAAAAACTGCGGATAAAAACCGTAAGATCTATAATGGTATGATGAAGACTTATTTTTACCAGTTTCTTGGTCCAAAACCACCGAGAAAAAAGAAAATAACAGAATAAAACCTGCGGATGAAAGGAGAAACATACATGAAGAGAATGATTTTTGCTACTGGGAATGAAAATAAGATGGTGGAAATCAGAGAGATCCTGGGAGAATTGCCTCTGGAAATCCTTTCCATGAAGCAGGCAGGCATTACTGCAGATATTGTAGAAGATGGAAAAACCTTTGAAGAAAATGCCCTGATTAAAGCAAGAGAAGTATGTAAAATTGCCCAGGAGATGGTAATGGCAGATGATTCAGGACTGGAAATCGATTATTTAAACGGTGAACCTGGTATTTATTCTGCACGCTATATGGGAGAAGATACTTCTTACAGAATTAAAAATCAGAATCTGATCGACCGTCTGGTAGGTGTTCCGGATGAAAAGCGTACGGCAAGATTTGTGTGTGCCATTGCGGCTGCATTTCCTGATGGAAGAGAAATGGTAGTGAGAGGTACGATTGAGGGAATTATCGGGTATGAAGAAAGAGGAGAAAACGGATTTGGCTATGACCCAATCTTCTATCTCCCAGACAGAGGGCTGAGCACAGCAGAGATTCCACCGGAAGAGAAAAATAGCATCAGTCACAGAGGAAATGCCCTGCGGAAGATGAAAGAACTGTTGGAAAAAGAAGAGTTACTGTAAAATTTGCAGAAATTGAGGGAGAGGATTCTACTGCATGAGAATACTGATTGTCAGTGATACACATGGACATGATAAGAATTTAGAGATTGTCCTTGAGAAGGTGGGAAAGATTGACTGTTTTATCCATTTGGGAGATGTGGAAGGGCATGAAAGCTATATAGAACAATTAGTGGGCTGTCCGGTACATATGGTGGCAGGAAATAATGATTTCTTTTCATATTTACCAAGAGAAAAAGAATTTACTCTTGGTAAATATCATGTGTTTATTACACATGGGAATAATTATGGTGTTTCTTTAGAGACCAGCCGTCTAAAATCAGAAGCAATTTATAGGAAAGCAGATATTGTCATGTATGGGCATACACACAGGCCAGAGATAGAGATTCAGGATAATCTTACCATTTTAAATCCTGGAAGTTTATCTTACCCAAGACAATGGAATAGAGAACCAAGTTATATCATCATGGAAATAGACCAGGACGGACAGGCACATTATCAGATTTATTATTTGGAAGAGTAGAAATGATAGGGAGACTGCTGTGAAAACAAAAGCACCAAAAGTGCTGTTTTATACAGCAGTTTTCATGCCTGAAAATGCCCTAAAAAATCTTTTTAAAAAAAATAAAAAAAAATTTAAAAATAGTGTTGACATTTAGGGGAACACATGGTATATTATATTTCGTCGCCGGGGAAAACACTTCGGAGGACACAAAAGAAAGCACTTACGGGGTGTGGCTCAGCTTGGCTAGAGCGCCTGGTTTGGGACCAGGAGGTCGCAGGTTCGAATCCTGTCACCCCGACTGTTCTTTTAAGAACATAAACATTGCGGGTGTAGTTCAGTGGTAGAACACCAGCCTTCCAAGCTGGATATGTGGGTTCGATTCCCATCACCCGCTTTCATTAAGCAAAAAAATGCTTAATGGGATGTGTTTGTAGCTCAGCTGGATAGAGCAACGGCCTTCTAAGCCGTGGGTCGGGGGTTCGAATCCCTCCAAGCACGCTAGTACCTAAGGCAACAGGGTACGTGATTTGGATATGGTGGGTATAGCGCAGTTGGTTAGCGCGCCAGATTGTGGCTCTGGAGGCCAAGGGTTCGAATCCCTTTATCCACCCTAGCCGTAAGGCGGTCTTGGGCTATCGCCAAGCGGTAAGGCACAGGACTTTGACTCCTGCACTCGCTGGTTCGAATCCAGCTAGCCCAGTTTAATAA
>Peterbilt_p2__coassemble_1224_pt1 | contig 14069 bp, 11 predicted proteins | sample Peterbilt_p2__metabat2_high_PE_039 | metagenome-assembled genome bin Peterbilt_p2 | reverse complement strand
ATTTTCATAACGTTTTGTGCCTGAGCGAAGCGAAAGGAATGGATATAAAAATGAAGTATTATTTCGCCCCTATGGAGGGAATTACAGGATATGTATATCGGGGAATCCACAGGGAATGTTTTCCCGGTATGGATAAATATTTTACCCCGTTTCTCACACCCAGTCAGAAAAAAGCCATGACACCAAGAGAAAATAAGGATGTATTGCCGGAACATAACAAGGATGTACCCTTGGTGCCTCAGATTCTGACGAATTGTGCAGCGGACTTTATCAAAACAGCAAAAAATCTTCAGGAGTATGGTTATGAAGAAGTAAATCTGAATCTGGGATGCCCTTCTGGAACAGTGGTTTCTAAGAAAAAAGGTTCTGGATTTCTGGAATTTCCAGAGGAATTAGACCGCTTTCTGGAAGAGGTTTTCGGACAGCTTGATATGAAGATTTCGATTAAAACAAGGATCGGAAAATCAGAGCCGGAGGAGTTTGGGCGGTTACTGGAACTATATAATCAATACCCTCTGGAAGAATTAATTATACATCCAAGGGTGCAGATGGATTATTATAAAAATACTCCAAGGATGGAGATTTACAAAGCAGCAGAAGCACAGAGTAACCATCCTCTTTGCTATAACGGAGACTTGTTTACAGAGGGACATTACAAGAGATTTAGGGAACAATTTCCGGATACCGGGGCTGTGATGCTGGGAAGAGGAATGTTAGTAAATCCCGCACTGGTAAGGCAGATACAGGGTCAGGGGGCACTTACAAAAGAAGAATTACAGCAGTTTCATGACAGGCTTTGCAGCAAGTATGAGGAAGTGATGTCAGGGGACAATGCAGTTCTTTTTAAAATGAAAGAACTGTGGTTTTTTATGGGGAATCTGTTTCCAGACAATAAAAAATATTTAAAAAAGATAAAAAAATCGCAGCATTTAGCAGAGTACAGACAGGCAGCAGAGAGTTTGTTCAGGGATTTGGAAATGTGCATACCTGGCAAATAACATGGAATAACATGGAAAGCCATGTAGAATAGGGAGAAGGGCTTGCCCCTTCTCCCCTTTTTATGGTATCCTATAGAGTAGGTTTACCCAGAAAAGAAAGGGGAATAAAAATCATGAAGAAATTAAAAGACTTACTGGAGCATTTGGATTATCAGTGCCTCCAGGGTACTACAGATAAAGAAATTACAAGTGTTGTTTATGATTCCAGAAAAGCAGAGCCGGGTTCATTGTTTCTCTGTATCAAAGGAGCTGTCTCAGACGGACATGCCTATGCAAAAGAGGTAGCAGAAAAAGGAGCTTCTGTACTGGTGGTTCAGGATGCGGTGGAGGTTCCGGAAGATGTAACAGTGATTCAGGTAGAAAACAGCCGGTATGCCATGGCATGTATCTCAGCAGCCTGGTTTGATTATCCTGCGAAGAAGCTGAAAACCATTGGAATCACAGGAACCAAAGGCAAAACCACGACCACGTATCTCGTAAAGTCTATTTTGGAAAATGCAGGCCACAAGACTGGTCTGATCGGAACCATCGAGACCATCATCGGTGAAGAGCATATTCCTTCTGCAAATACCACACCGGAGTCTTATCTGGTGCAGCAGTATTTTGCAAAAATGGCTGAAGCGGGCTGCGACAGCGTTGTGATGGAAGTTTCTTCCCAGGGGCTGATGCTTCACAGAACAGCAGGATTTACCTTTGATATTGGTATTTTTACGAATCTGGAGCCAGATCATATCGGCCCTAATGAGCATAAGGATTTCGAGGATTATCTCCGTTGTAAAGCATTACTTTTTAAACAGTGCAAAACAGGAATTTTTAATGCGGATGACCAGCATCTGGAGCAGATTCTGGAAGGACATACCTGTGAAGTGGAAACCTTCGGATTTTCTGAAAAAGCAGATTTACGTGCAGAAAATACCAGATTGGTGACAGGAAAAGGAACTCTGGGCATTCATTATGATGTAAAGGGCCTGATGGATTTTCCGGTGGAAATTGACCTTCCAGGAAAATTTAGTGTCTACAATTCTCTGACCGCCATTGCAGTGTGCCGTCATTTCAATGTGACGGAAGAAAACATTCAGAAAGCCCTGAAACAGGCAAAAGTAAAGGGCAGAATTGAGATGGTGAAAGTATCAGATGACTTTACCTTAATGATTGATTATGCACACAATGCCATGAGCCTGGAAAGCCTGCTGACAACCTTAAAAGAATACAAGCCGAACCGTCTGGTCTGTCTGTTCGGATGCGGTGGAAATCGCTCAAAACTGCGGCGTTATGAGATGGGAGAGGTGTCAGGGAAGCTGGCAGATCTCACCATCATTACTTCTGATAATCCACGCAATGAAGAACCACAGGAAATCATCAATGATATCAAGGTCGGCATTGGCAAGACAGATGGAAAATATGTAGAAATCATAGACAGAAAAGAAGCTATTGTCTATGCAATCCACCATGGACAGCCTGGCGATATTGTGGTTCTTGCAGGAAAAGGCCATGAAGACTATCAGGAAATCAAAGGAAAGAAATATCCTATGGACGAGAGGGTATTGATTCAGGAGATTTTGGAAGAAGACCAAAAATGAGAAGACAATATGCAGATATCATTGTAGATATCTCTCAGGAAAAACTGGATAAAACCTTTCAGTATGAGATTCCAAGAGAATTGGAGAATCGTGTAGAAATCGGAAAAAAAGTACGGATTCCTTTTGGAAAGGGCGGCAGGCAGCTTACGGGTTATATTGTAGGGATTTCGCAGGAACCCAAAATAGAGGCGGAAAGAATCAAGCCTGTTCTTGGAATAGAAGAGCAGGGAACAGAAATTGAATCCAGGCTTATTGCCCTGGCAGGGTGGATTGCCAGAAATTATGGTTCGACCATGAATCAGGCATTGAAAACCGTGCTTCCGGTGAAGGAAAAAGCATCTGCAAAAGAAAAGAAGTATCTTAGTCTTGTGGCTTCCAAGGAGGTTTGCGAAACACTTTTAGAAGAATATATCAGGAAGCATTATAAGGCAAAGGAGCGTCTGCTCAGAGCCCTGATGGAGAAGAAAACACTGGATTCTTCTTATGTGAACAGTGTGCTGAAGGTAAGTGCAGGAGTGGTAAAAGGCTTCGAGGAACAGAATATGATTACTATAGAGACGAAACGCTGCTACCGCATGCCTGTTCCAAAGGATGTACAGGAAGTACAGCCCTTGTGCTTAACAGCGGCTCAGAAGGAAGCAGTATCCAAAATTTTTGCAGAGTGGGAGACAAAAAATCCAAGACCATGCCTGATAAAAGGTGTGACTGGCAGTGGAAAAACAGAGGTTTATATGGAGCTTATCTCCCAAGTGCTGTCCCGTGGCAGGCAGGTTATTGTGCTGATTCCGGAAATTGCTCTGACCTATCAGAATGTATCCAGGTTTTACGGAAGGTTTGGAGATTGTGTCTCTGTAATGAATTCCCGATTGTCCCAGGGGGAACGTTCTGATCAGTTTGAACGGGCAAAAAAAGGAGAAATTTCTATTGTCATTGGGCCGCGATCTGCACTTTTTACACCCTTTCCAAACCTTGGTTTGATACTGATAGATGAGGAGCATGAAAGTTCTTATAAAAGTGAAAAAACGCCCTGCTATCATGCCAGGGAAACAGCAATAGAGCGGGCACGGATGGAAGGAGCCCAGGTGGTTCTAGGTTCTGCGTCTCCAAGTGTGGAGAGTTATTACCGGGGAAAAACAGGGGAATTTAAACTGGTTTTCCTGGAGCAGAGATATGCGGGAAGAAGTCTGCCGGATGTTTCTGTTGTTGATTTGAGAGAAGAATTAAAGACAGGAAACCGCTCCATCTTCAGCAGTGCGCTTACAGAAAAAATAAAAGACAGGCTAAAGAAAAAAGAGCAGGTACTTTTATTTCTGAACAGGAGGGGTTATACTGGTTTTATAAGCTGCCGTTCCTGTGGGCATGTGATGAAATGCCCACACTGCGATGTGTCTCTTACGGCTCATAGAAACGGAAAGTTAATTTGTCATTACTGCGGTTATGAGACCTTGCAGGTGAAGCAGTGCCCTGTATGCGGTTCTCCCTATATTGGAGGATTTAAGGCAGGGACACAGCAGATTGAAACTTTGGTACAGAAGAGTTTTCCAGGTGCCAGAGTTCTCAGAATGGATGCTGACACAACAAGGAAAAAAGATGACCACGAGAACATTCTGTCAGCCTTTGCGGCTCAGGAAGCAGATATTCTCATAGGAACCCAGATGATTGTAAAAGGGCATGATTTCCCCAAGGTAACGCTAGTGGGTGTGCTGGCAGCAGATTTATCCCTGCATAGCGAAGATTACCGTGCAGCCGAGAAAACCTTTCAGCTTCTTTTGCAGGCTGTGGGAAGAGCCGGAAGAGGGGAAAAACCAGGAGAGGCTGTGATTCAGACTTATAACCCGGAGCATTACAGTATCCAGGCAGCCGCAGCACAGGATTATGAGCAGTTTTATGAGGCAGAGATGGGATACCGAATGCTTCTTGACTATCCTCCGGCAGCCGCTATGGCAGCAATAAGAGGAGCCTGCGATGACGAAGCGTTTCTTGGAAAAGCAATGGAATATATCAGAAAATATATAGAATCTATTTATAAAAAACAGGATTTAATCCTCATAGGACCAGCACCGGAGGCGGTAGCGAAGGTGCAGGATCTCTACAAAATGGTACTTTATATGCGGCATCCTGACAGGGAGATTCTGGTAAAGATAAAGAATGCTCTGGAAAAATATATTTCCGTAAACAGCGGATTCCGTAAAATTTATATACAGTTTGATTTTAACGTTTAGAGATAAAGGAGAGAAAACAATGGCTATTAGAAAAATCAGAACACAGGGAGACAGTATTTTAGAAAAAGAATGCAGAAAAATAGAAAAAATGACACCAAAGATCCAGGAATTAATTGATGATATGTTTGATACCATGTATGATGCTTATGGTGTTGGACTGGCAGGTCCACAGGTGGGAATGCTGAAACAGATTGTGGTAATCGATACAACAGGAGATGATCCTCACGTGCTGATTAATCCGGAAATATTAGAAACATCGGGTTCTCAGACAGGGGATGAGGGTTGTTTAAGTGTTCCGGGAATGTCAGGAACAGTTACCAGACCCAATTATGTAAAAGTCAAAGCTCTCAATGAGAACATGGAAGAGTTTATTCTGGAAGGAGAGGAGCTTCTGGCAAGAGCAATCTGCCACGAAGTAGACCACCTTCATGGAAGACTTTATACAGAACTGGTGGAAGGGGAACTGCGCCGCACAAGTTATGAGGAGGATGACGAATGAGAGTAATCTTTATGGGAACTCCGGATTTCGCCACAGGAACTCTGGAGGAAATCGTAAAAGCAGGACACGAAGTAGTAGGAGTGGTAACTCAGCCGGATAAGCCTAAGGGCAGGGGAAAAACCATGATGCCTACACCAGTGAAAGAAACTGCTCTGAAATATAATCTTCCGGTATATCAGCCGAGAAAAGTGAGAGAACCGGAATTTGTAGAATTGCTTAGAAGTCTGAAACCAGATGTCATGGTTGTAGCTGCTTTTGGACAGATTATTACAAAAGAAATCCTGGAAATGCCCAAGTATGGATGCATCAATGTTCATGCATCTCTGCTTCCTGCTTACAGAGGAGCAGCACCAATTCAGTGGGCGGTCATTAACGGAGACAAAGAGTCCGGCGTTACCATTATGCAGATGGATGAAGGAATTGATACCGGTGATATGATTGAAAAAGCCGTGGTTCCTATTGCAGAAGATGAGACAGGCGGAAGCTTATTTGATAAGCTGAGCCATACAGGTGCAAAGCTGTGTGTAAAGGTACTGAAAGACCTGGAAGAAGGAACAGCCGTGGGGGAAAAACAGCCGGAAGAAAGCACCACGCCTTATGCAAAAATGATTGACAAAAAGATGGGAGAAGTAGACTGGAAGAAATCTGCTAAAGAGATTGAACAGTTGATTCGGGGATTAAATCCATGGCCAAGTGCTTACACTAAAGTACATGGAAAAACCTTAAAATTATGGAAAGCAAAGGTACTTTTGGAAACATCACAAATGAAGCCGGGACAGATTGTAAAGGTCACAAAAGACAGCCTTGCAGTGCAGACCGGACAGGGGATGTTAGAGATTCAGGAGTTACAGTTAGAAGGGAAAAAACGTATGGATACGTCATCCTTTTTAAGAGGTTATGCCCTGGCAGAGGGAGAAAGCCTTGGCTGACAAGACTTGATAAGGGGAGTGAAAAACAGATGAATCATCAGGTAAATACAAGAGAATTGATTCTGGGAATTTTGCTGGAAGTAAATAAAGAAGGACAGTATAGTCATCTGGTTATCCGCAGTACCCTGGAAAAATACCAGTATCTGGAAAAGCAGGAAAGGGCTTTTATTTCCAGAGTATGTGAGGGGACTCTGGAATATAAAATTCGCCTGGACTATATCCTGAACCAGTTTTCTACTGTTCCGGCAAAAAAAATGAAGCCGGTTATCCGTGAACTGTTAAGAAGCAGTGTGTATCAGATACTTTATATGGACAGCGTGCCGGACAGTGCGGTGTGCAATGAAGCGGTGAAGCTGGCAAGGAAAAAAGGATTTTATAATCTCACAGGGTTTGTCAATGGCGTGCTGAGAAAAATTGCAAGAGAATATGGCAGTATCCGCTTTCCGGGAAAAGACCAGCCAGAAGAATATCTTTCTGTGATTTATTCCATGCCAAAATGGCTTGTGCAGAGATTCCTGGAGCAGTACGGATTTGAAAAAACAGAGAAAATGCTGGAATCTTTTCTGAAAGAAAAACCTACCACTATCCGGATACGGGAATATCTGGTAGATAAAAAGGCCGTGTTAGAGAGCCTGGAAAGACAGCAGGTAACTGTGGAAAAGGCACCGTATATAGAAAATGCCTATTATTTGAAAAATTATGACTATCTTCCTGCTTTGGAAGCTTTCCGTATGGGTACTGTCCAGGTGCAGGATGTCAGTTCCATGCTGGTAGGAGATATTGCAGATCCAAATGAAGGCGATTATGTCATAGATCTGTGTGCTGCACCAGGTGGAAAAACCTTGTGTATTGCAGATAAATTAAAAGGAACAGGAAGAGTAGATGCCAGAGACATCAGCAGAAGTAAAACAGATTTGATCCGTGAAAATGCCATCCGTCAAAGCTTTTTAAATGTTGTGGTGACTGAAAAAGATGCTTCACAGCTGGACAGCGATTCACTGGAAAAAGCAGACATTCTCATTGCAGATGTACCTTGCTCCGGTCTTGGTGTCATGGGAAGAAAAACAGATATCAAATACAAAATGAATCCGGCAAAGATTCAGGAGCTTGCCGGACTGCAGAGGCTGATTCTGGAACAGGCATCTACGTATGTGAAGCCGGGAGGAACTTTGATTTACAGTACCTGCACCATAACAAACGAAGAAAATCTGGATAATGTGAAATGGTTTACGGAGCACTTTCCATATGAGTTAGAAAGCCTGGATCCGTATCTTTGTAAAGAATTACAGAGCGAGACAACCTCAAAAGGATACCTCCAGTTATTGCCGGGGGTACATCAGTGTGACGGATTTTTCATTGCCAGAATGAAGAGGAAAACAGAATGGAACGCATAGAAATCAAATCACAGAGCCTGCCGGAATTAAAACAGACCATGGAAAGCCTTGGAGAGAAAGGATTCCGTGCAAAACAGCTGTATGAGTGGATGCACCGGAAACTGGCTGAGGATTTCGATGAGATGAGCAACTTATCCATAGCCCTGCGGGAAAAGCTAAAGGAACATTGTACGCTGACATCTCTAAAAGTCCTGGAAGTACAGAATTCCAAGATAGATGGAACACAGAAATATCTGTTTGCCCTGGAAGATGGCAATGTGGTAGAAAGTGTGCTTATGAAATATAAGCATGGAAACAGTGTGTGCATTTCCTCCCAGGTAGGATGTAAGATGGGATGCCGGTTCTGTGCTTCTACCATTGGGGGATGGACCAGAAATCTGCTGGCATCAGAGATGCTGGATCAGATTTATAAAATCCAGAAACTTTCTGGAGAAAGGGTCTCTAACGTGGTTGTGATGGGAACTGGAGAACCTTTGGATAATTATGAGAATCTTCTGCGTTTTATCCGTATGCTCAGTGATGAAAATGGCCTAAATATCAGCCAGAGAAATATTACGGTGTCTACTTGTGGGATTGTGCCCAGAATGTATGATTTAGCAGAAGAGAATCTGCAGATTACACTGGCTATTTCCCTTCATGCATCGAATCAGGAAAAAAGAGCAGAATTAATGCCCATTGCCAACAAATATTCCATCACAGAAGTTCTGGATGCATGTAGAAATTATTTTGAAAAAACAGGGCGCAGGCTGACCTTTGAGTACAGTCTGGTGGGAGGAAAAAATGACTCTCAGGAGGACGCAAGAGAACTGGCAGAGCTGATCAAAGGGCTTAACTGCCATGTGAATCTCATCCCGGTAAACCCCATAAAAGAGCGGGATTTTGTACAGTCCGGGAAAAAAGTTATAGAGAAATTTCAAAATAAACTTGAAAAATACCAAATTAATGTTACTATTAGAAGAGAAATGGGCCGTGATATTGATGGGGCCTGTGGACAATTAAGAAAAAGTTATATTGATAATAAACAATGTAAAGAGGATAAGAGAGAGGACTCGTAGGATGAAGTCATATTCTGTAACGGATGTGGGGCAGAAGCGACAGGTGAATCAGGACTATGTATATGCTTCTGAAGAACCAGTGGGAAACCTGCCGAATCTTTTTGTAGTTGCAGACGGTATGGGAGGGCATAATGCAGGCGATTTTGCATCCAGCTTTGCCGTACAGACACTGGTACATACTATTCAGGAAGATGAAAACCAAAATCCAATCAAAATTATCCGCAATGCGGTAGAAGAAGCTAATCGGAAAGTACTTGAAGAATCAAAACTGCATGTGGAGATGTCAGGTATGGGAACCACCATGGTTCTTGTTACCATCGTAGATGATTATGCCTATGTAGCAAATGTGGGTGACAGCAGACTATATTTGATTGAAGATCAGATTCTTCAGATTACAAAAGATCATTCTCTGGTACAGGAGATGGTTAGACGGGGGTTAATCACAAAAGAAGAGGCCAGAGAGCATCCGGATAAAAATATTATTACCAGGGTGCTGGGAATTGGCCCAGAGGTAGAAGTGGATTTCTTTGATATCCATTTAAAAGACAACAGCATCTTGCTGTTGTGCTCAGACGGGCTTTCCAATATGGTTTCAGATGAAGACATCTGGAGGATTGCAAATACAAGCAGGGAATTAAAAGAAGCCGGTATGAGGCTGGTTTCCCTGGCAAATGAAAATGGTGGTAAAGATAATATAGCAGTAGTGCTGGTACAGCCAGACACAAAAGAGGTGCAAGTATGTTAAATGTGGGAGTAATTATTGGTGAACGGTATGAAGTGGTGGGGCCGATTGGCTCCGGTGGAATGGCAGATGTGTATAAGGCCATGGATCACAAACTGAACCGGTTCGTAGCCATGAAGGTGCTGAAGGCAGAATTCAGTGCAGATACAAATTTTATCAGAAAATTTCAAAGAGAAGCTCAGGCAGCAGCAGGGCTGGCTCATCCAAATGTAGTAAATGTCTTTGATGTTGGGGAGGACAGAGGCGTTAATTACATTGTTATGGAGCTGGTAGAAGGAATCACCCTGAAAGATTATATTTCTAAAAAGGGCAAATTAACAGTAAAAGAAGCAACAAGCATTGCAATTCAGGTTTCCATGGGCCTGGAGGCAGCACACAACAGGAATATTGTACACAGAGATATCAAACCTCAGAACATCATTATTTCTACAGATGGTAAGGTGAAAGTAACAGACTTTGGTATTGCCAGAGTAGCATCTTCCAATACCATCAGTACCAATGCTATGGGGTCTGTACATTACAGTTCACCGGAGCAGGTACGAGGCGGATACAGCGATTATAAGAGTGATATTTATTCACTTGGTATTACCATGTATGAAATGGTTACCGGCCGTGTGCCTTTTGACGGAGATACTACAGTGGCCATTGCCATTAAACATCTCCAGGATGAGATGATTCCGCCTTCCCAGTATGTGGCAAATCTTCCACACAGCCTGGAAGAAATCATTCTGAAATGTACACAGAAAAGTCCTGACAGACGTTACAGTACGCTGGCAGAACTGATCAATGATCTGAAGCATTCCCTCATTGATCCGGATGGTAATTTCGTAAACCTTACACCGCTGAGCAATCATGCACAGACCATTATGATCACACCGGAAGAGATGCGGGAAATTCAGGAAAGTGCTTATAAGCAGAAACCTCGTTATGACGAAGATGATGAAGACGATGAAGATGACGAGGATGATGAAATTTATGAAAAGCCTTCTAAACGCCGTTGGAAAAAGGCGAAAGAGGAGGAAGAAGACGACGAAGATGATGAAGATGATGACGACGACGATGATGAAAGAGGCGGTATCAATACCAAATTAGAGAAAGCCATGACCATCGGAGGTCTCATTATCGGAGGTATTATTATCTGTATCCTGATTTATCTGGTGGCTTCAGCAGCAGGACTGGTAGGCGGAAGCGGAAAGAAAGAGAAAAAGCCGGAGACACAGCAGGAAGAACAGGTAGACAAAGATAAGAAAGACCAGGTGAAGGTTCCTGACTTATTAAACAAATCACCAGATGAAATCAAGAAAGAGTTGAACGAACTGGGACTCGGCGTGGACAAAGGTGGGGAAGAGGCGTCTGAAAGTGTAGAAGAAGGAAAAATCTGCCGTCAGGAGCCGGAAGCAGGAGCCATGGTGGATAAGAACACACAGGTGAAATATTATATCAGTACAGGAAAGGCAGCAAAAGATGTTACCATTCCTTCTGGTTTAGTAGGTGAAAGCCTCAGTGAAGTCGAAGATACATTGCAGCAGTTAAAGCTGGAATATAAGATTGAAAAAGAGCTGAGCGAGGATGTAGAGGTAGGAAAAGTTATTTCTCTTGACCCAGGTGAAGGAAGCACTGTGCCGGAAGGAACAGAAGTTACCATCGTGGTCAGCAAGGGTGAAGGCGACAAGATGGTAAAAATCCCGAATCTTGTAGGATACACAAAAGAGGAAGGTGTTGAATCCCTGACGAACAGTGGGCTGATTGTTGAGGTAGAAGAAGTTTATAAGGAAAGTGCCGGTGTAGCAGTGGGAGAAATTTATGAAATACTTCCAAAACCAGGTACCAGAGTAGAAAGCGGATCCACTGTTGTGGTTCGTGTCCTGACAGAGAAGCAAGAGGAAACGCAGGAACCGGAAGAGCAGGAAACACAGACCGGAACAGAGTCTGAGGGAACAAGTGGGACTTCTGCTACAACAGGAGTAAAAGCATCTGTAGGTGACTGGGCAGTTCGGAATGTAAAGCTTACAAAACCAACCAATTATCAGGGTGGTGGTGTACAGCTCCGTCTGGTTCAGAATGATAATGGAGACGAAACAAGCGGAGGCAAAATTGTTTTAGAGGGCAATTCTATTAATTTCAATGAGGTAATCGGTGATATTGTCGGAGAAAATGGAGTTGAAACAGGAACACTCTATTTTGCAGAAAAACAGGCAGATGGAACTTACAAGACGATTTATAAATATCCGCTGGAGTTTAAGGAAGTACAGTAGAAGAGAAATATATATCGGATAGAGAAAAGGGGGCGGAAGTTCCCTTTTCTCTGTTTCTGGGCAGGAAAAGGGATTTTTCCTGCTCACAGGTTGCTATTAGAATATAAACAGTATATAATGACTAATGTGCAAAAAAGAGAGAAAAAGGTAGATTTTATGCAGGGAAGAATTATAAAAGGAATAGCTGGTTTTTATTATGTGACAGCACAGGATCATCAGGAATATGAGTGCAAAGCAAAGGGGATTTTCAGAAAAGAAAAGCTGAAGCCCCTGGTAGGAGATTATGTGGAACTGGAAGTTCTGGATCAGACAGAAAAGAAAGGAAATATTATTTCTGTATTGGAAAGGAAAAATCAGCTTATCCGCCCAGCAGTGGCGAATATTGACCAGGCACTTGTGATTTTTGCAGCAAGAGAGCCAAATCCCAATTTTGCATTGCTGGACAGATTTCTTGTTACCATGGAGCGGCAGGGAATCCCTGTAGTAATCTGTATGAATAAACAGGAGCTTTTCCAGAAGAAAGAAGAAGAACAGTTCCGGAATATTTATGAGGCTGGCGGATATCAGGTGCTTTTTACCAGTGCGAAACAGGAACAGGGTATTTCGAAGCTTAAGGAAATTCTGAAACATAAAACAACTGCTGTGGCAGGGCCTTCCGGTGTTGGAAAATCCTCCCTTACAAATCTTCTTGCTCCAAAGATTCAGATGGAGACCGGGGAAATCAGCAAAAAACTGGGAAGAGGAAGGCATACAACCAGACATACCCAGCTTATTGAACTGGAGCAGGACACTTATCTTATGGACACTCCTGGTTTCACATCCTTCTATGTTGAGGATATGGAGAAGGAGGAACTGAGATTTTATTTTCCGGAATTTACTCCTTATGAGGGGACTTGCAGATTTTTGCCCTGCACACACACACATGAGCCGGGATGCAGTGTAAAAACAGCACTGGAAGAGGGAAAAATCAGCAAAGAGCGTTATCATAATTATCTAGAAATGTATAAAGAAATAGCAGAAAAGCGGAGGTATTAATTTATGGAATATCAATTAGCCCCATCAATCCTGGCAGCAGATTTCTGCCATTTGGGAGCAGCAATCGAAAAAGTAGAACAAGCAGGAGCAAAATGGCTTCACATTGATATCATGGACGGGCAGTTTGTTCCTACAATCTCTATGGGAACACCTGTTCTTGCTTCTGTGAGAAAGGAAAGTAAGCTGTTTCTGGATGTACACATTATGGCACAGGAACCAGATCATCTTATTGAAGAACTGGCTGGAGCCGGAGCTGATATGATTACAGTGCATGCAGAAGCTTGTACACATCTAGACAGAACTCTGCATTTGATCCAGGAGTCTGGCTGTAAATGTGGCGTAGCAATTAATCCGTCCACTCCAGTTTCGGTTTTGGAACATGTTCTTAGCTTGGCAGATATGATATTGATTATGTCTGTGAATCCAGGTTTTGGCGGACAGTCCTATATTTCATACTGTACTGAAAAAATTCGTAGATTGCGTACAATGGCACAGGAGCAGGGAGTTGAACTGGATATTGAAGTAGATGGCGGAATTAATAAAAATACGATTTCAGAAGTAATAGATGCAGGTGCAAATATTATTGTGGCAGGTTCTGCAGTGTTTAAAGGAGATATTGAAGGAAATATACGGGAACTGAAAGGAATGATGGAAAGGTAATGGATACACTTTTGCTGTGCGGTGGACCTTTAGAAGAGGTATTTTGCTTAAATGTAATAGAAAAATTACAGCCGGACTGTATTATTGGGATTGACCGGGGATTGGATTTTTGTTACCGGAATCAAATTCATCCAGATTATATTCTTGGAGATTTTGACAGTATTGATAAAGAGATTTTAGATTACTATGAGAATCAGTCAGAAATTCCAGTGAAGCGTTATAAGCCGGAAAAAGATGCGACAGATACCAGGATTGGCCTTGAACTTGCCATAAATCTGGGAAGCAGCAGGGTATTTTTGCTTGGTGCAACAGGAGGGAGACTGGACCATTATATGGGAAATCTTCAGTCACTGACTGCGGCGAGAAGAGAAGGTGTTGAAGCATGGATTCTGGACAGCAGGAATGCTTTGACTGTGCTGGATAAACCTGCAGTTATTTCCAGAAAGGAACAGTTTGGAACATATATTTCATTTTTTTCCATGAGCGACCAGGTGGAAGGCCTTACTCTTACAGGGTTTAAGTATCCATTGCATGAATACACAATGACAAATTTCGATGGAATTGGTGTAAGCAATGAGATTCAGGAGGAGACAGCAAAAGTGGAATTTTCCAAAGGGCTGGTGCTGATGGTGATGTCGAGGGATTAAGAAAAAGGGGCTGTGAAATAACAGCCTCTACGGAAAAAGAGGACTTTTCGTTC
>Peterbilt_p2__coassemble_1111_pt1 | contig 15034 bp, 13 predicted proteins | sample Peterbilt_p2__metabat2_high_PE_039 | metagenome-assembled genome bin Peterbilt_p2 | reverse complement strand
CAAATAGGATAACCGCCTTAGAAGAAGCTAAGAAAAAGGCTGAGGAAGAGGCTAAACGCAAGGAAGAGGAAGAAGCAAGAAAAAAAGCCGAAGAAGAAAAAGCAAAAACTCATTATGAGAATCAATATTTTTCTATTGATGTTCCAAAAGAATGGATTGGAAATTGGTCTGTTAGTGAAACAGAAAATACTATACAGCCCGACAATCCACGAGTGATAGCTGCATATAGTACAAGTTATCATCCTGATGGAGACGGCTATGGAGGCGGTGCTATAATTCATGTATTGAAACTAGAAGAAGGGGACAGATTAGGATACGGTTACTTTTCTATGTCACAAGATGTAGACTGTATTACTCCAAACGCTAGCACCGAGAACTTTGTGTTTATAATGACACAAGCCGGGGCAGGTTTTTTCAATGATGGTGGTGCTACAATTACTGCTAAATAAATTACACAATCAAGGGATATTCCAAAAAACTGAATTGGAATATCCCTTTTCTCATTTTACCGTGTTTTCTTTTGTCAATCCCCACTTTTCAAGTGCTTGCAGTAAAGGGATTGACAAAAATGTACGTTGTGGTGTGCCATTAAAATTCTAACAATTTGAAATGTGCAATTTCGATAACAATATCGGTACCGAAGAACTGGCTCATTTAGAAATGATTGGAACCATTGTACACCAGCTTACTAGAAATCTCTCTATGGAAGAAATTGAAAAATCTGGCTTTGCCCCTTACTATGTAGACCACGCAGTGGGCATCTGGCCACAGGCTGCAGGAGGAATTCCATTTAATGCCTGCGAGTTCCAGTCCAAAGGTGACCCTATTACTGATTTATTTGAAAATATGGCTGCAGAACAAAAGGCCCGCTCCACTTATGACAATATTTTACGTCTCATTGATGACCCGGATATTATTGAGCCTATCCGTTTTCTCCGCATGAGGGAAATCGTACACTTCCAGCGTTTCGGTGAAGTTTTAAGAGCTGTCCAGGAGGATTTAGATTCCAAGAATTTCTATGCATTCAATCCTGGATTTGATATGCCTTGTATGGCAACCTGCAAGGATTGCAGCAATAAATAATCCCGAAAAGAAACTGCCCTCAAGGCAATCAGAAACTTTTCTGATTTGCCTTGCAGAGCAATTTCTTTTTTTGAAAAATAACACTGTAAGTTTTTCCCATATGATGCTAAAATAAATACAGAATGTCTGTATATTTACTGACAGACAAAATTTCAAATAGCACTAGGAGGTTCGACTTATGGAATATCGTAACTTTGAGAAACTGGGGATTTCCCCTTCACTTCTTGGCTTCGGCTGTATGCGTTTTCCTTTAAACGAAGATGGCTCTATCTGTGAACCAGAAGCAGAAAGAATGCTGGACACTGCCATTGCTGCAGGGGTAACCTATATCGACACTGCCTATCCTTACCACAATGGAGACAGTGAGCCATTTCTTGGCCGTGTACTGAAGAAATATAACCGGGAAGACTTTTTTCTGGCTACCAAGCTTCCCATCTGGAATGTAAAAACCCTGGATGATGCAAAACGTTTATTTCAGGAGCAGCTTGACCGTCTTCAGGTAGATTATGTGGACTTTTATCTGCTTCACTGTCTGGACAAGGAAAAATGGCAGACGGTTCTGGATCTTGGATTAATTCCTTATTTTGAAGAAATGAAAGCACAGGGTAAGATTCGCTATTTTGGTTTCTCTTTCCACGATGAATATGAAGTATTTGAAACCATTGCTTCCTATCGCCCATGGGATTTCTGTCAGATTCAGTATAATTATATAGACACAGAGATTCAGGCCGGTGACAGAGGTTATGCTCTCACTGAAAAACTTGGTATCCCTCTGGTTATCATGGAACCTGTGAAGGGTGGCTCTCTTGCACAGCTTCCGGAAGATGTTACAACACCGTTTTTAAACGCTCGCCCGGACAGCAGTATTTCCTCCTGGGCTCTTCGCTGGGTAGCAAGCAAACCAAATGTAAAAGTTGTTTTAAGCGGCATGTCTACCATGGAACAGGTAGAAGATAATTTACATACCTTTGGAAACTTTGAGCCACTCACAGAAGAAGAATCTGCTATGGTCTCACAGGTAGCGGAAAATATCAAAAAGCGTACCAAAAACGGATGTACCGGATGCGCTTACTGTATGCCGTGTCCGTTTGGAGTAGACATTCCGAAAAACTTCCGTATCTGGAATGATTTTTCCATGTATGGAAATAAAGAAAAAACAAGACAAGCCTTTTTCCAGGAGCTGGATATATCTGCCCGGGCAGATCAGTGCCAGAAATGCGGAAAATGTGAAACCGTATGTCCTCAGTCCATTTCCATCCGGGAAAACCTTGAGGCAGCGGCAAAGGAATTAAATGTATTAAAAGAGGTGCAAAATCCGTGAGTACTTCATCTTCAGCAACACTGATGACAAAGGGGCCTATTTGGAAAAAAATCATAGCCTTTGCCATTCCTTTATTTTTAGGAAATCTCTTTCAGCAGTTTTACAATACTGCTGACTCTCTGATCGTAGGAAATTTTCTTGGCAGCAGTGCCCTAGCTGCTGTTAGTTCCTCTGGGAATTTGATCTTTCTGATGGTTGGATTTTTCAACGGGCTTGCTGTAGGTGCAGGAGTTATTGTAGCAAGATATTTCGGTGCCAAGAAATTTGATTTGGTGCAGCGGGCCATCCATACCATCATTACCCTGGGCTTTTTCTGTGGTATTGCCCTCACCTTTGTAGGTGTCATTGCAGCTCCTCAGATTCTGGTTCTGATGGGTACTCCTCCTGAAGTGCTGCCAAACTCCGTAACCTATTTCCGCATTTATTTCTGCGGTTCTCTGGCTTTTGTCATGTACAACTTTCTGGTAGGAATTCTCCAGGCTGTAGGGGACAGCAGGCATCCACTGATGTACCTGATTATCTCTTCCGTTACCAATATTATCCTGGATCTTATCCTGGTAGCAGGATTCCATTTCGGTGTAGGTGCAGCCGCACTGGCAACGGTGATTTCTCAGTGTTTAAGTGCTCTGCTGTGTTTCCTTCATCTTCTGCGTGGGCCAAAAGAATACCGGATTTATCTGTCCAAGCTCCGTCTGGATTCTTTGCTGTTAAAGCAGATTATCTCTAATGGTCTCCCGGCAGGGCTTCAGAATTCCATTATTTCTCTGGCCAATGTGGTTGTGCAGTCCAACATCAATAAATTCGGCCAGATGGCGGTAGCAGGGTGTGGCTCCTACAGTAAGATTGAAGGCTTTGCCTTTCTCCCTATTACCTGTTTTGCACTGGCTCTTACCACCTTTATCAGTCAGAATCTTGGGGCTAAAGAATATGACCGTGCTAAAAAAGGTGCTGTTTTCGGAGTCATCTGTTCTGTGGTCACAGCTGAACTGGTAGGAGTAGTCATTTACACCTTTGCCCCTTATTTGATTGCAGCTTTCAACAACACACCGGATGTTTTGTCCTATGGTGTTGCCCAGGCTCATACAGCCTCCCTGTTTTATTTTCTCCTGGCATTTTCACACTGTATGGCAGGAATCCTCAGGGGTGCAGGCAAATCCACAGTACCTATGTTTGTTATGCTGATATGCTGGTGCATCATCCGTGTCACCTATATCACAGTAACTGTACATTTTATTCCTAATATTCGGGTGATTTTCTGGGCTTACCCTATTACCTGGACTTTAAGTTCCATTGTATTCCTGCTTTATTTTCTCAAATCAGACTGGATGCATGGACTGGAAAAACAGGAAAGATAGAATCCATTAGAAAAAGCACTGTGAGTTTTCCGTAATATACGAAATACCACAGTGCTTTTTCCATATGATATCAATTAATGATTTTTTCAAAACACTCTGATTACAGAAATAATATTCAAAAAAAGACGCTGCCCCCTCTCGGTTTGCAGCATCTTTTCTACTCTTTTCTTTATTCACTTTCCTTATCATTGGTAAGATTCAGCTTGTCCAGCACATAGAAGATCAGACTGAGAATCATTCCCACAATGCAGGCCAGAACCATACCTTTTAATTCAATTTCTCCAAACCGGATGGTGATTCCGGAAAGTCCTGTAACAAAAATAACAGAGGTCAGAGCCAGATTCCGGCTGCGTGCATAATCCACCTTGCTGTCCACCAGGATACGGATACCAGATGTTCCGATCATCCCATAAAGCAGGAAGGAAATACCACCGATAACCGGTCCTGGAATGGTATTGATCAGGGCTGTCAGTTTCCCAATAAAGGAGCAGATAATAGACAGCACCGCAGCACCTCCGATAACATACACGCTATATACTCTTGTCATGGCCATAACGCCAATATTCTCACCATACGTTGTTGTTGGTACAGAACCAATAAAACCAGAAATCATGGTGGAAAAGTTATCTGCAAACAAGGAACGATGCAGACCAGGATCTTTGATCAAATCTCTTCCTACAATCTTCCCTGTAACAATCTGATGTCCGATATGCTCAGAGGCAATGACCAGAATAACCGGAAGAATAATGACAATGGCCTGGGCATTGAATTTCGGTGCAGAGAAGTTTGGCAATGAGAACAGCGGTGCCTGGGCAACGGCTGTAAAATCCACGATTCCACAGGCAATAGCTGCGATATAACCGCAGATAATCGCAATCAAGATTGGAATAACGGACAAAAATTTTCGAAATACAACGGAACCGAACACTGCCACGCCAAGGGTTACCAGAAAGACCATGACATTTCCCGGAACCAGAACTTCATCTAACATTCCCGCATTACTTGCCGCTGTACTTGATAATTCCAGGCCGATCAATGCCACTACAGGTCCCATTGCAGCCGGAGGAAGTACAATATCAATCCAATCAGAGCCAAACTTGTAGATGATCAGGGCAAGGATACAACCACAAAAACCTACGACCACAAAGCCGCCCAGGGCATATTCATAACCAAATTTACTGATAACAATACTTGCCGGAGCAATAAAAGCAAAACTGGAGCCAAGATATGCCGGAGCTTTCCCTTTTGTAATAAAAATAAACAGCAGGGTTCCCACACCATTCATAAATAAAACGATTGCCGGATTAATCCCAAACAAAAAAGGTACCAGCACAGAAGCACCAAACATAGCAAACATATGCTGAATACTGAGAGGAATCAAAAGTTTTGGCGGCACTTTTTCTTCCACCTGGATAATTTTACGATTTTCCAATGTTTTTCTCCTTCTTTTTCTTAATTAAATTGTCTTTTGACCATTCGTCTTATAGTAGCACAAAACTCTAAAAAATGCTACGCTTTTTTCGTGTTCTTCTTCACAATAGAAAAAGACTACCAGATTAACAGCCTTCTTCTATACCAACTATATTTTATTTTGTTTCTAAATCAAATCCGAAGTAGCGGACAGCATTGTTATAAGAAATGCCTTTTACAATCTTTTCCAGATTCTTCATGTCCTTTGGATATTCTCCGTTTTCTACCCATCCGCCAATCAGTTCACACATAATTCTTCTGAAATATTCGTGTCTTGGATAGGAGAGAAAACTTCTGGAATCTGTCAGCATACCGATAAAGTTTCCAAGAAGTCCCAGGTTTGCTAAAGATGTCATCTGTTTCATCATACCGGTCTTGTTATCGTTGAACCACCATGCGGAACCCTGCTGAATCTTTCCAACTGCATCGCTGTTCTGGAAACATCCGAGAACAGTTCCGATCAGCTCATCATCAATGGGATTTAAGCTGTAGAGAATGGTCTTTGGCAGATTTTTCGCCTCATTGACAGCATTCAGAAAATCTGCAAGCTCTGCTCCCGGAGTATAATTGCTGATACAGTCAAATCCTGTATCCGGGCCAATTTTTGCATACATTGCTTTGTTGTTATCTCTTTTACATCCGTAATGAAGCTGCATTACCCAGTTCATTTCTTCGTATTTTCCTGCTACAAACAGCATGAATGCTGTTTTGAATTTTGCTGCTTCTTCTTTTGATATTTCTTTCCCTGCCAGACGCTGTGCAAATACAGCTTCCACTTCCTCTTCTGATGCAGGTGCATACATTACATAATCCAGGCCGTGGTCGGAAATGCAGCAGCCCATGCTGTCAAAATATTCCATTCTTTTTGCAATGGCTTCTTTTAAGTCTGCAAAAGTCTTAATCTTCACTCCGGAAACCTGAGCCAGTTTTCCAAGATAATCCAGGTAATCCGGTTTCTCAAGATTCATAGCCTTGTCCGGTCTCCATGCAGGAAGCACCTGTACATCAAAACCTTCATCTTCTTTGATGATTTTATGCCATTTCAAGTCGTCTACCGGATCATCTGTGGTACAGAGTAATGTAACGTTGGACTGTTTGATCAGATTTCTTGCACTCATAGATGGATCCTGAAGTTTTTTGTTGCACAGATTCCATACTTCTTCTGCTGTTTCGCTGTTTAAAACACCGTAATAGCCGAAGTATCTCTGTAACTCCAGGTGGCTCCAGTGAAACAGTGGATTACCAATTGCTTTCTCCAATGTTTCTGCCCATTTCTGGAATTTTTCTCTGTCCGGTGCATCTCCTGTGATGTAGTATTCATCTACACCATTAGAACGCATCTGACGCCATTTGTAATGGTCTCCTCCAAGCCATACCTGAGTAATATTTTCAAACTGTCTGTCCTCTGCGATTTCCTGAGGATTAATATGACAGTGGTAATCAAGAACCGGAACCTGAGAAGCAAACTCATGATACAATTCTTGTGCTGTCTCTGTACTTAATAAAAAATCTTTGTCCATAAATGCTTTCATAATGAACAACCTCCTTCATATATTTAAAAATTTGTTGTTTTCCTTTTTACAAGATAGCATGGTACTATCTTTTTCTGCTGAATAACATGACCTGTTAAAAGTTGATGCATACTTTCTACGATTGTACTACATAAAAGTTCTCCGCGGTTATCAACAGATGACAATTCCGGTTCACAGCAAACTGCCAGTTCAGAATCATTAAATCCTATGATATTTACCTCCTGTGGAACAGAACGCCCAAGCTCACTTACATACTTTAATGCTCCCACTGCCAGTCCATCATCTGTAGCCAGCACTGCATCAAAATTCTGCAGATTTCTCTTCAAAAGCATGTCTCTTACTTTCAGAATCTTATTCTGTCCGAAAACTTCCAACTCTTCCAATACAGGGATATTATTCTCTTTTAATGCATCCTCATATCCTCTCCTTTTTTCTGAAGCACTATAGGAATTTGAATCATAGAGGAATAAAATACGCTTTCTTCCAGTAGCAATTAATTCTGATATCATCTCATATACGATCCGATATCCATCCGAAAGCACACAATAAACGCCTGGGCAGGAAAGATATCCGTTCATTAAAAAAACAGGAACTTCACTGGCTGCCTGCTTCAAATAAGAGGTGTTATGATCTCCTCCATCTCCAGCATAGTTGGATCCCACCAAAATTAACGCATCAATACGCTTTTGAAGAATCCTTTGTATGGCATTGACTTTGTCCTCATATTCATACCCACTACAGGCTAAAATGCAATCATATCCATATTTTTTTAAATGCTTTTCCAGATGTGCCACTGCATTTGCCATATAGGCATCTGATACATCAGGACAGACGATTCCAACAGTATGCATGGAATTTAATCCCAGTCCTCTTGCAAATACATTAGGCGTATAATTCTGCTCCTCCATAACTGCTCTTACTTTTTCCTTGGTTTTTTCACTTACCTTTGGACTGTCATTTACCACTCTTGAGACCGTAGCAATCGATACGCCTGCAAGTGCTGCAATATCATAGATATTCATAATTTATTCTCACTTCCTTTTTTCCGGACGTATTTCTATCCGAATTGTAAGCACTTACATTCATTTTTTATTATACACATTTTTTAAAAAATTGCCACCTGTTTTCTCAAAAAATATTGACAATTTTTTGTCCTTTTTTATGCATTCTTCTGTTTTTCATTTTTCTTTGAACAACAAAAAACCCTTGAAAAAATCAAGGGTTTTCGCATCAGCTGCCTAGCGGATTTGAACCGCCGACCTCCGCCTTACCAAGGCGACGCTCTACCAACTGAGCCAAGGCAGCATACTTATTTCTTTCTGTCTCACAAGTATGTATTCTATCAAATAAGTTTCTCTGTGTCAACACCTTTTTGCTATTTTTTTCAAACAGCCGCCTAACTTAACACAGTTCATCTCTCTGGCATAACTTCCAGATTTATTCCAGCTTCATTTCGTGAATTTTATTCCGAATTCTTTGAAGTGCATTATCAATGGATTTGGGCTCCCTTTCCATTTGACAGGCTATCTGTACATAATCTGCCCCATCGAGATAAGCCTCCAGAACCTGATTCTCGAAAGAACTCAGCTTCCCCTGTATCTGCTCCAGCATATGGCTGGCATTTTCCTGGCTGATGACAATATCCTCCGGATTCTGCTGTATGGTATCCTCTGTATTTTTCAGAGGATTATCCTCTTCACTAAGCGAAATATACGAATTCAAAGGCTTATGCTTCTGTCTGCCTGATATTTCAATGGCCTTATACATCTGTCTTTCCACACACAGATTGGCAAAGGTAGAAAAAGAAGCATTTTTTTCCGGCTGGTATCCCCGGACGGCCCGGAACAATCCGATCATACCCTCCTGAATCAAGTCTTCCTGCTCTCCTCCGATCAAATACATGGCATGGGCTTTTTTCAGCACCATGCCTTTGTATTTATCAATGAGATAATCTTCTAAGCCCTCTCTCCCCTTATGGAGAAGTTGAATAAGTTCTTCGTCTGATAATTGTTCAAATTCATTGTTTTTTAGAATTTCCATTATTTTCCCATTCTCTGTCTGACAATCTCATAGGCCAGCACACCTGCTGCCACAGACGCATTCAAAGAGTCGATATCACCATGCATAGGGATAGAAGCGATAAAGTCGCATTTTTCCCTTACCAGCTTAGAGACACCTTCTCCTTCATTTCCGATTACCAGGCCAATAGAGCCTTTTAAGTCTAAATCATACATCTGCGTGCCACCCATGTCTGCACATACGAACCACATTCCCTGTTTCTTCAGTTCCTCAATGGTTCTGGCAAGATTGGTGACCTTAGCCACAGGAGTATAATTCAATGCACCTGCGGAGGTTCTCGCTACCGTAGCTGTCAGTCCAACCGCACGGTTCTTTGGTATGATCACACCATGAGCTCCTGCCAGATTTGCAGTACGGATAATTGCCCCAAGATTATGGGGATCTTCAATATTATCCAGCAGCAAAATAAACGGAGGTTCTCCTTTTTCCCTGGCAGCTTCCAAGATGTCTTCCACTTCTGCATAAGTATAGGCCGCTGTCATGGCAATGACTCCCTGATGCTTTCCGGTTTCTGACATTTGATCCAGACGTTCTTTCTTCACAAATTTTACCATAGTGTCATGCTTTTTGGCTTCTCTTAAAATGGTTCTTACCGGTCCATCCTCGCACCGCTCCAGTACAAACAATTTATCCACTGCTTTCCCGGAACGAAAAGCCTCCAGCACTGCATTTCTGCCTTCCACCTTTGTTTCCTGGAATTTATTTTCCTGGATTGTTTTCTCCATCCTGCTCTACCTCTCTTATTCCTGTTTTCATCAGTTCCAGCATCCGCTCCCACTGTTCTGTGAGATACAGATATCCCATAAGCGCCTCAAACCCTGTTGCCCTGCGGTAATCTGACATGGTTGCATTTTTTGCCATAGTAGCCGCTTTGGCATTTCTTCCCCGTTTAAATACACCCATCTCTTCTTCTGTAAGGTAAGGTTTTAATTTCTCGATCATTGCAGACTGGGCGGAAGCCTTCACCAGCCTGCTTGCTCTTTTGTGCAGTTTATTTACCTGAGTATTCCCTTTTTCCACCAGAATCGTACGGATAACCAGCTCATAAATAGCATCCCCGATATAAGCCAGTGTAAGGGGGGAATAAGTCCTGATATCCTGATATTCCAGTTCAAAGGTTTCTTTTAAATATCCTAAGCCCTTTTCCATTGTACACCCTCTCTTGTGTCTTTCAGGATAATGCCCATGGCCGCCAGCTCATCACGGATTTCATCTGCACGCTTGAAGTTTTTCTCTTTTCTCGCTGCCTGGCGTTCTGCAATCAGTCTTTCAATGTCTTCATCCAGAACCTCAGCCTCTTTGTTTACCAGAAGTCCCATAACATCACTTAAATGCACGATGGTATCCAGAAGATAAGTTACAAATGCTTCTGTGCTTTCCCCGTCTGCTTTTGTATTTGCAAATTTAACCAGCTCGAAAATAGCAGCAATGGCATCAGCGGTATTAAAGTCATCTTCCATAGCTTCTTCGTATTTTTTCACGAATCCCTGTACTTCTTCTTTGAACTTCTGTTCTGTCTCTGTCATTTCTGTCTTCGGTGCAGTTTCCAGAAGATGTTTTAACTGCTCTACGCAGGTAATGATTCTGTCCAGAGCATTCTTAGACGCTTCCATTAATTCTGCACTGAAGTTTAATGGACTTCTATAATGTGCATTCAGCATAAAGAAACGAAGTACCTGAAGGTCATATTTTTCTCCGATCTCTCTTACTGTAAAGAAGTTTCCAAGAGATTTTGACATTTTCCGGTTGTCAATATTTAAAAATGCATTGTGCATCCAGTATCTTGCGAATTGTTTTCCATTGCAGCACTCAGACTGGGCAATTTCATTTTCGTGATGTGGGAATATCAGATCTTCACCGCCTGCATGAATATCGATTTCCTCTCCCAGATATTTTTTGGACATAACAGAGCATTCAATATGCCATCCTGGACGGCCTTCACTCCATGGAGATACCCAGAATGGTTCTCCTTCTTTTTTCGGTTTCCAGAGAACGAAATCCAATGGATCTTCTTTCTGGTCTTCTCCTGACACCTGCAAAGCACGGAAACCGGACTGCAAGTCTTCCAGATTCTTATGAGACAGTTTTCCGTATTCCTTGAAATTTTTCACACGGAAATATACGGTTCCGTTTACTTCATATGCGAAACCTTTGTCTATTAAAGTCTGAATCATATCAATCATACCGTCAATTTCCTGTGTAGCCAGTGGATGTGTGGTAGCTTCTTTTACATTCATGTCTGCCATATCTTTTTTGCATTCTTTGATGTAACGGGAAGAAATCTCATCTGAACTTACACCCTCTTCCACTGCTTTTGCAATGATTTTATCATCCACATCTGTGAAGTTGGACACATAGTTTACCTCATATCCTTTGTATTCCATGTAGCGGCGGACTGTGTCAAACACGATCATAGGTCTTGCATTTCCAATGTGAATAAAATTGTAGACCGTAGGTCCGCAAACATACATTTTTACTTTTCCTTCTTCTAAAGGAATGAATTCTTCTTTTCTTTTTGTCAAGGTGTTATAAATTTTCATCTTCTCTTTGCTCCTTTTTCATATTCTGTTCTGCAAGTTCTCTTGCCCTGCGGCATTTTGCTTCTCTTTCCTGCATATCCTTTAACTCATAATTCATCTTCTGAAGTTCTGAGCGAAGCTGTTCATTTTCTCTCTGGAGATAATGAATATCATCCAGTGTCGGATCCGGCAGATGTACCTGATCCATATCCACTCTTGGCACCTTCTGGTTTTCCTTTTTCACCACTCGGCCCGGAACACCGACCACCGTACAATTAGGAGGAACCTCCTCCAGCACCACGCTTCCGGCACCAATCTTGGAATTTTCTCCAATGGTAAAAGAACCAAGAATCTTTGCTCCTGCACTGACCATGACATTGTCCTTCAAAGTCGGATGACGCTTTCCTGTCTCCTTTCCGGTTCCGCCTAAGGTCACACCCTGATACAGAGTGACATTATCTCCGATAATGGTGGTTTCCCCGATAATTACACCCGAACCATGGTCAATAAACAACCCTTTTCCTATGGTCGCCCCCGGATGAATCTCAATTCCTGTTTTTCTGGCAGCTCTCTGGGAAATCCACCGTGCAAGAAAATAGTGGCCTTTTTCATATAATTTATGTGCTTTTCTGTATTGTATCATAACACGAAAGCTGGGGTACAGCAAAACTTCTAATGGAGTCTTGATTGCCGGGTCCCGCTCCTGAATCACCTGAAACTCTTCCTTAATATGAGCAATAAATCCCATGTCACACTTCCTTTCTACTGATTCTTCAAAAGAAAAACCTCTATGCTGCATTTCTACAACATAGAGGCGAAATAATTCCGTGGTTCCACTCTACTTGAAAGCATAACTATGCTTTCCACTCATTTCCCATAACGCTGGTTCTGCGTATCCGGCTATACCTGATATCTGCATAAGAATCAGATAGTCACCGAATCAGCTCCCGGATGCACCTTCTCAGATTTCTTTTGAGACAGCTTTCAGCCGGTGACTGTCCCTCTCTGAAAAAGAAAAACTCTGATACTCTTTCCGTTCTTCGCTTTTTCTTATCTCTTCTTAGTTTATTCATAAATGAGGGATTTGTCAATGTATATTTTTTTCTCTTTGCAATAAACATATACCATCAAAGCCGAGGAAAGGATTGCTACTGCCAGCCTGCCCGTCATATTGCTGATCCATATAGCGTTGGTTCCCAAAATTTCTGCCAGTATCCATGCAAGTCCTATATTCAAAACCAGAAATACCAAGGTTGTCATAAGAAACAGTTTCATTCTTCCAAATCCCCGGAGTAGGCTTTCCATTAAATATTCTACTCCTGTGAGCAGGTAAGCCAAAACAGAATAGGACAAATAATGACAGGCAAAAAGAAATCCTTCCGGACATTCTGCTTCTTTCAGAAACAGAGACACCACACTTCCGGGCTTCCATAGGAAATCTGCATCCATAATCACAATGTAACCAATAGTCAGAACCATAACAAACCTTGTAGCTTCTCCAATTCGCTTATACTGCATAGCACCACGATTGGCTGAGCCAAACACAGACAAACTCTGGGCAAGGCCAATCACCGGCATCAGTCCAAAAGAAGTAACTCTCTGCACCACCACATAACCATTGGAAATCTCTGTCCCAAAAGAATTAATAAGCGTCTGCATCAAGGCTCCGCCAAAAGTAAGGGCAAACTGCTGAAACATAGACGGAATGGAAATTCCCAGAATTCTCATGAGAAGACCCTTGGACACTGGTTCCTGATCTTCTGGAAGCGTCTTCAATCTTTTTCTTAAAATATATCCACTTCCCGCCATTCCTGCCATCTGAGCAATTACACTTGCAAGTGCTGCACCCTCTGTTCCCATACCCCAAAAGCGTATGAAGCAGTAATCCAGAACAATATTTATCACACTGCTGGCTGCGGAAAGAATCAGAATGCTTTTTGAATCTCCCATAGCCAAAATTGCGGAATTACTGATAGATTGAAGAAACAGAAAAAGAATCCCTGCCATATAAAGGACAAAATAACGCCCAGTTGCCGCATAGAGTTCTTCTGGAAGTCGAATTGCAGAAAAAATTTCATTTCTAAAAAAAATCGCCCCAGTGCTGATGAGCACTGCTGTAAAAGTACTGAAAATCAGCATCTGGCACACACCTTTTTTTATCACACCATAATTTTTCCGTCCCACGGCTTCAGAAAAAAGCATCTGTCCTCCCAATTCAAAACCGCCGCACACAATCGTAGTGATATTGATAATAGTACCTGCATTCCCAACTGCAGATAGCATATCTGCTCCTAGCAATCTGCCAACAATCAACGTATCACATATATTGTAAAACTGCTGGGTCAGAAGGCTGAGAATCATCGGTATGGAAAATACAACGAGACTTTTTTTACAGGAATCTTTTAACATATCCATTTACAAAACCTCCTTATTCTTGTATAATCCGCATTATAAAGTATAACGTTAGGGAATAGTCAAGAGGAATATTTCTATGAACAAAGATGGGTTAATGACAACTGCAGAATTTGCCAAACTGTGCCATGTTGAAAAACGCACACTATTTTTTTACGATGAAATCGGTTTACTGAAACCGGAACGTGTTTTAGAGAATCACTACCGGCTCTACGGAATGAATCAATATCGAAAAATGGATATGTTAAAGGCACTCCAATCCACTGGAATGTCCCTGGAAGAAATTAAAACTCTTATGAATTCCAATGACCGTAAGGAAACTCTACATGCGTACCGCACGCAGACACAGCAATTAAAAGAAAAAATTGTGGCAATGCAGGACACCTTATCCTACCTGGATGAACTGACAGCATTAATGGATTCCTGGAACACACATGGAGAAAATGTATTGTTCCAGCGGAAAGATAAAGGAAGCTGGCTTCATACGGTTCCTATTCCCCAGCCAGGAACACCTCTGCAGGTAGATTACCTCACCTATGGTTATCATCTGGGTGTAATCAGCAATGATGCAGAACACATTCAGCCGGATTGCTTGTTCCGCAAAGTAAAACAGAATGCAGGAAATGCCCGGATGGAAGCCGGTCTGTATGCTGTCATGTTTCAGCGTACACAGGACAATAGAATCGGTACGTCTGCCCAGCACTTCACAACCTCTATAAAGGCTTCTGGGACGAACTACAAACCACCTGTCTATATCTCACAGGTATGGCAGGATTGGACTCTTCAGACAAAAGAAACGGTATTGTGCTTTGAAATCCAAATTTTGTAAACTCAGACTTCTCACACCGTTTGGTGTGCTACACCTTGAAAAATCAATGCTTTCATCCGAAAAAAGTTGTGCCGGCATCGGTAGAAAGCATTGATAGCGTTTGGAATTTTATCGGCCAGACTATAATTATATTATGGTAGACCAAATTCCAAAATTTCAGCAGCCTATTTGTCTTCAAAATAAGTAGGTGTAATTTCAGAATTAATTAAAGCCCACCTATTCGTGCCTGTGAAAAGGTAGGCTAAAAATCACAAAACAAGATTTTCAACCGAAAGAATATTGGAACAGGAGGCATCTGCTGCTGCAATGCTGTTTTATAAGTTGAAATATTATTTTTTCAAGATATGAGTCCAATTTTTCATGCTAACACCTCCGAACATTTCATTTTTATATCCATTCCTTTCGCTTCGCTCAGGCACAAAACGTTATGAAAA
>Peterbilt_p2__coassemble_1014_pt1 | contig 16216 bp, 16 predicted proteins | sample Peterbilt_p2__metabat2_high_PE_039 | metagenome-assembled genome bin Peterbilt_p2 | reverse complement strand
ATCCATGCTTTAAGGTGATTCCATAGCTTTCTCCAAGAGACCATTTTCATTTTTACACTTCCTCATCCGGTGCTTCTGCCGGAATGAAAATCCGGTCGCGTACAGGATTTACAGGGGATGTACCCCGCTTCGTAGCTTCCACACAAAAATATTCCTGAGAATTTACCAGTTGTTTACCACGTTTGTCAATTTTTTCATAAGTGCCATCTGGGTTCAGGACATGAGCCTTCACATTATCTGCAAGCTGAATCTCTAAAATATGTTTTACTTCTTCTTTGATTTCTTCATCCTCTACAGGGAATACAATTTCTACCCTCTTATCCAGATTTCTTGGCATCCAGTCTGCACTGCCCATAAAAATCTGCTCTCTTCCATCACTATAAAAATAGAAGATACGGCTGTGTTCCAGGAAATTCCCCACGATAGAGCGGACTGTAATGTTGTCACTAATACCTGGAATCCCTACCTTCAGACAGCAGATACCCCGGATGATCAAATCAATCTTAACTCCCGCTGCACTGGCTGCATACAAGGCCGCAATGATATCCCTATCACACAAAGAGTTCATCTTCGCAATAATTCTGGCCTCTTTTCCTTCCAATGCCCTCTCCCGCTCCATCTCGATCAGATGCAGAAAACGGTTTCTCATCCAGATTGGAGCAACCACCAGTTTATTCCAGCTTTTCGGCTCAGAATAACCGGAGAGCATATTAAATACTGCTGTGGCATCTTCCCCGATTTTTGCAGAGCAGGTAAGAATTCCACAGTCTGTATATAATTTTGCAGTAGAATCATTATAATTTCCGGTTCCCAGATGTACATATCTGCGGATACCATCCTCTTCCTTCCGTACAACCAGAGTAATCTTACTGTGTGTCTTTAATCCCAAAAGTCCATAAATAACATGACATCCCGCTTTTTCCAGTTTTTTCGCCCACACGATATTATTCTCTTCGTCAAACCTGGCTTTCAGTTCCACCAGCACCGTCACCTGCTTGCCATTCTCTGCCGCCTGGGCAAGCGCTGCCACAATAGGGGAATGCCCGCTGACACGGTACAAAGTCTGCTTAATCGCAAGCACCTGAGGGTCTTTGGATGCCTGGCGGACAAAATCTACTACAGGATTAAAGGTCATATATGGATGATGCAGAAGGATATCCTGTCTGCGAATCTGGCTAAAAATATCTTCCTCGGTCATCATCTGAGGCACCGGTGCAGGCGTATAAGAAGGTGTTTTTAATTCCTCAAATCCCTCCAATCCATACATTTTCATCAAGAACGTCAAATCCAGCGGGCCGTTCACTGCGTAGATATCTTCTTCCTTCATATGAAATTCTGTTTTCAGGATTTTCAGAAGCCGTGGATCCATTTTCTCATCTACATCCAGGCGGATCACTTCACCCCACTGCCGCTTTTTGATCTGTTTCTGAATCTCACTGAGCAAATCCGCAGCCTCATCCTCATCAATGGTCAAATCCGCATTCCGGATAATCCTATATGGACAGGTACAAACCACCTGGTTGCTTAAAAACAGTTTGCCGATGTTCCGCTCGATAATTTCTTCCAGCAGAATGATTGCTTTTTTTCCTTCTTTCTGGCAAGGTATTTCTACAATTCTCGGAAGCACAGAGGGAACCTGCACTGTCGCAAACTCCAGCTCTTCTTTCTCTTTTTTCCCTTTTTTCGCAATCAATGCACCAATATTAAGGGTTTTATTCCGTACCAGCGGAAAGGGCCTTGCACTGTCCATGGCCATAGGCGTAAGGACAGGGTAAATGGTTTCTTCAAAATACTGATCCGCAAAAGCTTTCTGTTCCTTATTCATATTTTCATGGCTTTCCACCACGATCAGCCCTTCCTTTTTCAGTGCTGGAAGCAAGGAACGGTTGTAGGTACTGTACTGGGTCTGAATCAGATTTCTGGTTGCCGGTGCCAGCTGAGCTAACTGTTCTTTTGGTGACAGACCTGCAATATCTGGTTTCGTATATTTTGCGTGAACCATATCCTTTAAAGAAGCTACACGTATCATGAAAAATTCATCCAGATTGGAAGCCGTGATACTGAGAAACTTTAAGCGTTCAAATAAAGGTATGGACTTATCTCTTGCTTCTGACAGGACACGTTCATTAAATCCCATCCAGCTTAACTCCCGGTTGCAGTAATACTGCGGTTTTATATATTCTCTTAAATCCATTGTAGCCTCCTCCTTTTATTTTTGTTTTTTGCATTTTAACACAGGCCGTATGCTGAAAATCTCCTCAAAGAAGTCACTTGGTTCTCCCAAAAGCCCCCGCTCCAGAGTCATGTCCTCTCTTGCAGTTACCGTCATGATTAACTCCTGGTCTTTCACGGAAGCTCTGATTTCTTCGATTTTTTGCTTGTGGCTTCTGTCCAGTACATTGGCAACCCTTATGATTGCTGTCAGTTTTGCTGCTGTCATATAGTAACTCCTGCTGAACACATTCCTGAAATCTTCTCCGTAATCATAATGAAACGGCTGCTTAATATACCGTACCACATTAGCGATTAATTCACGTTCCTGGTGAGACAGCCCTATAATCTCTGTGGACATGATAATCTCATAGGCACATTCCGATGCATTACTGAAGCTGATATAATTCCCACAGTCATGAAGCAGAATTGCAATCTGGAGCAAAAGCCTTTCCCTATTTCCCATGCCATGGATTTTTTTCATTCCATCAAAGATTGCCAGGGCATTTTTCACAACTGCTCCTGTATGATTTTTGCTGCTCATATATCTTTTTGCAATGTTTTTTGCTGACACAAGAATATCATTCTCAAAATTATGTTTACTCTTTATAATTTTATGTTTTTCCGCATAGTCATATGAAATACCATCATTGAGATGAGTTCCTGGAAACCACAGTGTCTGGGCCCCAAATTCTTCCATAAATACTCTGTAAATAATAAGGGAAGGAACCATACTTTCTGCATAGTCAAGGGAAATGCCCAAATCAACAGAAATTTCTTCCGGAGAACGTGACATAACCCAGTGATATGCTTCCATAAATGCCTGGAAGCTCACAGTTCTGGTCTCTTTCATGCTTTCATTTTTTTCCAGCATACGTTCAATAAATGTATTTCCAAGCAGGATAATATGCTCTGCTTTTCTGTCTTTTAGATGAAGTTTCTTGAAGCCAAGAATCTGGTTGTGCACAAGCTCCTCCACCACCTGCTCATAATGAATCGTCTGGCTCTCCAAGGGATGAAGAAGTTCTCTGATACGCAGACTTCCCATCTTAAAATTCTGAGTTGTCACCAGCGCATCCTTATCAAAAAGAGATACCTGTACATTTCCACCGCCGATTTCAATAATCGCAGTTCCTTTCTGAATGATTTTTGCAAAAGAAACTTCCTTGGCTGCAATAGACTTATATCCGTAAAAGCGCTGTTCTGAATTACTAAGGATGTCTACCTCCAAGCCTGTTTTCGGATATACCTGTCCTAATACTAGCCACACATTTTCAGCTTCACGAAGGGTACTGGTAGCACAAACACGATAATCATCCACCTGATACTCTCTCATAATCTCTGTGAAACTTTTCAAAATCCTGCACAGTTCTTTTGCCGTATCTACTGTGATACTTCTGTTGCTGTAAGTTTCTTTTCCCATTTCCAGCCTGCTCTGCACAGTATCAATATGACGGATTCCTGTTCTTTGAGACATTTCATAAATGTCCATACGCACATTAAAGGAACCGATATCTATTGCCGCAAATGTTTTGATTCCCATATGTTTCTCCTTCCCCTTTAAATACCAAGGAATTTCTTTAATTCCTCATATTGTTTCCCGGCCGTATTGTATCCATGCTGATATAATTCTTTCAGTTTTTCTTTATTCTTTTCGATTCTGCCGATTTCTACAGGCTCTTTGGGGCATATAATGAATACGTTCCCCTTTTCCTCCTCCTGGTAAAGATATTCCAGCGTTTCATTATAACGGATGTGCCTGTTTTTCATCTGCTCCACAAGCTTTGGAAATTCCTTTCCATACCGCAGGTGTGCCATAGGTATTAATTTATTCGGTCCTTTCCTGTACCCACGGTCTCTTGTCAGTACCACCACATTTTTTTCGTTTCCCAATTCCTCTGATTTTTTGATTGGAATAGAATCTGCAATTCCTCCATCTAAATATGGCTGCTTCTGAATCCATACAGTTCTGGATACCAAAGGCAGAGAGCCTGATGCACGGACAAAGTAGATTCCCTTATGCATATCTGTGATTTTCTTGTATTCAGCCTCACCGGTTCTGCAATTGGTCACCACCGCATAAAAATCTGTCGGATTTTCTTCAAAAGTTTTATAATCATAGGGATTCAGCTCCTCTGGAATCGTTTTATAACAAAATTCCGCATCAAATAAATCCCCTGTTTTTATTAAATTTTTAAAGCTTCCATACTGTTCGTCTTCTAAATAATCTATATTTGTCTCAAAGCCCCTGCCTTTTTGTTTCGATAAAAAGCTGCATGCATGGATGGCTCCTGCTGAAACACCCATACAGGAATGAAAAGAAAATTCTTTATCAAGAGAATCTAAGAAAAAATCCAGCACTCCTGTAGTAAATGCACCACGCATACCACCGCCTTCTAATACTAAGCCTGTTTTGTTTCCATCTGTCATCACTATACCCTCTTTCTATTCCCTTATTTTATCACGAAACATGCAGATACAAAAGTTAAATAACCGTAAAATCTGCGAAACATTCTATGAAAGATCCCTGTAACTTTTTCAGTATTTTTTCAAAAAACACTTGCAATTCATCCATTCCTATGATAAGATAAGTAACGTTGAAGAAACGCATGCCGGCGTGTCGGAATGGCAGACGAGGCAGACTCAAAATCTGTTGTGGGCAACCACGTGCGGGTTCAAGTCCCGCTGCCGGCAGTCCTAAATTTGTGTCGAAACACTAGTAAAATCAAGGGTTTCGGCGTTTTTTACATTTCACGGATTTGATTACTTTTGATTACTTTTTTGATTACTTTCAAAGTTCTCCAGATGCTTCTCTCAAAATTTTTTCTTTCATTTCCATACTACTGATATCGTAGGTGTAATTTTCTTCATTTACTTTCTCCGTATGTCCAAGAAGAGATGCTGCAATTGATGCTGGTACTCCAGAACACCTCATACTAGAATTAATCGTCCTTCTAATAGCATGGATGCTTTTTGAATACTCAAACTCCGCAGTACTCGTATTATTCCTCATCCAATCAGAAATGACCCTACCATGAATTCTCCCTTTTGGAGTCATAAAAACAAATTCACCTACACATCCATTTTTTATTGCTTCTTTTTTGTTTTCATCTAAAATCTCTCGCATTTTAGATGTAAGTGGAATAATCCTTATTTTCTCATTTTTCGTAGTTGAAATTACGAATTCTTTAGTCAAGCGATTGTATTTCTCCGAACTTCTGATTGTTATGATATTCTCATTAAAATTAATATCGGACCATTTTAAAGCTGCCAATTCCCCAACCCGCATTCCTGTACAAAACGCTAACGCCACAGCATATCGCACTGGATTTGAACTATTTTTTATCTTTTCCATGAGTTTTCCTTTTTCTTCCCTAGACACAGTTCTTCTGGTTGATGTCATATTCGACTCGCATTTGCAGTATTTTTTTAGAATTAGCAAATCCACATACTTGCATGGATTCTCATCAATCAGTCGGTCTCTCACACTTTTGTCGAAAATACCTTTAAGATATCCAAAAGTTGCAGTTAATGCCCTATACGGAATCTCCTTTTCAAGCAACACTTCCTTTAAAGATGAGATAATAATTGTTTCATCAATTCTCCGAATATCCATATCTTCAATTTTTCGGTTTTAAAAAAATCGATTATAATCCGTGTAATACTTATAAACCGTGTTGTCCGAACGGTCACATATTTTTTGACGTTCCACCCATGCTTGAAATCGTTCTTTAAACTTATACTTTTCAGAGTCATTTTGTTTTTTTTCCATTTTTTTATAAAAGTCAACAACGATTTCTTCCACTTCTTTTTTCGACATTTTTTTTACCATCTTTCTACTACTTTCATACGGTAGATAAGTTCTCCAATATCCATCCTTTCCTTGACTTATTGCCCACTTATGTTGTTTTAAATATTCATTACGCCTCATCATATTCGCTATTATGCGTACTTGCTATTTTCATCATGCCACTCTTCAGAATGTTTTTCAAGTTCTCCTTACATTTTTTAACGATTGTAAAAAGGCAGCCGATGTAATTCTAAACATCTACTGCCTTTTTCTCTTAACTATTAATTATTATTTAATATTTTTTTAGATGTAGCGGACAATATTTCTTCTTTTTCTTTCATCTCTCTAATACTATAAGTATAATGATTATTATTTACTTCCTTAGTATGTCCTAAAAGAGCTGCTGCCGTCTCGGCAGAGACACCATTTTCTCGCATGATGGAGTTAAATGTCCGTCGTATCCCATGGATACTTGCATGGTGCTCAAACTCCTTCGTGTCTGTCGCATTTCGAATCCAGTCAGAAATAACTCTACTATGAATTCTTCCTTTAGAATTCATAAAAACAAATTCCCCTACACACCCATTCTTAATTGCCGCTTTTTTGTTTTCATCAAATATCTCCCGCATTTCTGACGTGAGAGGAATAATCCTTACTTTCTCATTTTTCGTGGTCGAAATTACAAATTCTTTAGTCAAGCGATTGTATTTCTCCGAACTTCTGATTGTTACGATATTCTCTTTAAAATTGATATCAGACCATTTTAAAGCTGCCAACTCTCCGACTCGCATTCCGGTACATAACGCTAATGCAACCGCAAAACAAACTGGATTGGAACTTTTCTTTATCTTTTTTATGATTTTATCTCGATCATTTGAAGAAAGCGTTCTTTTATCCGCAGGATTTTCTACTTCTGGTTTGCAAAATTTTCTCAAAAATTGAAGTTCCACATATCGGCATGGATTCTGCTCAATAAGCTTATCCCGGATGCTCTTTTCAAACACATTATCCACATATTTGAATACACTCTTTAGGGCTCTATAAGGAATTTCTTTTTCCATCAAAACTTCTTTGAACGCAGACATTATGACAGCTTCGTCAATTCGGCGAATGTCCATACATTCTATCGCTCGACCTTTAAAGAACCTGTTGTAATCGGTCTTGTATTTATAAATTGTGTTATCCGTTCTTTCACACCTTTTTTTTAAATTCAGCCACTCATTGGGGTTCGAAAAACACGTATTTTAATTCTGTCTTCTCCCACTTCCGCCTCCATTTTCATCTTTCCATAATATCCTACCCAAATTTTGTTCATATCATTGTCTTCCTTTCCTTAACTTATACTTGGCAACCCATCGTCTGTTCCAACACCATTGCCTGATCAACAATCACCTTTTTTTCTGGCCCACCGGATGCTTGGTACATGGTTTCCTGCAAAATTTCTTCCAGGATGCTGCGAAGCCCTCTTGCACCAATCTTTCGTCTGAGTGCTAACTCTGCTATTTCTTCCAGCGCATCTTCCTCAAAGACTAAGTTTATACCATCAAGCTCAAGAATCCTCTGATATTCTTTCATCAAAGCAAACTTTCCACTTTTTAAAATTGATACTAATTCTGGCTTCGTCAATTCCTTTAACTGGACAATCGTGTTCAGTCTTCCAACGAATTCCGGAATCAACCCAAACTCTACCAAGGATTCTTGTATTGATTGGTCGATGGAAACGGTACACTTGCCTTCCCGTTCGAATCCAATCAGGTTCTTCTTTTCCTTTCTAGTCCTTTCAAGCTCTTCAAACGCACCTCCGCAAAGGAAAAGAATTTTTTTCGTATTTAATATTATGCTTTGGTTTGGATTGTGGTTTCCTGCGCTTAATGGTACCTGCACATTTGCTCCTTCAATTAATTTTAACAATGCATGCTGCACGCCTGTCCCCATCGGACTTCCTGCCACGGAATAGGTTGATTTTTGTCCAATTTTATCTATTTCATCAATAAAAACAATTCCTTTTTCCGCCTTTAACAGGTCTCCCCCTGCTTCCATCAACAATCTGGTGAGTATGGATTCCACATCATTTCCTACATATCCTGCCTGAGTCAGTGTTGTCGCATCCACAATCACCATAGGAATGTCTAGGATATGAGCCAGTGTCTGGATGAGCAGTGTCTTCCCAGATCCAGATGGTCCAATGAGCAGGAGGTTACTTTTACGGATTCTACCCGAATCATCTTGAATTCTTTTCATATGGTTTGATATTGCCACAGAGAGTACTTTTTTTGCAGGATCCTGACCGATCACGGTCTCATCCAGCTTGGCCTTCAGTTCCTTTGGAGTCCAATTTTTCATAGGAATTACTTCCTTCTGAAAAAGCTTCCATAGTTCTTCTTCCATATCAAATGGCAATTCCTCTACCTTCTTGTTTTCCATTTCTTCTGCTTTACCTTTTTTCATAAGAGCACCTCATTTTTTTATTTCATTCAAAACTAGAATTTCTTCTATGGACACCTGTAACAAAGCAGCTAAGTGAATTAGCTTATCCAAACTGGGAATGGTTTTAGAATTTGGATTCATCCACTTATAGACCGTTTGGACACATTCCAGCTCCAATTCTTCCTGCACATCTTTTGGCCGTAAGCCTTGCTTCTTAAGAAGTTCTTTGATGCGGTCACTCGTTGCCGCAGAATTAATCACTTTTATGGTCTTCATGAGCATGTTCTCCTTTCTTTTTCTGAAAGAAAGGATAGCAAAAACAATTTCTTTCCTTATTTTTAGGCAAGAAAAATAACCACTTTTTCTTGCACACAAAAAAAGACCCAATAGACACTTCCTCTATCAGGTCTCATCTCTTGGTTTCCATGCTTCGAAAAGTATATCATCCCGATATACTTTATCGTAAAGTGCATGAAATCTTCGGCTGTCACACTTCTTGGCTGTCAGATATAGTTTGTTTTGAAGTTGTCGAACTTTTTCTTTGGAGTTGTTAGTCTTCATGACATTCTCTCACTCTTACCCTCTCTACAAACATGAATGAAGTAAGGAACCTTCCCATAAACTGCGTTGTCTTGCACAGCCATTGTCGGTACTATGTTCCTCTCCGACTCCCTCCCATCAGGAATACGTTTTCGTCAAGCTTATACGCTTCCTCTTTACCTTTCGGTGATGGGTAGGGTCTCTCCAGTTCCGAACCACACTTTCCATACATACCGCTTCCTTTATACCGAGAGATTCTTCCGTGCTGCTTTCCAGTTTCTTCACACGTTCCGTGGTTTTCGCCCATTTACCCAAGGCTCAACTTCTCTTTATTCTCTTTCAAGACCTTTTTAACGATATGGCAGAATTCACTTTATGTTACGGTCTGCATGATTGCTCGCACCTCTTACCGAGGTTACTTTATCCACTCGCTTAGCACCCTGCATTACTGCAACGCACCGAGTTTAGCTACACGGCTCACTGGCGATTACCGTGACCGGACTTGCACCGGCAAGTGTGGTCCAGCTTTGCTGGACACACGGTAGCAAAAAGGCCGTCCACTATAAAAGTGAATGGCCTCAGTTTTTCCACCTTCTCAGACGAAAATCATCTCAGGCCGAATGACTTCCTCTGCCAAGTGGCGTATGCTGTTCATGTGACCGAAAATCCAAACTTTCATACAGATATGCCGATAAATACGGCATTTCTGCCTGCAGCGGTCTTTTCCTGCACTGCCGGAAAGAAGGATGCGAAACACTGGAAGATATCACAGAAGATATGGTTCTGTCTTATTTCTGCGATGAATCTGGAAAACCAGCTTTGAGTTCCGGCACAAAGGTAAATATCGCATCTGTTTTCCATGCAGATCTCGGAATATATACCAATGCAGCCCGGACAGTTCTTTCTTATCTTCCGTCATTGAACAGACGGCGAAAAAATATCCAATACCTTACGGAGGAAGAAATGCCTTCTATGATTATGTAACCATGGAACGCCCACAAAGTGATTTCCAAAGAATATTTCTATGTGAACGTACACCTTGTAAGCCTATTAGTGCAGGAACGGTTGGAAATGCTGCCGGCAGGCTGTATGAAGCTGCATCTGTGCGACAGGGAAAACAGGATCGGAAGGGGCCCATCTTTTCAGGCATAACCTCGCAACTTCTTTTTCCAGAAATGACATCCCCCGACCTGTGATCAGTGCCACTCTTGGACATGCTGATCCGGATTCACTTGACCATTATCTCTTTGCGGATGTCGCACATCTCAGGAACTGTGCAATAAGTATTGAAAGCTATCCTGTCAGGAAATGGTAGATGAATGGTGCCGGAAACGTGATACAGAAACCAATGCTTCCTGTTTTACAAGAACCGGAGGCATCCGTTCTTTTATAAGGATCATAAGATACGGCATGACCAAGTTTATGCCATGGAAGTGGTATCTACCTTTTCCAGAGAGGAGGATATTAATATTGAAGCATGGAAAAAGAAAAATGTTGAATGGTTACAAAAAACCTTTAATCAAGCTGGTGATGGAAGAAACAACATTGCAAGTGTAGTCTTTCATGCGGATGAAACAGGTAATGTACCTTGCCATGCCATTGTTGTCCCCATAGCCCCAAGAGGACGTTTGAATACAAAACATTATACGGGCGGCTATAAAATTATGCATAAAATACAGAATTTCTATGCGGAAGATATGAAAGAATTTGGTTTAGAACGAGGACTAGAAGGCGGTCAAGCAAAGCATCGAGATATTAAAAAATATTATGCATATCTAAACCGTGCTTTGGAAATCCCAGAAGTAATGCCCTTCGAAACTGCAGAGGAATTCCGTTGTTATCAGTCACTTTATAAAAACCGATTTTTCAATTTTCATGCAAAATAAAAGAGGCTCTGTCATAAAATACCATACAATCCTCTTCCAAACGCTACCATTTTCTTTTCCTGGATAATCATGTTTTAGATTATACCCGTCCTCTGGGCTGATCTCCACGGTACGTTCCCAAAATCCGCTGGTATTTACGCAATGCATAAATATAATGTTGCCTTCCATACGGGATGCATTCACTTCCTTTGCCAGACGTATAACCGCCGCAGTCCCCGGGTATTCCCCTGCATGGATCCCCGCTGTCACTAATAAGGTTTTTCCTGGCTTCGCTCCGCATACAAGCGTTGTAGGGATTATATCGTCTTTCACGCCTGGCTCCAGATCGTTCTGTTTTTTCTCTCCGGCTTCAAGTGTGTGCCCACAAATATGCCACATACGATATCCTCCTACTTATTTCTTCTGTTATATTCTGTTGACATTGATACAGCGGACTTTTTCCAGGTCCACAGCACCCCCATAAACAATACGATTGCTGCCACGGTCCATGTGATGGGATACACTCTTGTCAGCATCCTTACATTATGAAATCTTGTAACCAAGGTATGAAGAAGCAGCATTCTTCCTCCACAAATAACACCGAGAACAATGATCATAGATAATAACGCATACCCCATTCCACGGATTGCTCCACTGAATACCTCGATCAAAGAATTCAACCAATAAAACGGAAATGAAATTGCAATAATTTCCAGTCCTATCTCGATTACAGATGGATCCTTTCCAAACCAGCCCAAGGCTGTTTCTCCCCCGGCCAGCAATACTGTTGAAATTACCACAACCGTTAATACAGAAATACTTCCCGATGCGACGATTCCTTTTTTGATCCGCTCTATCTTACCAGCACCTATATTCTGCGCTGTAAATGTCATCGTTGCCTGACCAAAAGCCAAAACCGGTAAATAAATAAAATTTTCTAATTTAAAATAATAGGTATATGCAGTAATCGTATCTGTACCAAATCCGTTAATAAAATATTGGATCATCACATTGGAAAGTGTGATGGTCATACTCTGTATTCCTGCAGGCAGACCCAATTTCAGTATCTTCCAGATATATCTGCTCTTTATCTTAGCAACACAAAATCTGAGGGTTATGATTCTATTTCCCCGCAGAAGAATCCACAGCACTGCCACTGCCGAAAAAGTCTGTGAAATACTGGTGGCTATGGCAGCTCCACAAACACCCAGTTTCAATCCTGCGATCAACCAGGCATCTGCTAAAACATTCAGAATCCCTCCGACGGCCAAAATGTAAAATGGAGACGCCGAGTCTCCACATGCCCGTAAAATTCCAGACCCAATATTATAAAAAATCAACGGTAATAAACTGATAAAATATATCCGTATATAAATGATTGCATCCCCCTGTATTTCTTCAGGCGTATGCAGCAGATTAAGTAAGGCGGGAGCTGCAAATTCTCCTATTACTGTTAAGATTATTCCGGAAATTGCTGCAAATATAATTGCTGTTTGTATCAGTCCGTCTACCTCTTTCGTTCTTTTGGCTCCCACTACATGGGATACTGCTACACTCGTACCTGCTGAAAGTCCTGTAAAGATTCCTACCAGGCATGTTACCAGGAGACTGCTTGCACCTACTGCTGCTGAAGCATTTGTTCCTACAAAATTACCTACAAAAATCAGATCTGTTGTATTGTAAAGTAACTGAAATACACTTCCTGCTATAAGAGGAAGTGCAAATGTAGTTAAAGACACAAAGATACTGCCCTGCGTCATGTCCACTAGTTTTTTCTTGGTTCCTGCAGCCATATCAGCATTTCTCCTTTCCGCTTTTCCACTTATGACAGGCAACTTTGTGACCTTGGCTGACTTCTATCATTTTGGGTTTCTCAATTTTACAGATTTCCCTGCATTCCCTGCACCTAGTTTGGAATGGACAGCCTGTCGGTATATGTAAGGGACTGGGAGCTTCACTCTCAATACTTGTAATCTCCTTTGTAAAATCCATCTGAACAGAAAAAACCGCTTCCAGAAGTGCCTGTGTATACGGATGCTGTGCATGGTTTCGAACCTGCTCCCCCGGAAGAATTTCTACCAGATTACCAAGATACATAACTGCAACCTGGTGAGCAAATGCCTGTACCAGAGACAGGTCATGGCAGATAAACACAAAAGAGATTCCTTTTTCTTTCTGAAGTCTGGCAAGAAGTTCCATAATACTGTCCTGTACCGTTACATCTAAAGCACTGGTAGCTTCATCACATACAATGATCTCGGGTTCTAACGCCAATGCCCGTGCAATTCCTACCCTTTGCCTTTGACCTCCGCTCATATTGTGCGGGAATCGATAAATATACTCTTCCGGAAGTTCCACCATACGGAGCAGTTCTTTTGCCTTTTCTTCTTTTTCCGATTTCCGGATCCGCCGGAAGTTCATAAGGGGTTCTGTCACAATATCCATTACTTTCATTTTGGGATAGAAAGCTGTCCCTGGATCCTGAAATACCATCTGGATCTTTTGACGCAGTCTGCGAAGTTTTTCCCCTTTCAGTTTTGTGATATCTTCTCCATGATACAGGATGCTTCCCTCCGTAGGTTCCAGGACATTTACCATCAATTTGACAAATGTGGATTTTCCGCATCCACTTTCTCCTACGATTCCCAGCGTCTTCCCTTTATATACGTTCAGATTGATATCATCACAGGCTGTCAGAAACTGCCCCTTTGACTCAGAAAATTTTTTTGTAATATGTTCCGCTGTTAAGATCACCTGGTCAGACATATCTTTTCCCTCCAATATCCGGTACACACGCCAGCAGATTTTTTGTATATTCACTTTTGGGATTTTTTATAACATCCTCTTTTTTCCCGGATTCTGTGATTCTTCCATTCCGCATAACGATCAACTGATCTGCCATGTAAGCTGCCATGGCAATATTATGAGTCACCATAATAATAGCGGTATGATACAGATCTCTGATTTCCATAAATTGACGGACAATCTGAGCCTGTGTGGTTACATCCAGTGCACTGGTGGGTTCGTCCGCCAACAGGATCTTAGGCTGAAATGTCATGGCCATGGCAATTCCTACACGCTGGCGCATTCCGCCGGAAAGCTGAAACGGATAGCTTTTCATGATACGTTCTGCATCTTGCAGATGCATTTTGGCAAGCATATCGCTCCCCCTTTTCCATGCTTCTTTTTTTCCCACCTTTTTGTGCATACGGATGTACTCCACAAACTGATCCCCGATTGTGCGGATGGGATTAATCATCGCTCCAGAATCCTGAAAGATCATGGAAATCTCTGTCCCACGCAGATTTTTCCACTGTTTCTGTTCCAGAGTCAGTAAAGAAGTTCCCTGAAATAAAATGTCTCCCTGTTCCACTTTGCCTTTACCTGGAAGAAGCCCCAGAATCGAACGAAGAACGGTTGTTTTTCCGCTGCCGCTTTCTCCCACAAGTGCGATAATCTCACCTGGTTGCAGCGTAAGGTTAAAATTTTTCACAGAGGCTTTTTCATCTTTTCCGTAATTCACTGTGATATCCATAATATTTAACAGCTCCATACACATTACCCCTCCTCTTTCGGATCCAATACATCTCGCAGGCTGTCTCCCAGCAAGTTAAAGACAATGACAACAAATAAAATAGCAAGTCCCGGAAAAATCATAACCCACGGAGCATTCTGCATATAGGAACGCCCTTCACTTAACATCAATCCCCATTCGGGAATGGGCGGTCTTGCACCAAATCCAAGGAAAGACAGCCCTGCCAGTTCCAGCATCATTCCTCCAATATCTGTTGATGCAGTGATCACCAGCGTGGGAAGAACGCTTGGAATCATATAACGTGTCAAAATATGCTTCGTTTTAGATCCTGTTACCTTGGCTGCTGCCACATAGTCCTCATATTTTATCTTCAGCACAAGACTCCTGGCCATGCGGGCATATTTGGGCCAGCTCACAAGGCCTACCGCGATGACGGCATTTGTAATGCTGGGTCCAAGGATCCCGGCAACTGCCAGCGCCAGCACCATTCCTGGAAACGCTACCATCATATCTGCGATCCTCATGATCACCGCATCCAGCCAGCCTCCGAAGTATCCGGCAAGGATACCGATCACACTGCCAATGAGAAAAATACTCCCTACCAGCGCAAAAGTTGCCGGCAGGGATGCCCTTGTTCCATAGATCACCCTGGAAAACAAATCCCGCCCCAGTTTGTCTGTTCCAAACAGATGTCCATTTCCGGGTGCTTTTAAAGCCTCTGTAAGGATTGCTTCTCCAGGATCATGGGTAGCGATTTGAGGGGCAAACACAGCAGTCAGTATAATTCCAAAGGACAGGATAAGATATACGGTAAACTTTTTATTTTTCCAAAATATGTTCTGTTTCTTCTTCATGTTTACCTCGCCTTTCTTCTGATATGCGGATCAAGAAACTCATACGAAATATCCACAATCAGATTGATTACCATATAAATCAAAGCGATCCAAAGTACAAATCCCTGGATCAACGGATAGTCCAATGCTGTGATCGCAGTAACCGCCAGATTTCCAAGCCCCTGATAGCCAAAAATCACTTCAACAACTGCTGTCCCACCAAGCAGAGAGCCCAGAGAGAGTCCCAACATAGTCACCAGAGGCAAAAGTGCATTGGGAAATACATGACGCCACAAGATCACGCTTTCGCTGATGCCTCGAGCCCGGGCACCGGTAACATAATCCTGATTCAATTCCTCCAACACTGCCGTACGAACCTGCCTTGTATATTTTGCTGCCATGGCAAATGCAAGCGTCAATGCAGGCAGGAGCATCTGTTGGAATCCTGCTTCTTTGGAAACGGTAGGCACAAGCCGCAGTTTCAGAGCAACCACATAAAGAAGTAACAATCCTACCCAGAAATTCGGCATGGAAATCCCCAGAAAACTGATTCCTCTTACCAGATGATCCACTGGTTTTTCTTTATAAACAGCAGCCAGTACTCCAAATGGTACAGAAATCGCCAGCATGAGCAGCAAAGACAAAACAGCCAGCTGTATGGTAGGCATAAGGCGGGATATGAGCAGCTCAGCAACCGGCTTATGCATGGAAAAGGAATTTCCGAAATTTCCATGCAGGCAATTCCAAAGCCATGTGCCGTACTGTTCTATGAAAATACAGTTCAGTCCCAGTTCTTCTCTTGTCTCATTGAGCACTTCTTCCGAAGGCATCATTCCTGTACTTGCATACATAGAGGTAACAGGATCCCCCGGTGCAAGAAAGATCAATAAAAAGGAAAGAAAGCTAATCCCGATCAGAATGACCAGAATCTGCAGAAATCGTTTCCCGAGTTTTTCTTTGTTCATTTTTATATCCATTCCTTTCGCTTCGCTCAGGCACAAAACGTTATGAAAAT
>Peterbilt_p2__coassemble_964_pt1 | contig 16877 bp, 17 predicted proteins | sample Peterbilt_p2__metabat2_high_PE_039 | metagenome-assembled genome bin Peterbilt_p2 | reverse complement strand
TGAAAAAATTTAAAACAGTAACTTATACGATACATTCTCGTAAATTGAATAACCAGGGCTTTACCATTGCCATGATCAGTGACCTGCACAACGTGGAGCTGGGAGCAGGCAATGCCAATCTCCTTCATGCCATAGAGGCTGCTCATCCTGATATCATCTGCATTGCAGGAGACCTGGTGCTTGGTAAAAAAGCGAAATCAGTAAAACCGGCTTATGAGTTCATCAAAAAAGCAATTAAGATAGCACCTGTTTATTACGGATTGGGAAACCATGAGCAACGGATGAAAAAATATCCAGAAGTTTATGGAAAAGAATACCTGGTATTTGAAAAAAAGATTCAGAAACTGGGAGTTGTTATGCTGGAAAACAGTAGCAGTTCTCTGGAAATAAAGGGTGAACAAGTTCAGATTACCGGGCTGGCTCTGCCGGAAGAATACTACCAAAAAGGGAAAAAAATCCAACTGTCCTTAAAAACAATGAACCGCCTGGCAGAAAAAGCATCCAAAGAAAGGTTTCATATCCTTCTGGCACATACGCCAAGATATGGAGATACTTACCTGGACTGGGGTGGGGATTTGATTCTTGCAGGGCATTATCATGGAGGAATGATGCGTCTGCCAATTCTTGGCGGTGTCATCAGCCCGGACTTTAAACTGTTCCCTAAATATTGCAGGGGAGACTTTCATAGACAGGACAGGCATCTGATCGTCAGTGCAGGACTTGGGGAACACACTCTGCCCATCCGGATTTTTAATCCAAGGGAACTGGTGCTGATTCACTGTGTGCCGGAATAAGCAGTGCGAAGGAAAAAACGGACATGCTAGACTTTTCAGATAAAATAGTGTAGAATGACTTTCAGCGACAAAATTCCAGAAAAAGGATGAGAGAAACCATGGGAATCCCAGTAAAGCTTCAGGTATTTGAAGGCCCGTTAGATTTGCTTTTGCACCTGATTGAAAAAAACAAAGTAAATATCTACGATATTCCCATTGTGGAAATCACCAATCAGTATATGGACTACATCCATCAAATGGAGAGGGAAGACTTAAATATCATGAGTGAGTTCATGGTCATGGCAGCTACCTTGATTTCCATTAAATGCCGGATGCTTCTTCCAAGAGAAGTCACAGAAGAAGGGGAAGAGGAAGACCCAAGAGAGGAATTGGTGCGTCAGCTTCTGGAATACAAGATGTACAAATATATGTCTTACGAACTTCGTGACCGTATGGCTGAGGCAGCCAAAAATGTATATAAGCTGCCAACTATTCCCAAGGAAGTTCTGTCCTACCGGGAACCAGTGGACACAGAAGACTTGCTGGATGGACTGACCTTAGAAAAACTCAATCAGATTTTTCAAAGTGTGATGAAAAGACAGGAAGACAAAATTGACCCCATTCGGAGTAAATTCGGAAAAATCGAAAAAGAAGAAGTCAGCCTTCCGGAAAAGATGGAGGAAATTGAAGCTTATGCTCTGGAACATAAAACCTTCCGTTTCCGTCAGTTGTTACAGAAACAGGCCAGCAAAGTCCAGATCATAGTCACCTTTCTGGCAATCCTGGAACTGATGAAAACAGGGAAAATCCGTATCAGCCAGAAGCAGCTTTTTGATGAAATTGAGATAGAATCTCTGCAGGAGAGAGGATAAAATATGGAAACAAATCAGAAAAAAATAGAAGGTGCCATCGAAGCACTTCTCTTTGCCATGGGCAGCTCCGTAGAGCTTTCCGCATTAGCAAAAGCCATTGGTCATGACCAGGAGACAACCAGGAAAATCGTGCGGAATATGATGCTGAACTACCAGGAAGAGGGCCGGGGGATCAAAATCATAGAATTGGAAAACTCCTTTCAGATGTGTACCAAAGAAGAATATTATGAATATCTGGTAAATATGGCACTACAGCCCAAGAAAGCAGTCCTCTCTGATGTGATGCTGGAGACCCTGTCCATCATCGCTTACAAACAGCCGGTGACAAAAATCGAAATCGAAAAAATCAGAGGTGTAAAATGCGACCATGCAGTGTCAAAGCTGATGGAATACAATCTGGTACAGGAAGTAGGGCGACTGGATGCCCCGGGAAAACCAATCCTTTTGGGAACCACAGAAGAATTCCTGCGGAACTTCGGTGTGCAAGGCTTGGATGAGCTGCCGGAAATCGATCCCGTACAGATGGAAGACTTCAAGGCAGAAGCAGAAGAAGAGATTCAATTACAGTTAAATTTATAAGGATAAGAAGAAAGCTGGCATGCGAAAAGGTTTCGTGTGGTGGCTTTTTTTGAAGTAAAAACCATGCATGTTTTCTCCCACCTCCACATAAGGTTTAAAAAGGAGCGTGCAAAATATGAAGAAAACATGCAAAACAATTCTGGCAATCTTCCTACTTGTCACGGGAATTTTAATCAATCCATTTCTTTCTTATGCGGGAAATGATACAGAAACCACAGATCCGGGGAATCTCTACGCCTTATCTGCTGTGCTCATGGACGGAACATCTGGCAGGGTATTGTATGGAAAAAATGCAACAGAACCAAGAGCCATGGCCAGCACCACGAAGATTATGACTTGTATCCTAATCTTGGAGCAGGGGAACCTGGAGGACATAGCCACGGCTTCTGGTTATGCAGCTTCCATGCCAAAAGTCCATTTGGGTGCAGCCGAAGGAGAAACATTTTATGTGAAAGATCTGCTATACTCCCTCATGCTGGAAAGCCACAATGATTCTGCTGTGATTCTGGCAGAATATCTTGGGGGAAATGTCTCCGGCTTTGCAGCAAAAATGAATGAAAAAGCAGGGGAAATCGGCTGTACCGATACCTGGTTTATCACTCCAAACGGATTAGACGCCCAGGAGGAGGTGCAGGGAGAAGTGAAAAAGCACCATACAACAGCCGAGGACCTGGGAAAAATCATGCGGTACTGTATTTCGCAGTCCCCTGAAAAAGAAACATTTTTGGAAATCACCAGGACACCCAGTTACAGCTTCTGTGACGCAGAAGGGAAAAGAAACTTTTCCTGCAATAATCACAATGCCTTTCTCTTTATGATGGATGGAGCACTAAGCGGGAAAACCGGGTTTACCTCTGAGGCCGGATATTGTTACATAGGGGCTTTAGAGCGGGATGGGAAAACTCTGATTGTAGCACTGCTAGGCTGCGGATGGCCAAATAACAAAAGTTATAAATGGCAGGACACCAGGAAACTTATGGAATACGGACTGGAGCATTACAGTCTTCATGCACTTTCCGAGGCAAGACTGCCCGGGATTCCCAAGACTGTACCTGTGGAAAACGGACAGGGAAAAAATCTGCGACAGCAGGCAGATGTTTCTGTCATACATATTCCATCAGAAGATATGAAGCTCCTTCTTGGTGCAAAAGACCAGGTGAAAACCATCTACCGTGGAAAAAAATCCCTGACAGCACCAGTAACAAAAGGAGAAAAAATAGGAGAAATCCAGTACCAGGTCAACGGAGAAACATGGAAGACGGAAGAAGTGGTAGCAGGAGAATCAGTGGAAGAAATTGATTATTCCTGGTGTCTGGAGCAGACCATGGACCGGTGGGCAAAAGGTGGAAAATAGAGCCTTCTGCCACCGGTTTTTTTATTTCAGGGTTACTCTATCTTTTGATATGCTACCAGAGCGATGTTCCAAAATCCCTGCTTATTCAACTCCTGTTCAAAACCATGGATTTTCTCCTTACAAGACTCAGGAAGTTCTGCGATTTTAAAGGTACAAGGACATTTTTCCTGCTTATCAGATGCAGCTTCTTTTCTTTCATTCATGTGACATCCTCCTTTTTACTTGAAAATATTCTAAAATATAGTGTATCCTTTTTCTTCGGGAATATGTATGGTAGAATAGCCATAGTATGAAAAAATAGGAGCAAAAAATGAAGAAAAAAACAGTAATCATGAATTTTTCAGGAATCTATGAAGAAGAAACCTTTTATCAAGGCAAAGAAGTCTGCTGGCTGGACTGCAAGGATATTCCAGGGGTCAACGGATACTGTTCAGATGATGCCCAGGAAGAAATCAGAAAACGGATTCAGGACTATGATTATCGTGGGATCCATTTTCTGGACTCTGGAAATTACCATTATCTGAGCAAATTTTGGCTGGAAAAGATTGAGGAGCCCTATTCCCTGGTCGTCTTTGACCATCACACAGATATGCAGGAATCAGCCTTCTTCGGCATGCTTTCCTGTGGGAGCTGGATCAAAGAAGTTTTGGAAGAGCATCCATACATCAAGGAAGTATGCGTAGTAGGGCCGCCAAAAGCATCAACAGAACAGTGTGAGCCAAATCTTGCCTCCCGGGTCGTGTTTCTCACCCAGGAAGAATTAAAAGCAGGAAATTTGGAAAAATGGCATGCGTTTCTTGAAAACGGGAAGGAGCTTCCGGCTTATCTGTCCATTGACAAAGATGTACTCTGCCCGGAAGATGCCAGGACAAACTGGGATCAGGGGGAGATGAAGCTGGAAGAAATGGAAGAAATGATCAAGCAGGTGTTTCAGAAACGAAACGTGCTTGGAATTGATGTGTGTGGAGAGAATCCGCAGGATACCGCAAAGCTGCCTTCTAAGGAAGATTTGAGGATCAACAACGAGACAAATAACAGGTTATACGAATATTTTTATACGGAGAAAAGGTTTGTATGATCAACCTGTTATAAATTTAACAAAGCAAATCAAAGAAAAAGATAGAAAATCGTTGAAGTAGATAAAAAAGAGACAGAATCTGTGAGCAAAAAGAACAAGCAATCGACTTCCTTGTTTAGATTGGATAGCAAAACAGACATAATCAAGGGAAAATTGTATGTTTTTTGTACGAAAAAAAAGGGGAGATTTTGTTGAAGTGTGATAAAAAATATGGTATCCTATGAAAGAACTACTAAAGCATAGGTACAGACATTGCATTATAATTCGTTCATCATAAGTTGTTAAAAAGCCGGCCACTGTTTTAGTGATACCGGCTTTTTTTGTACATAGATTGATAAGAACTAAAAATGGAGACAAAAAGGAAGATACTATGAAAATCATTGATGTTCATAGCCATATTCTGCCAGGAATGGACGATGGTTCGTCCAGCGAAGCCGAAAGCCTTCGTATGCTGAAGATGGCTGCAAGACAGGGTGTGACAGGAGTGATCGCCACACCACATTATTCTCCAGAGTATTCGAACCGGAGTCCGTACGAAATCAGACTGGCGTGTAAGCAGCTGGAACAAAAAGCAAGAGAAAAAATTCATCCTGATTTTTCGATTTATCCCGGACAGGAAATTCTGTATAATCAGGAAATTCCAGAAAAACTACAGGCAGGAGAAGTGCTTACCTTAGCAGATTCAAGATACGTTCTGGTAGAATTTATGCCATGGGTTCCCTATTCAGAGATGCAAAGATGTGTCAGAACTTTGATACAGTATCACTATAGACCTATTTTTGCACATGTAGAACGATACGATGTACTGAGAGAAAAGGGAAGAACGGAAGAACTTGTTGATATGGGAGCCTTGCTTCAGATGAACTATCGGCGAATCGGTGGAAAGTGGTATGAGGATACGACCAGATGGTGCAGGAAAATGCTGAAACAGGAAAAGATTCATTTCCTTGGGACAGATATGCACAATACAAAAACACGAAAACCCAGTATAGACGACGCCTATATGTGGATGAGTAAACATCTGGAACCAGGCTATCTAAAAAAAATATGTTATAGAAATCAGAAAATTATACTAAACAAAACAAACGAGAAGGAGAAAAAGAATCAATATGGAAAACACACATAATGATGAGATGGAAATTGATTTAATGGAATTGTTTTATGCACTGAAAAGAAGAATCTTCTTTATCTTAGCGGTAGGGCTGTTATGTGGATGCTTAAGTGCAGCCTATACAAACTTCTTTATGACACCGATTTACACCTCAACATCCAGTATGCTGGTTCTGACAAAAGAGACGACATTGTCTTCCATTGCAGACTTGCAGATTGGAAGTCAGTTAACAAAGGATTACACCGTACTGACAACCAGCCGTGATGTGTTAAACAAAGTAATCGATAACCTGGATTTAAAGATGAATTACCGTCAGTTAAGAGCAAATATCACGATTGAGAACCCGGCAGATACCCGTATTCTTACCATCTCTGTGACCAATCCAAATCCGGAAGATGCAAAAAGAATCGTAGACGAATTATCCAGTGTGGCTTCTGCATATATCGGTGACAAGATGGAAGTGATTCCGCCTAAAATCATTGAAGATGGTGAACTTCCTACCGTAAAGACAAGTCCGAGCATGTCAAAAAATACGGTATTAGGTTTACTGTTAGGTTTTGTGTTAAGTGCAGGTATCGTGGTTGTAGTGACCATTATGAACGACAGCATTAAGACAGAAGATGATATTGAAAAATATCTCGGATTGTCCACCTTGGCTGTTGTACCGGATAGAAAAGACTATGTGAATTCCAAAAAGAAACGGAAAACAAAGAAAAAAAGCAGCAAAGGGGGTAAAGCATGATGGAAATGAAAGTTGTTATGAGAGACCCGAAAAAGTCCGATTATTTTTATGAAGAGTCCATTAAGACACTTCGTACCAATATTCAGTTTTTGGGAAAACAGACCAAGACGATTTTATTTACCAGTTGCTATCAAAATGAAGGAAAAAGTGATGTTTCCTTTACCTTGAGCGTAGAAATGGGAAAAACAGGAAAAAGAGTCCTTTTAATCGATGCAGATATTAGAAAGTCAAGCTATATTCGTAGATTTCATGTGAAAGAGAAAGTGGCTGGTTTATCTCAGTATCTGAGTGGACAGATTGATATGAATGATGTCATCTATCAGACCAATTTTGAAAATGTAGATATCATTTTCTCTGGTCCGGTGGCACCGAACCCTTCTGAATTGTTAAATGATGCAGAGTTCGAAAAACTGCTGAAAGACAAAAAAGAGGAGTATGATTATATCTTCATTGATACGCCACCTGCTCTGAATCTGACAGATGCCACTGTAGTGGCACGCCATTGTGATGGAGGAATCTTAGTCGTAGAAGCGGAAGCAGTCAGCTATAAGATTGCTCAGAAAGTCAAAGCACAGATTGAAAGAAGTGGTTGTCCGATTTTAGGTGCAGTGTTAAATAAAGTGGATATCCAAAAAAGAAAATATTATAATTCCTACTATGGCAAGGGGTATTATAAGAAATAATCTAGAGGGAATGGTATGTAACATTGGATAGAGAACGAAAATGGAATATAGTACTGATACTGCTTTGCATTGTTTTCTGTGTTGCTTTGGCCGGATTGTTCGTGTGGAACAAGAAGAGTGAGGAAAAAGAAAGCAAACGCCTGGAAGAGGTTGCAGCAGGAAAGGCAGTATCGGAAAAGAAAAAAGAAGAGGTTGCGAAGAAAGAAGAGAAAGCACCACAAAAAGAAGAACAGGAAGTCCCAGAGAAAAAAGAAATAGAAGGCATTGTATGTTGGGGCGATGATATGCTAAATGGAGAAGAATCCACAACATATTCCTATAAAGTGGTTTTACAGAAGTTATTACAGGAACATGGCTATGCACTTCCGGTGCAGGATAAGACCCTTCAGGGGGCAGGCACCATGTCTATGATGACCATGGCAGGTGTTCCAAAGGAAAAAGTAGAAGGCTTTATTAACAAACATATTGAAGCGGCACAGGGTGGTGAGCTTCCAATTACAGAAACAGGCATCCGTGATCTGACACCAGAACAGCTGGCAAGAACAGATCTGAACTGTGTCCCGATTATCAGTATGGGATATTATGGAGGATGGAGTCATGACCCGGCAGAGCTTGCAGAACAGCAGCAGGCAATCCTGGATACATTTCCATCAAAAGAACAGTTTCTGATTGTTGGTGCAATCCCCATAGATGGAAGTGTAGATGCAGCGACCCTGGATGGTGTGATGAAAGAAACCTGGGGAGAGCATTATCTCAGTGCTGCAGAGATCAGCAGCCGTCCGGCAGCAACCTATGAAGGACAGGAAGCTATTGCAAATGCGATTTTCCAAAAGCTAGAAGAATTAAAATACATTCAAAAAGAAGGATAAAACATGAACAGAACCGGAAAAAGACGGAAAAGAAGAGTGAAAAAATATTTGACATTACTGATTGCCGTGCTGATTCTGGCAATAGCTGGAACCATCGGACTAGGAATCTGGAAGAAAAGTAATCGAAAAGAGCAGATACAGACACCTGCATCTGCCGAGACAGAGAAAAAAAAGACTTCAGGTTCCGTGGTCTATGAAGGAAAAGAATATGAGTACAATGACCATTTGAGCAATTTCTTGTTCATGGGAATTGATAAAAGAGAAAAAATAGAGACAGAGCAAGGAAAAGCAAATGCCGGTCAGGCGGATGCGATTTTCTTACTGTCCTGGGACAGAGTCAAACGTCATATGTCGATGCTGTCCATTCCGCGAGATACCATAGCAGAAATCGAAGTATTTGATCAAAATGGTGCCAGCCTTGGTATGACAAAAGATCACATCAATCTGGCCTATGGTTATGGAGATGGGAAGAGTATCAGCTGTGATTTAATGAAACAGGCGGTATCAAACCTGCTCTATGGCCTGCCTATCCAGGGCTACTGTGCTGTGGATATGGATGGAATTCCCATCATGGTCGAAGCCATTGATGGAGTAGATGTTACGGTTCCAAACGACAGTCTGGAAGAGCAGAACCCAGAGTGGAAAAAAGGAAGCAAAATTGCATTGGATGCAGAAAATGCAGAAGCATTTGTGCGTTACCGAAGTACAGAAAAAAGTCAGAGTGCCTTGGAACGTCTGGAACGTCAGATTGCCTTTCTTTCTGCATATGGAGAGAAAGCAACACAAATCTATAGTAAATCTCCGTCTCTGGTTACGGACCTCTATGAAAAATTAAATGATCATATGATTACCAATATTGGAGCTGATCAGTTCGTAAAGGTTCTTCAGGACTTTTCTTCTGATAAGGACAAGGAAATCTGGAATCTTCCGGGACAGGGAATCGAAGGTCAGGATTTTGATGAATATCATGTGGATGACCAGGAACTGTATAAAAACATGATTCAGTATTTTTATGAAGAAGTAGAATAGGAGCTGTCCATGAAAAAAAGAAAAGTGATTGCATTGGTTCTCCTTGGACTCGGCATCCTATGTGGAGCTGTGGGAATCATGAAATACATAGAAGAAAAAAATGCAGGAAAAGAATACGAAGAAATCAAAGAAGAAGTGACGAAGGAAGTTCAAGAAGAACCAGAAGACACTCCGGACGAGGAAGAGGAGCCAAAAACTCCCATAGACGTTCCTGTAGATTTCGCTGCTTTGCAACAGAGAAATCCAGATGTGTACGCATGGATTCAGATTCCCAATACGGCTGTGGATTATCCTATCTTACAGAGTAGCACCGATAATGCCTATTATTTAAATCATACCATAGACAGGGAAGAAAAAAGAGAAGGTGCGATTTTTACTGAAAATTTCAACACCAAAACTTTCGAAGATCCCAACACGGTAATCTATGGGCATGATATGAAAAATGGTTCTATGTTTCAGAGTATTCATAATTATATGGACAGAAGCTTTTTTGATACCAACCGTGACATTACGATTTATATGCCAGATCAGATTTTGCATTACAAAATCTTTGCGGCATATCTTACTGATAATAAACATTTGCTTATGAACTATAATTTCTGGAATCAGGAAGAATATAAGCAGTATTTGGACAGCATTTTCTCCAAGCGAGATATGAATGCTTTTGTAGACGCTTCGATGGAAGTGACAAATGAGGATAAGATCATTACCTTATCCACCTGCTACGCAGGAATCTCAACTCAGAGATATCTAGTACAAGCTGTACTGGTATCTATAGAAAAATAATCTTAAGAAAGGAGAAGTGATACCCGATGAAAAAAAGAATTTTAGGAACTCTTTTAGCAGCAGCTCTGGTTGTAACCCAGGCGGTCAGCGTATTTGCAGCAGGAAGTAAGACCACACAGGCAACTCCAGCAGGAGAATCTGTAGGAAAATACGAAATGATCGAAGGTACAGAAGAGAACTTCAAAGAAGTAGCAGAAAAAGCTCCGGAAGTAGCAGCAAAAATCGAAGCAATTAACGAAGGAACCGCTACTTTGGAAAGCATTGCAGAACAGGCAGAACAGTTAAAAGAAGAATTAACAGGAAAAACTCTTGTAACCAAATTCTTCGATGTAAAGCCTGTTGATGGCGGTGTGAAAGCAGAAGATGGAAAGTATATCGTTACCTTCCACGTTCCAAACCTCACAGAAGCACTGCAGGATGTAAAAGTCCTTCACTATAGTACCGAAAGAGCAGTTTGGGAAGTAATCAATCCAGAGAATGTTGATTATGCGAAAAAAGAGATCACAGCAAAATTCGAAGACTTGTCTCCTGTTGCCATCATTGGTAAAAACACCGGAGAAGGTTCTTCTACTACAGATTCATCAGCAAGCACATCACCAAAAACTGGTGTTGGCTCTGACTGGGGTATCTATGTGAGCGCATCTGTATTACTTCTGGGAGCAGCTGTAGTTGTTCTGGGAAGAAACAGAAGAAGAGCATAATACGAAAGGGGAGCTGATCATAGAACTATGACAGCTCCTAACTTTAAATGTAAAAGAATAAGCAATGCTTTTAATATAAAGAGAACGTTTAGGGGAGATACGAGTATGTATAAGAAAAATGCCAGTGGTTGGACGAAGCATATTGATTTTATAATATTGGATTTACTGTGTATTCAGTTGGCTTTTTACATTTCTTATGTAGTCCGTCAAGGAGATTGGAATCCTTATGCGGTTACGCTATATCGTAATATGGCTGTGTTTGTGGAACTTGCAGATATTCTTCTTATCTTTCTCTTCGAGTCTTATAAGAGTGTTTTAAAAAGAGGATACTATATAGAAATGACATCTTCTATGAAGCAGACAATTATGTTGGTGCTTATTTCCAGTTTGTATTTATTTACGGTGCAAGATGGAACAAAATATTCAAGAATTGCATTGTTTTTAATGGGAGCATTCTATTTTGCTCTCACATATGTGAGCCGGTTAGTGTGGAAAGCAATTTTAAGAAAAAGAATGAAAACAGGCGGTGATTCTTCTTTGGTGATTGTTACTACCAGTAACATTGCACAAAAGGTAGTAAAAAATGTTAAGGAAAAGAATTATGGCATGTATCAAATAAATGGTGTTGTTGTATTAGATAAAAAAATGGTAGGAGAAAATATTGAGGGAATACCGGTTGTAGCAAATGCTGAGGATGCCTCAGAGTGTTTGTGTCAGATGTGGGTGGATGAAGTATTTGTGAACGTAGATGAAAGTACTTCATACCCCAAAGAATTAATTGATAACTGTACGAAAATGGGGCTTACCATTCATTTGAATCTTGCAAAAATTTCGGAACATGCAGGTGGAAAGCAATCAGTGGAAAGAATCGGTGATTATACGGTTCTGACTACCAGCTTGAATTTCATGTCTCCGAGACAGGCATTTATGAAACGAATGATGGATATTGCAGCCGGGCTTGCAGGGTGTATTGCTACAGGAATTATTTTTCTATTTATAGCACCTGTTATTTACATTAGTTCACCGGGTCCCATTTTCTTTACACAAGAACGTGTTGGGCAAAATGGGAAAATATTTAAGATGTACAAGTTCCGAAGCATGTATATGGATGCAGAGGAAAGAAAAAAAGAACTGATGAAAGAAAATAAGATGAGTAGTAATCTCATGTTTAAGATGGATTTTGACCCTCGTATTATTGGGAATAAAATCCTTCCAGATGGAACAAAGAAGACTGGAATCGGACAATTTATCCGTTCCACATCATTGGATGAGTTTCCACAGTTTCTAAATGTTTTGCTGGGGCAGATGTCATTGGTAGGATTCCGTCCTGCTTTGAAATCAGAATATGAAGAGTATGATTTCCACCATCGTGCGAGAATTGCTATGAAACCGGGTATTACCGGAATGTGGCAGGTAAGTGGTAGAAGTGATATTACAGATTTTGAGGAAGTAGTAAGACTGGATACAGAGTATATCAGAAATTGGAGTATGGGGTTGGATTTTAGGATTTTATTTAAGACGGTGAAGACTGTGCTTCATAGAGATGGATCGATGTAATATTAAGATAAGCATAGAAGGAGTAAAGGCATTGGCAGAAAAACAATTAAAAATCTGTATGCTTGGCCATAAAAGAATTCCATCAAGAGAAGGTGGGATTGAGATTGTAGTAGAGGAGTTGGCTACAAGAATGGTTGCTCTTGGCCATGAAGTGACCTGCTATAATCGAGGTGGTCATCATGTAAGTGGAAAAGAATTTGATCAACGAAAAGATAAAGAGTATAAAGGTATAAAATTGAAAACGGCTTTGACACTGAATTTTAAGGGAATCGCAGCAATGAGTTCTTCTGTGTTTGGGGGAATTGGAGCGGCGTTTGGACGTTATGATGTTGTTCACTTTCATGCAGAAGGTCCCTGTGCTATGTTATGGTTGCCAAAGCTTTTTGGTAAGAGATGTGTGGCAACGATTCATGGTTTAGATCATCAAAGAGCAAAATGGGGAAAGCTTGCCAGCACATATATTATGTTAGGAGAAAAATGTGCTGTTAAATTTGCGGATGAAATTATCGTACTCAGTGAAGGTGTAAAGCAGTACTTTCAGGATACATATGGAAGAAAAACGAGGTTCATTCCGAATGGGGTTAATAAGCCTGAAATAAAATCTGCAGAATTAATTACAGAAAAGTATGGATTAACAAAAGATTCTTATATTTTATTTTTGGGACGTTTAGTTCCTGAAAAGGGAATTCGATATCTAATTGAAGCATTTAAAGATGTTCAGACAGATAAAAAACTTGTAATAGCAGGAGGAAGTTCTGATACAGATGAGTTTGCAAATGAATTAAAAGAATTAGCAAAAGGTGATGAACGTATTCTATTTACCGGTTTTGTACAAGGACAGGTGCTAGAGGAATTATATAGCAATGCTTATGTTTATACGCTTCCAAGTGATTTGGAAGGAATGCCATTAAGTTTATTGGAAGCGATGAGTTATGGGAATTGTTGTTTGGTATCGGATATTAATGAATGTACAGAAGTAGTAGAAAATAAAGCTCTTATTTTTAGAAAATCAGATATAGGTGATTTAAAGAAAAGGTTACAGGACGCATGTGATTGTCCTGAGAGTGTGAAGATATTCAAAGAGCAAGCATCAGATTTTATCTGTAGTAAATATAATTGGAATGAAATTGTTCAGGAAACATTGAATTTGTATAGAGGAACTAAATAATGATTAGAGTATTGCAGTGTGTAAATGATATGCATCGTGCTGGATTAGAAACGATGTTGATGAATTATTATAGAAATATAGATAGAACTAAAATTCAATTTGATTTTTTGACACATCGATCATATAAAAGTGATTATGATGATGAAATTGTAAGCTTGGGTGGAAAAGTATACTATGCGCCAAGGTTATATCCGCAGAATTATCCGAAATATTTTAAATGGATGGAACAATTTTTCAAGGAGCACCCGGAATATCAGATTGTACATTCTCATATTGATGCAATGAGTTACTTGCCACTGAAGGCAGCGAAAAAAGCAGAGGTTCCGGTTCGAATTGCACATAGTCATAATACTTCGATTGATAAAGATTTTAAATATATTTTAAAACAATATTTTCGTGCTAGAATCAATTCTGTCGCAACAGATTTTTGTACCTGTGGTGAAGAAGCAGGAAAGTTTTTGTTTGGAAACGTAGCATGTACACTGATTCCAAATGCCATTGATATTTCTAAGTTTCTGTATGATCCAGTTATAAGAGAAAACAAGAGAAATGAATTAGGAATCAAAAAAAATGAATATGTGATTGGTCATGTGGGAAGATTATCATACCAAAAAAATCATAAATTCCTGATTCGCATTTTTTCTGAATTTTTAAAACAATATAATGATGCAGTATTACTTTTAGTTGGTGTGGGCGAAAAAGAGGAAGAAATCAAAAAACAGGTTGCTGATCTTGGCCTAGAACAAAAAGTGAAATTTTTGGGGAATCGGAATGATGCGAATGAATTGTATCAGGCGATGGATATTTTTGTAATGCCATCGTTCTTTGAAGGAGTTCCAGTGGTTGGTGTTGAAGCACAGTTTGCAGATCTTCCATGTGTTTTTTCTGATAAAGTACCACAAGAAGTAAAATTTCATTCAAAGACAAAATTTGTTTCGTTAAATGAACCACTGCAATACTGGATAGATGTGATTGGAAAATATCGTAATGTAGAAAGAAAATCAATTACAGATGAATTGGAAAAAAGTCCGTATAATATTAAGTCAGCACATTACTTATTAGAAAACTATTATTTAAATTTAAAAGCCAGAGAGGGATTATAATTATGGCAGGGCATAGAAGCATAAAAAGAATTGTTCATCGCTGCATGGAAGAGTTGGATGCAACGCGAAAAATAGCGAAAGTTACATCTTTAAAGGAGGCACTCGAAACTTTTCGTGCAAAAATTGATATACAGATTATGAATCACAATGGATATTATGAAAATGAAGCAAGAAAGAAACACCTTCTGAAAAAACATGATATCATGATTCGTTACTACGAAAAAACATTTGGAGATTTTTTAGAAACATATGACTATAATCATGGAAATCAAGAATTGCCAAAGTCAGAATATGCAGATTGTATTTGGATCTGTTGGTGGCAAGGTTTAAATCAGGCTCCAGATTTAGTAAAGGTATGTGTTAATTCCATTAAAAGAAATGCAGGAAATCATAGGGTAATTGTCTTAACAGAAGATAATTATAAACAGTATGTGGATATACCAGCGTGGGTAGAAGAGAAGAAAAATAAAGGAATCATAACAAGAACAAATTATTCAGATTTGTTACGTCTGTCACTCTTAGCAAAACACGGTGGTATGTGGATTGATTCTACATTTTTCTGTACACAGCCTGTATTAGATGATTATTTTCATTATCCATTATGGTCTATTAAGCGTCCGGATTATTTTCATGCATCTATTGCATCAGGCTATTTTGCGGGCTATTCTTTGGCATGTAATGAACAAAATCGTTTTGTATTTATGACAATCCGAGATTTCTTCCTAAATTATTGGAAACATAATGACACAATGGTTGATTATTTGATGGTAGATTATATGATTGTATTGGCACAGAAATATGATAATAGAATTGCGAAGGAATTTCAAAAAATTCAACAAAATAATCCGGAGTGTGATGAATTATATAAAATTATGGGACAACCGTATGATGATGCTATTTGGAATAAAATGAAAGTAGATACCGCTTTATTTAAATTAAGTTGGAAATATCAATATCCATTAGAAAAGGATGGAAAACCAACATTTTATGGAATGCTATTAAGCAGAAAATTGTTGTAAGAGTAAGGAGCAAAGTTAATGAGTCCAAAGGTGAGTGTTGTAGTACCAATTTACAATGCAGAAAAATATTTGGTTCAATGTATTGAATCAGTTATAGCGCAGACATTGAAAGAAATAGAAATATTATTAATTGATGATGGTTCTACAGATCAATCTTTAAAAATCTGTAATGAATATAGTAAAAAGGATAGTAGAATTCAAGTATTTTCAAATAAAAATATAGGACAAGGTTTAGAAAGAAATTTTGGGGTAAAAAGAGCCGTTGGAGAATATGTAGCCTTTTTAGATGCTGATGATCAGTACAAAGAGGATATGCTTGAGACACTTTATGGAAAAGCAGTAGAGTTTAATGCTGACATGGTATCAGGAGGGTATGCTGATATACATGATAAAAAAATTATAAAGGAACATCTGTTAAACAGTGAGGTATTGGATAGTAGTGTGAAGATTAAGGAAGCCATGTCAAATTTGATCTCATATGAAAAAAAAGATGGATATGTTGGCTGTATTGCAGTGTGGGATAGTATTTTTAGAAGAAATTTAATTGTAGAGAAGAATATTCAATTTCATTCTGAACGCGAGGTGTATTCAGAAGATCTACTTTATAAGCTAACATTTATGTCATATTCAAAGAAAGTGGCTTTCTGTAATGATATTGTATATTTATATCGAGTAAACGATGCTTCATTTACGAATAAGATAAATGAATCTGTCTTAAATAGGATAGTTAGATTAGATGATATTATTAGTATAGAATTTGGAAAATATTTGGTAGAATTTAATTTAAAAAGAAGAATAACAAACCGAACGTTTTTTACGTTAAGATTTAATATTAAAAAGGTGTCTAAATCAAGGGATGCTAAACTATTTTATAGAATGATTGTAAATAATCAAGAATTAATGGATATTATACGATTATATGAACCAACTAATTTAAAAAATTTTGTTGTATATTGTTTATTAAAAAGGAAAATGTTAGGAATATTGCAAATGTTAGTTAAAAGAGGCTAAGTAGTAGGAGTAGAAAAATGAAAACAGGAATTATTACATTTCATAGAGCAATTAATTATGGAGCGGTTTTGCAAACATATGCGTTACAGGAATATTTAAATAATCACGAGTATAATGCTGAGGTTATTGATTATCGTTGTGAACATATGGAGAATTTTTACAAAATTGCAAGCATAAAGGATAAATCGTTTAAACAAGTAATCAGAGGTTTGATGAATTTTGGATATGCTTACAAGAAAAAACATGCTTTTTACAGATTTTTGAAACAAAATGTTAATATGAGTTCTGAGATTTATAAGCAATCGAATATTAGTGAAGCAAATTCCAAGTATGATAGGTTTATTACAGGAAGTGATCAAGTTTTTAATTATGCATGTTCCAATTTTGATAAAAACTATTTCTTGAATTTTGTTCAGAATTCAGAAAAAAAATTCTCTTATGC
>Peterbilt_p2__coassemble_931_pt1 | contig 17502 bp, 15 predicted proteins | sample Peterbilt_p2__metabat2_high_PE_039 | metagenome-assembled genome bin Peterbilt_p2 | reverse complement strand
TTTCATAGGTAGTCTCCTTTAAATCTTACGGTTGTAATATAAATATTATAGACGTCATGTTACGAATTGTCAATTTCCCAAAAGGCTGTTGACTTCAAATTTTATGTGCATAATAATATAACATATTGTAAGTACAGAAGAATGGAATTTAAGGGGGAACAGGATGAAGAAACAAGAAATTTCCAAAATGGATTGCCCCGGTGGCATTGCTTATTGTGGTGATGTTTACCGTGCTGTTCTTTCTGCAAAAACTCTTAATGCCAAAATATATGTCCGATATTGTGGAAGGTGCACTTACGGAAGAATATTATGAAGAAACCACAGACCATGAGGTGATTTTCGTGGGAGACTGTGAAGTATATGAAAACTTTTCTCCCATTACCTTATATGAAGAGTTTGGGATTACCAGTTATATCAGAGGAAGTGCCCAGCAGCTTCCCTGGCAGTCCTATTACATGCTGGAAGATACCTTGCGTTATGAGAAACCAAAGGTAGCTGTTTTTAATGTGCTGGCTTTAAAGTATGATGAACCTCAAAGCGAGGCGTATAATCGTATGACCATTGATGGAATGAAGTTTTCTTCTTCCAAACTGGGGGCAATCCAGGCATCTATGACAGAACAGGAAAATATGCTGGATTATTTATTCCCAATTTTGCGGTATCATTCCAGATGGTCTGACTTATCTTCGGATGACTTTAAATACATGTTCAAGAAAGATAAGATTTCTCACAATGGCTATTACATGCGTGTGGATGTAAGACCTGTCAAAGGATTTCCGGAACCAGACAAACTGGCAGACTACACCCTGGGAAGCAATGCCATGAAATATCTGGATAAAATGAGAGTATTGTGTGAAGAAAACGGTGTTGAGTTTGTACTGGTGAAGTCACCAAGCTTGTTCCCTCACTGGTATGATGAATGGGATGAACAGATTGAGGCATATGCCGAAAAATATGGTCTTGATTATTTCAACTATGAAAAAATGGCCGAAGAAGTAGGGATTGATTACAATACAGATACTTATGATGCGGGGATTCATTTGAATCTGGATGGGGCAGCGAAATTATCCAGATATTTTGGTACATATTTAAAAGAAAATTATGACCTCACAGACTACCGTGAGAATTCAGAATATGAAAAAGTTTATGAAGAAAAAATTCAGTTCTATGAGGATATGAAAGAAGCACAGTACAAAGAACTGGAAGAATATAGAGAAATTATTAATTATTAACAGGAGGAAAATACAATGAAGAAAATGAGAGTATATGCAGCAGCAGCTATGTTAGTGATGGGACTTAGCCTTTCTGCTTGTGGAGGCGGCGATTCAGAAAAAGGAAGCCAGGAGGCTTCTGCAAAAACAGAAAGCACAGCAAAAGGTGGATATTCCTTTACCAGCGGTTCTGTAAAAGTAGAGATGGGAGCCGATGCTTCTAAAGTAGTGGACGAATTGGGAGAAGCAGATGATTATTTTGAATCTGAAAGCTGTGCCTTCGAAGGCCTGGATAAAGTTTACACCTATCCTGGTTTTAAGTTAAATACCTATCCAGTAGATGATAAAGACTATGTGCTGTCTGTAGTATTTATGGATGATACTGTAGAAACAGAAGAAGGAATTAGTATTGGAAGCACAAAAGATGAAGTGACAGAAGCTTACGGTAATCCTACAAAAGAAAAAGGTTCTTCTATGGTATATGAAAAAGGTGAAACAAAGATTACCTTTGGAGTAAAAGGAGACGAGGTTTCCACAGTAGAAATCAGTGCCATTGTAGAAGAATAAAAAATAATATTGTTATCAGAGTGAAATCTCCCTTTGCTATGAGAAATGTGGCATAGCAGAGGGGGATTTTTTTCTATTCATTGTGTATTGAAATGTTGTATAATAACCCTATGATGAAATACGATTCACAAGGAGGGGGAGTATTTGAGAAAATTAAAAGAAAAAATATCAGCATTAAAATTAAAGAAAAAAACGATTCTGGTCGTAGTATTATTGCTGGTGGCGGCAGTACTAATTTCAAGCATGACTTTTTATGCTTTGTATAAAAAAATGAGTGAAGAGACTGTCAAAAAGAATATGATTCGTTTTGTAGAGCAAAAGCAAAGCGATATTAAAGAGTATTTTCATAATATTCATACATTGGCTTACAGTATGAGCTATTCTTCATGGATGCAGAGTTTATTTCAGCAGAGGGGAAAAGATATCCGCATTATATGGGAAGTGGAAGATAACACCAGTTATTTTATGGGAAGCGTTTCGGACATGAATGGTAACATTCGTATTTCTACCATACTTAACGATCATGTAAGAATTACTGTACCTCACGGGAATCATCTGGATTATTCCATTGATCTACAACAACAAGATTGGTATCCAGAGTTTCAAAAAGAAGGGGTTTATGTGGAAACCGGTGTGGGGAAAGGTATTTTTACCAGGGGAAATGCGTGGTATATGAATATCTATTATCCAATTAATAATATGTATTCCCAAGAGCAGATGGGAATGCTGGTAATTACAGTAGATGAAAAAAATATGGAGCAATTTATGGACGGAGAGGGTGTGGGAGGATATCTGTCATTAAAAGATGCGAAGGGAAATGTAATTGCAGAGAATTTGCCAAAGAGAGTGAAAGAAAAAGAGAGTGGACAAAGGTATTCTGTGAAAGAAGAAAGTATTAAAATACAAAATACGTTTCTTAGCATGGAAATTGCGATGGATAAGGAAATGTTTCGGGTAGATAACACAAACATTTGGATAGGATTTTGTATTGTACTAGTTGGTATGATAATTGTATTTGTGATTATAGGTACTATTTTTTCTCACTATATCACAACACCTATTATAAAATGTAAAGAAGCACTTTTGCGAGTTAGAAATAATGAAGAAAATGTTCATTTAGAAAATCCATATCGCGATGAAATCGGAGATTTATTGAATGGATTTAATGAGATGTCAGAATCTCTTCACGATTTAATTGAAAAAAACAGGATGATGAGTATTTTGCAAAAGGAGACAGAATACCAAATGCTTTTGCAGCAGATTAATCCACATTTCCTATATAATACCTTAGAGATTATTAATGGTTTAATTTTGAGTAAGAAAGAGAATGAAGCAGTAAAAGTATGCGAAACATTGGGGAAAATCTTCCGCTATAATTTAAACCAATGTAAATGGATTACAATAGAGGAAGAAATGATATATATACGTCAGTATTTATTGATTATGAAATATAAAATACCAGATTTGACGGTGTATTATGATATAGAGGGAAAATTGCAGGGAAATAAGATTTTAAAGTCCATTATGCAGCCATTGGTAGAAAATTCTATTAAACATGGATTTTATGAAAAAGCAGGAGAGTGTTGTCTTACCATTTCTATTACAGAAGAACAGGATAAAATCCAATTATCAGTAATGGATAATGGGACTGGCATTAACCAGGAAAAATATAGATGTCTTATGAACGAATTTGAAGCAATTAGGAAAAATCCAAATCAGAGAAAAGAAACATCTGTTCATGTGGGAATTTGGAATGTATTTCACCGTTTATATCTAGAGTACGGAGAGAAAATGGAGTTTAAGATTACAGCAAAGGAAGGAAAAGGAACCAAGATACAGATATACTTGCCGAAGGGGGACAACAATGTTTAAAGTGTGTATTGCAGATGACGAAAAGTGGGTCTTGGAGAGTATTACACAGCGTATTAAGCAGTGCAAATTACCGATTGAAATTTGTGGTACTGCGCAAAATGGATTAGAGGCATATGAAATCTATGAAAAAGTAAGACCAGATATTTTTTTTGTAGATATCAGCATGCCTCTATGTGGTGGACTGGAATTTGTAGAAAGAGTACGCCGATTGGATAAAGAAAGTAATACTAAATTTATTATTGTCAGTGGCTATGATGAGTTTGAATATATGAAAAAGGCTATAAAAAGTGGTGTAGTAAATTATATTATGAAACCCATTGCACAGAAAGAACTTTATGAAACATTGGAAGAACTGTGTCAAAATTTTGAGATGGAAAAGGAAAAAGAATGGAAAACAGGAAAACATTGGAAAAATTTTAAAGAATACAGTAGTTTAAAAGAGCTTTTTTCAGGAACTGTTTTATTGATTTTTGGCGAAAAGATAGCGGAAATTCTAAGAGAAAATACAATTGCCATGGAAGTATTAAGAAAAATTGAGGAGTACTATGATACATGCGAAACCATTTATTTTCATGAATGTGAAAATATGTTGTTACTAATGTTTTCTGGGAACCTCCTTTTTGAACAGGAAATTTATTGTATTTGGAAAAAATTAAAACAATTTCAAGAAATATGGTTAGTGTACAAAGGCGGCAGACAATTAGCCCTGTCAGAGGCAATGGAAGAAATTGAAGTGACACTTAATACTAGATTTTGGCAAGGAACCATGCATGTGCTAAGTGTGGGACAAAGAGAGAGTAAGGCCAATGTTGATTTAAGTAATTTGGAACGGTCAATAGAAAATACCAGGGAAGAGGAATGGAAGAAAGAAATTACAAAATTAGCAACAGAAATTTTTGAACAAAAGGAACACAATGTCCTGCTAAAAAGCTTTTATCAGTCAGTTTTAATTTTAATTGCAAATAAATATCGACAACACAGTTATGAAATACCGGAAAATTTAACAGAAGAATTCTATCCATATGCTTTAGAACGTTGTATGACTAGACAGGAAATACAAAAGAAGTTATACGAATATACCAGACTGATTCATGAAAAAATTCTTCAGGATTCACAAAAAAGCGAGATGGTAGAACAAGTTATAGAGTATTTGGAACATCATTATGAAGAAGATATTAATTTTAATGACGTAGCAAATGAATTTTTTATTGCTCCCAATTATTTGTACAGAAAATTTAAAGAAAAGAAAAATATGAGTGTTATGCAGTATTTAGAGGATATTAGAATGAAAAAGGCAAAAGAACTTTTAAAAAATTCAACTTTAAGTGTAACAGAGATAGCAACCAGAACAGGATATGGGGATTCTAATTATTTTTCGAGAATATTCAAGAAAAGTTGTGGAAAAACTCCAAGAGAATATCGAAACCAGTAGCAAGAATTGTGCTAATTGCCAGAAAGAAAAGTGCTAGTTTTACAAAGATTAATCAAATATAATAAAAGCATCAAGAAGAGGTACCTCATATGAAATAAGGAGGAAGAAATATGTTAAAAAAACGATTAGCACTTGTAATGACATTATGTATGGCAGTAACTGTTGCGGGGTGTGGCAATCCAGGAAAAAATGAAAATAGTAAGGGGAAAGATAATGGTGAATCGGGAGATAAAAAGGTTGTAAGTTTTTATTCCTGGTCTGAAAATGCAGAGCAGGATTTTGACAAAGCAGTAATTGCACAGTATGAAAAAGAAAACCCAGATATAGATATTCAGGAAGTTTTTGTACCTTATACAGAATATTTAAGTAAGATGAATACTATGGCTGCTGCAGATAGTATGCCTGATGTATTTAAGCTTCCAGAAGGAAGTGTTTTGGAATGGGGAAGCAAAGATGCAGTATTGGATTTAGCGCCTCTTTATGAAAAGAAGGGAATTAATTTGGAAGAAACAACATTAGAGTCTACCATTTTTAAGACTGGGGACAGTGTATGGGGCGTAGGATGTAATGTAGCAACACTGGCTTTATACTATAACAAAGATTTATTAAAGGAGGCAGGAATAGAATTTCCTTCTACAGATGCTGAAAATCCATGGACCTGGGAAGAATTTGTGGAAAATGCAAGAAAATTGACAAAGGATAGTTCGGGGAAAACACCAGAAGACTCCGGATTTGATCCAGATAGCGTCAGTGTGTATGGTACGATGATGCCTACAGATTGGGTTCTTTTTTCACCCTTGTTGTATACTAATGGCGCAGCGATTGCCAGTGATGATGGTACAGAGTTGCTTGTGAATAGTAAAGAGGGACTGGAAGTTATTCAGTCTATTGTAGACTTATCTATAAAAAACCAATGTGCACCGTCTCTGGCAATGGCAAAGGGAGCTTTTGCAGATAGGACTACAATGCTGATGAATGGACAAGTGGCAATGTTGATTGATGGTTCCTGGACGCTGGGAAATTATTCTAATGAAGCATTTGATGTAGGAGTTGCTCAGATTCCAGCATTTGACCATCCGGCTAATATGAGTTGGGGGGCAGGTATCTGTATGTCAAAAAAAGATGCAGAAAATGAAGAGGCCTTTGATTTCTTCTGCTATTATACAGATTTTAATAATGCGATTAAGGCATCAAAAGAAAATAAAGTAACACTTGGAGGACTTCCTCATACAGTAAATGTTTTTGATGGAGGAGAAAACGAAAAGGTCTGGATGTCTACCTATACAACTATTGACGAGACACAAAATTGTGAGGCTTTCCGTAACATTTTACAGCAGGAAAATACTCGTGTGGGAGAAAACGTTACTTTGAAGAACTTCCCTGTGATTGTTGATAATACAATTGTACCGCTTTTGGATAACGTGTGGTTGGGAGAACAGAGTGCAGAGGAAGCGCTGAAGGACGTAGACGTATCTTCTGAACTGCAGGGAACCTGGAATTAAATCCAGGTTTCATGCAAGGGAGGTATCAACATATGCAGAAAAAAATTCAAAACATCAAAGGTAACGCAAAAGAAAAAACACAAATGAAATGGGGATATTTTTTTATTGCACCAGCCATTATAGGTCTTATTTGTTTTAGTTTTGGTCCTATGTTATTTAGTCTGGGTGTGAGTTTTACAAAGTGGGATGTTATTAGTGAAAAGCAATTTGTAGGACTCGAAAATTATATTATGCTATTTCAAGACCCATTATTTCTACAGTCTTTAAAAGTAACATTGTATTATACATTATTAAGTGTTCCATTGATAACCTGTATTCCCCTTCTGGTAGCGATATTGTTAAATACAAAAGTAAAAGGGATTTCTGTATTCAGAGCAATTTTTTACATTCCTTCCATTGTACCGGTGGTTGCCAGTGCAGCAGTCTGGATGTATATCTATAATCCCATGTATGGGCTTTTAAACAGTATTTTAAAAGCATTGGGACTTCCGGCACAGAATTTTATTTTTAGTGAAACAGGTGCAGTACCATCTTTGGCAGTTATGGCACTCTGGGCTGCAGGAAATACTGTAGTCATTTATCTGGCAGGACTTCAAGGTGTTTCAAGACAACTTTACGAAGCAGCAGAAATAGACGGGGCAGGAATTTTTGCAAGATTTGTACATATTACAGTACCGATGATGACTCCAATTATTTTCTATAATTTTGTTATGGCAATCATTAATTCCATGCAAATTTTTACTCAGGCATATATTATGACAGATGGAGGACCGGCAAATGCTACTTTGTTCTATTCTCTCATGGTATATAGAACTGCCTTTAAACAATCTAGAATGGGATATTCGGCGGCTATGTCATGGGTGTTCTTTGTGATTATTGCGATTTTGACTTTGCTTGTATTTAAATCACAAAAAAGGTGGGTTGTTTATGAGAATGGGGACTGAGGTGATTGAGATGAATAAAAAGAAGAAAGTAAAAGTTATAAGTTATTTTTTATTGGTAATACTGGCAGTTATGATGCTGTTTCCTTTTTTTTGGATGGTACGAAGTTCCTTCATGACTAATCGCGAAATTACGACAGTACCTATACAATGGATACCCTCACAATTTAATTTGGATAATTTTGTAGAAGCATTTACGAAAGATTCATTTGGAAGATATTTTTTGAACTCAATTATTATTGTAGGAATTAATATGGTGGGAGCTGTGTTCAGTGCCAGTTTTATTGGATTTGGGTTTGCAAGACTGAAATTTAAAGGTAGGAATGTGTGGTTTGCTCTTTTATTATCCACAATGATGATTCCATATACGGTTCTTATGATACCACAGTTTTTAATCTGGCAAGCTGTTGGTGGTTACAATACTTTTCTTCCATTGACAATTCCATGCTTTTTTGGAACAGCATTTAATGTTTTTCTAGTGAAGCAGTTTTACAGTGGAATTCCCAAAGAGTATGATGAAGCCGCATTGGTGGATGGGGCAAATTACTTTGTGATTTATAGTAAGATTATTTTGCCAATGGCAAAACCAGTATTGTGTACAGTAGGAGTCTTTACCTTTATGAATACTTGGAATGATTTTATGGGACCACTGCTTTATCTGGATAGGCCAGAGTTAAAAACAGTATCTCTTGCTCTTCAAAACTTCATGGGGCAACATACCAGCCAGTGGAATCTTTTAATGGCAGTAGCGACTGTTATTACAATTCCTATGATTATTGTATACTTTGCGGCTCAGAGATATTTTATTGAAGGAATTACTTTTTCAGGTCTGAAAGGATAGGTGAGAAAAATATGAGATTTAATTTAGAAGAGGTTCCTTTTAGTACAAGAGGTTCGTATCTCGCATTTTCAAAATTGGGAAAAGGATTTCGGGGAGAACAAATACAGGAAGGAATTTATTTTCGGAATGTTCATGGTTCAGCTGTAAGTTCTTTAGTTGCAAGGATTGTTCCACAGAAGGATGGGAAGAAAATCCCTTATGAGTATGAGGCATCACCTCAAGAAGTGAAGTTATATGATGGAGAACATGTTTGCAAGATTACTTGGCAAGATGAAAAAACAGCGCTTATTACAGGGGATTTGCCTTTTTATTTTGATTTCTTGGCAGAAGGTAGTCCTTATACATTTGCACAACCATGGAAAACTGGTAACAGAGATTTTTATTTGGTGAATTGTTTTAGAGGAAATTCCAGATATATGATTCGGAGCCAGAAAGGAAGTTTACAGCTAAAACAGAAATGGAGAGAAGGTAATGCAGAATATAGTTATTTATATGTAAATGGTGATGATTCATATATGCTGGTTTTGGAGGAGAATTTTGAAGAGTGGAAAGATAGGGGCCAAGACTATGATTACATCTGTGCAGCACAGAGACAAAAACAAAAGTTTGAAGAATTTTACGCTGCTATGCCTTCTGTGCCAGATGAATATAAAGATGCTGCTGAAATTTCAGCATATGTGGACTGGGCAGGTATGGTTTCACCCTGTGGTATTCTAAAAAGAGAGTCTATGTTTATGTCAAAGAACTGGATGTGCAACGTATGGAGCTGGGATCATTGCTTTAATGCTCTGGCATTGGCTTACCATTGTCCTAAGGAAGCTTGGGATCAGTTTATGGTGTTATTTGATTTTCAAAAAGAATCTGGAAATATACCTGATAGTATTAACGATACTAAAGTGATTCATAATTACTGTAAACCGCCTATTCATGGTTGGACTTTACGAAAACTTATGAAAGTTATGGACTTATCTGTAGAACAATTAAAAGAAGCCTATGAAAAACTAGGGAAATGGACCAACTGGTGGATCAATTATAGAGATGAAAACGGAGATGGATTATGTGAATATAGCCATGGAAACGATTCTGGTTGGGATAATGCTACAGCGTTTGACCATCTTCCACCGGTTACATTGCCGGATTTAGCAGCCTTTCTGGTATTGCAAATGGATGTTCTTAGTGAAGTTGCAGAAAAATTAAATGAGAAAGCAGATGCTAAGATGTGGAAAGATCGTGCAGATGAGATGTTAAACAATATGTTAGACATTTTGTTTGAAAATGGAAAACCCATAGCAAGGGCTGGTTTCGATATGCATAAAGTAGAAAATGAAAGCTTGATTCTGTATCTTCCTATTGTTTTAGGAAAACGTATTCCTGAAGAAATTAAAGAAAAACTAATTCAGACATTAGAAAGTGATAAGTTCCAGACAGCGTATGGTTTGGCAACAGAGAGTTGGCATAGCAAAGAATATCAGGCAGATGGTTACTGGAGAGGCCCTATTTGGGCGCCAAGTACAATGCTTATTCTGGATGGGCTAAAAGAATGTGGCGAAGATGCATTTGTAAAAGATATGACAGAAAAGTTTTGTAAACTGGTTCAAAAGAGTGGCTGTGCTGAAAACTTTGATGCTCTGACCGGAGAAGGATTAAGAGATAGAGCTTATACCTGGACAGCAAGTGTAATGCTTGTAATGGCACATGAGTATTTATAAGACGGGTTTAGAAATTAGGGAGATACATACGAGTGGGTGTATATGACGCATTGATAATAAGACAAGATGTTGAGCTGCCAACTGGGCAGCTCTTCTTACTAAAAAGTGTTATAATTTGTTTGTAAAATTCTTTTGTGAAAAAACACTTGAAAAAAGAAAAAAAATCCGTAAAAACTTTAGGTATATTACGAATTGTAGTAGAGTATAAAACATGATAAAATATTTAAAAGAACAATCGTGTTGCAGGGTGGCTTGACCTTCATTTTATTATACATAGAATGGGGGTGGTGCTAATGAAACATTTTGATTTTAAAGATTTAATGTCTTTTGGAATGTTCATTTTGTCACTGCTGACATTCATTTATTTGATTTGTCACTGATGATATAGAGCATAGAAAAACCACCCCGGAACTTTGGCGAGTGAAGAGGTGGCATTTCTATGTTCATTTTTTATTACTGGTCAACCCACCTTGTGGGCGGTTGTTCTTTTTACATTTATACTATAACATAATTATAATGCTGATTCAATAGAAACAAAAAACATTTTGCTGGAACATATAAAAAATCTAAACTTAAAAACCAAATAGCATTGAAAAAAATGCTCCTTTCGTTTATAATACAAGTTAGCCTGTGACATAAAGTTACAGACAGAAAAACGGAAATATATACAAAAGGCAGGTAAGATAAATGGCATTATTACAGGAATGGAGAGAGATTGCATATTCTCAGCAGACAGACAGAGCACAGCTTCAGAACTTCTGGACAGATTATTTTATGATTGAAAAAGGAATTTATGAAAAACTCCTCAGCAATCCGGAAGAAGTTGTAAAAGGAACTGTAAAAGAACTGGCAGAAAAATACGATGTGGAAGTTCTGACTATGGTAGGATTTCTGGATGGTATCAATGACAGCCTGAAAATCCCAAATCCAATCGAAGAAATGGATGAAAATACAGAAGTAAATCTGGGATATGATTTGGAAACTCTGTACAAAAACATGGTTGACGCAAAAGCTGACTGGCTGTATGAACTGCCACAGTGGGACAATATCTTTTCAGAAGAAAAAAGAAAAGAACTGTATAAAGAGCAGAAGAAATCCGGTACTATCGTAAAAGGACCGAAGATTGGACGTAACGATCCATGTCCATGCGGAAGTGGAAAGAAATATAAACACTGCTGCGGAAGAAAATAATTTTTTCCATAAAAATTGATTTTACAGAGCCTTCTTGCAAGACCTTTGTTGTGTTGCAAGAAGGTTTTCTTTTATAGCATAACTGGAAAAGGAGAAACTCATGGCAGAAAAAATCATGGTTGTTTTAGGGCTTTTAAGCTTAGGATATTTTGCAGGAATTGTTGCCTATGCAGGCTGGTCATCGAAATTTCCTGTATTTTGGGCAGTCTTGGGATTCTGTTTTCTGGCAGCAGCCTGGGCAATACATAAAAGTATGCAGTTTCCGTTGGGAATAAAAATACTGGGTTTTGCAGGGATAGGCAGTGGCCTGGCATTGTTCCTTGTGGTTGAAGTGCTTATTGTAGGAGCCATGCTTCAAAAACCAGAGCCGGGGCTGGATTACGTTGTAGTTCTGGGAGCACAGGTCAAAGGCAGCAGTCCAAGCCAGTCACTTCTTTACCGGATTCAGGAAGCAGCAGAATACCTGAAGGAAAATCCAGAGACAAAAGCCATTCTTTCAGGGGGAAAAGGCACAGGAGAGGCCATATCAGAAGCCCGTTGTATGAGACAGGAATTGGAAAAAATGGGAATTTCAATGGAACGACTTATAGAAGAAAACCGTTCCACCAGTACCAAAGAGAATATTGTGTACTCTTATGAATTGATTCAGGCGGATCATAAAAAAGGCAGCAAAAAAGTGGGAATTGTTACTAATGACTTTCATATTTACCGTGGAACTGCCATTGCGAAAAAGAAGATGGACTGCAAGATTTATGGGATTCCGGCGAAAAGCAACGGATTTCTTCAGTTGAACTATATGGCAAGAGAATTTTTTGGAATCGTAAAGGATAAAATCAGAGAAAATCTGTAAAGAATAAGGTTGACAAATCCTTTCAAAAAGCTATAATATGGAATCATAAAAGCAATATTGAAACACGTTGACGAGAAGAGTAAAATGTGGAAAGTCCCAGAGAGGAGCACAGATGCTGGAAGTGTTCTGTCAAAGAAACATTTGAAAACTACCTCTGAGTGGCCCCAATCCGGCCCGGTGATTCCGTTATCATCAAATGAAGTGGTTACCAAAGCAAATGCTTTGAACAAAAAGGGTGGAACCGCGGGTAGAAGAATATAAGACCCGTCCCTTGCAGTCAGGAAACGGCTGCAGGGGATGGGTTATTTTATATTATAAGAGCTTTTCATGGCTCACCTCTGCAGTATAGTAAGAAAGGAGAAGAAACATGATTATTACATTAAAAGACGGATCAAAAAAAGAATATGCAGAAGCAAAATCTGTATATGAGATTGCCCTGGATATCAGTGAAGGGCTGGCACGTGCAGCATGTGCAGGAGAAGTAGATGGAGAAGTGGTAGACTTAAGAACGATTGTGGATAAAGACTGTGAGCTGAATATTCTCACTGCCAATGACGAAAAAGGTCTGGCAGCACTTCGCCATACCACGTCCCACGTACTGGCAGAGGCAGTAAAGAATCTGTACCCAGACGCAAAACTTGCAATCGGACCTTCCATTGATACTGGATTCTACTATGATTTTGATCACGAATCCTTCAGCCGAGAAGAGTTAGATGCACTGGAAAAAGAAATGAAAAAAATCATCAAAAAAGGTGCAAAAATTGAGCGTTATACACTTCCAAGAGCAGAAGCGATTAAATTCATGGAAGAAAAAGGCGAGTCTTACAAAGTAGAATTGATTCAGGATCTTCCAGAAGACTCCGAAATTTCTTTCTACTCCCAGGGTGATTTTGTAGACCTGTGTGCAGGACCTCATCTGATGAGTACAAAAAATATCAAAGCGTTTAAGCTGATTTCTTCTTCAGGTGCTTACTGGAGAGGAAATGAGAAGAATAAGATGCTCTCCCGTATTTACGGAACAGCATTTGGAAAGAAAGATGAGTTAAATGCATATCTGGAACAGTTGGAGGAAGCAAAAAAACGTGACCACAACAAACTGGGAAGAGAGATGGAGCTGTTTACAACGGTAGATGTAATCGGACAGGGACTTCCGCTGATTATGCCAAAAGGTGTGATCATGATGAAAGAACTCCAGAGATGGATTGAAGACCTGGAGGATAATGAATGGGGCTATGTGCGTACAAAAACACCGCTGATGGCAAAGAGTGATCTGTATAAAATTTCAGGACACTGGGATCATTATAAAGAAGGAATGTTTGTACTGGGAGATGAAGAAAAAGACAAAGAAGTTTTTGCACTGCGTCCTATGACCTGCCCATTCCAGTATTATGTGTATAAAGCAAGCCAGCATTCCTATAGAGAGCTTCCAATCCGCTACGGTGAGACTTCTACATTATTTAGAAATGAAGATTCCGGTGAAATGCACGGACTGACCCGTGTGCGCCAGTTTACCATTTCAGAAGGTCATTTGATCGTACGCCCTGACCAGATGGTAGAAGAGTTTAAAGGTTGTCTGGCTCTGGCAAAACATTGTCTGGAAACTCTGGGTGTTGAGGAAGATGTTACTTACCATTTGTCAAAATGGGATCCGGAAAACAAAGAAAAATATATCGGTGATTCAGAAGTCTGGGAAGAAACAGAAGGACATATCAGAAATGTTCTGACAGAGCTTGGTATTCCTTTTGTAGAAGATGTGGGAGAAGCTGCGTTCTATGGACCGAAAGTAGATATCAATGCGAAAAATGTTTATGGAAAAGAAGATACTATGATTACCATTCAGTGGGATGCACTTCTTGCTGAACAGTTTGATATGTACTTCATTGATGAAAAAGGAGAGAAAGTCCGCCCATATATTATCCACAGAACTTCTATTGGATGCTACGAAAGAACACTGGCATGGCTGACAGAAAAATATGCAGGCATGTTCCCAACATGGCTTTGTCCGGAACAGGTACGTGTACTTCCGATTTCTGAGAAATACACAGACTATGCAGAAAAAGTGCAGAAAGAATTAAAGGCAAATGGAATCCGCTCAAGCGTTGATGGACGTTCTGAAAAGATTGGCTATAAGATTCGTGAAGCACGTCTTGCCAAAGTTCCTTATATGCTGGTAGTAGGTGCGAAAGAGGAAGAAGACCAGGTTGTTTCTGTGAGAAGCCGTTACTTAGGAGATGAAGGACAGAAACCACTGGATGAATTTGTAAATGCAATCTGCAAGGAAATCCGTACAAAAGAAATCCGGAAAATCGAAGTGGATGCAGAAGGAAAGAAAAACTGATTTTTAAAAAAATAAAGTTTCCTGGAATAATTTATCATAATGGAGAGATACTATCACTGATCAAATCATATCAGGAGGTAGCGAAATGCCAGCATTAAATTGTACTGCAAGAACATGTGTGTATAATAAAAATGAGTATTGTTCCAAGGGAGATATCCAGGTAGGCGGAACTACTGCAAAAACAGTAGATGAGACCTGCTGCAATAGTTTCGTGGAAAGAAAAGCAGGTATGGAAAATGCGGTGGATACAGGCTGTGGATGCAAAACAATCCAGGTAGACTGTAAAGCCGGAGAATGTACGTTCAATAACGATAAGAAATGTGAAGCAAACCAAATCACAATCACAGGTGCAAGTGCCTGCAAATGTGATGAGACCTGCTGTGGAAGCTTTTCCAAACGCTAAGAGACAAAAAAATGCCCTCTGTCAGAAAACAGAGGGTATTTTTTGTATGAATGTTTGAAATCAGACTTTAATCCATCCCATTGCTTCAGATACGGCAAAAATCAGAACCAGTACCAGGCATACAGGAGCAATCCATTTCAGCATAATGGTGTAGAATTTTTTCATCTTAAAAGTTCCGTTTAATTCTACTTCATCGGAAACAACTTTTGTTCCAAGGAAATGACCAACACATACACAGGTCAGAATTGCCACGATTGGCATCAGGACACTGTTGCTGATAAAGTCAAAGAAGTCTAACAGTCCAAGACCGATGATCTTTACAAAGCTTAAAGGACCAAATCCTAAAGAAACCAGGGAGCCAACAATCAATACATAAACAGTAATGATAATGGTGGATTTTTTTCTGCTCCAGCCCAGTTTATCGCGGATAATAGAAACATTGGTTTCCATCAGGGAAATAGAAGAGGTCAGCGCCGCAAATAAAACCAGCAGGAAGAAAACAGTACCAATCACACTACCCATGGTCATATCGTTAAATACTTTTGGAAGTGTAATAAACATCAGGGATGGACCTTTTCCAAGAGCAGCTTCATCACCGCCGGAGAAAACAAATACAGACGGAACAATGAGCAGACCTGCAAGGAAAGCAATGGCAGTATCAAAAATTTCTATCTGGCGTACAGATGTTTCCAGGTTGCTGTCTTTTTTCATATAGGAGCCATAAGTGATCATAATACCCATAGCAAGAGACATGGAGTAAAATAACTGTCCCATAGCAGCCAGCACCGTAGTGGCTGAGAATTTTGAAAAATCAGGAAGCAGGTAATATTTTACACCTTCCATAGCACCAGGTCTTGTGATACAGAATGCACAGACACCAATGATCAGGACAACTAATAAAGGCATCATCAGGCTACTTGCTTTTTCAATTCCTTTTTCAACACCCAGAATAACGATTACGGCAGTTAGCAGGATGAAAACTGCAAACCAGAGAACAGGAGAAGCTGCTTCACTGATAAATCCGGTAAAGAACTCATCTCCGGCAGCATTTGAGACCTGTCCAGTTAAGAAAGTGACCAGATATTTAATAACCCATCCGCCGATTACGCAGTAATAAGGTGTAATTATGAACGGAACCACGCAGGCCAGAACACCTACAAAACTGAAACGTTTATCCAGTTTTTTGAATGCTCCGATGGCACTGACGCCAGTTTTTCGTCCAATAGCAATTTCTGTGATCATTAAGGTAAAACCAAAGGTTACAGCCAGTATTAAATATACCAGCAGGAAAATGCCCCCGCCATATTTTGCTGCCAGATAAGGAAATCTCCAGAGGTTTCCAAGACCTACGGCAGAACCGGCAGCAGCAAGGACAAATCCCATTTTGCTTGAAAATGTTCCACGTTTTTTGTCCATAACTATCTCCTTCTATCATAGATGTATTAGTTTCCTGTTTTGGCGTGATAAAAATTTAAAGCCCAAAACAGAATGCTTAGGATTCATTATGCCATTGAACATAAGAAAAAACAAGATTTTTTTTATAAAAATAAAGAAAATATAAAATACTTGACAATTCTATGGGCAAATGCTATTATACTAAGGTCTGAAGAAAAAGAAAGCAGAGTATCCACTCTCACCTTAGCACAAAGACGTGACTAATGGTTTATATGTAAATAATGAGGCGCATAGCGTTCTTTTATGGGATAACAGGTGGATGGTTTGCAGGTTCTGCATAGGCTGTCCGCTTTTTTCTTTCTTTCTTCTTTAAACGGATGATATGGCTTGAGGGCCTGAACAAGTGGTTATCAATATTATGGAGGTGCACTACTATTAGCGATTTAATGATTAACGAACAAATCAGAGACAGAGAAGTACGTCTTATTGGCGCAAACGGGGAACAGCTTGGAATCATGTCCGCCAGAGATGCGCAGAAACATGCAATGGAAGCAGGCTTGGATCTTGTAAAGATTGCTCCTACAGCGAAGCCGCCGGTTTGTAAAATAATTGACTATGGTAAGTATAAGTACGAATTAGCCAGAAAAGAAAAAGAAGCTAAGAAGAAACAGAAAACCATAGAAATCAAAGAAGTGCGTTTATCCCCGAATATTGAGGAAAACGATTTGAACACAAAGGTCAACAATGCCAGAAAATTCCTTACCAAAGGAAACAAAGTCAAAGTTACCCTGCGCTTTAGGGGAAGAGAAATGGCACATATGCAGAGCAGCAAATATATCCTGGATAAGTTTGCTGAAATTCTGTCCGATATCGCCGTTGTAGAGAAAGCACCGAAGGTAGAAGGCAGAAGCATGACTATGTTTTTGACGGAAAAACGTTAATAAGAAAAAGAGTTTAAGGAGGACATAAACATGCCAAAAATGAAAACAACTAAAGCAGCTGCAAAGCGCTTCAAATCAACAGGTACAGGTAAATTAAAAAGAAATAAAGCTTATAAGAGCCATATCTTAACAAAGAAATCTCAGAAGAGAAAAAGAAATCTTAGAAAAGCAGCTATCACAGATGCAACTAATGTAAAGAACATGAAAAAAATCTTACCTTACATCTAATCGTTTGTGTGTAAGTATGTGTTTAATATAGGAGGAAATTAAGAATGGCAAGAATTAAAGGCGGATTAAACGCTAAGAAAA
>Peterbilt_p2__coassemble_908_pt1 | contig 17970 bp, 24 predicted proteins | sample Peterbilt_p2__metabat2_high_PE_039 | metagenome-assembled genome bin Peterbilt_p2 | reverse complement strand
TTGAAAGAAAATGGAGTAAATATTTCAAAAGTGTAATGGAAAATGGCGTAGGTAGTGGGAACATTATCTGCGTCATTTTATAGTAGAAGTAAGTGTGGTATCATCGGAGAAGTTTTAAAGTTAATTCTTAAACTTTGAATGACTTTGATGTATAATGTTAGTGAGAGTATAAATTTAACAAGATTTTACTTTATAAAGAGAGATTTGGAGAGCCAGAGTATTTTAAGACTCTGGGATGGTATGGAAGTTACAGAAAAAAATATGAAGAAATGATGAAAAGTTCGTTGAAATATTTGTAAGGGAGATGATTGGAGGAGGATGTTTTTATATGGATACAAATAAGAATGAATTGATCGTGTTAAATGAACAGTATGGGATGACTATTTTGCCTGTGGAACAAGAAGAGTTCAAAGGATATAAAAGAATAACAGATAGTGATTTTGCAAAATTGAATGCCTGTTTTAGAGATATACCGCAAATAATTAAAACCATGAATGATACTCGTTTTTATTCTGGTTCATATAAAGTTATATATGATAGAGGATTGGGTGTTTTACAAAAATCGGCTAAAGACCCCAACCTATTTAGAGCTAATATTGTAGAACAAGGGACAAATAATGATATTACGGGACAGGCATTGCTTCAAGAACTTAAACCAAATGAGTTGATGAAAGTTTCAAATTTAATGATGTCTGCTTTTTCTGTTGCGGCGGTTGTTACTAATCAGTATTACATGGCAAGGACTGAAAATAGATTAGGAGCAATTGAAAATAAGGTTAATGAGATTCAAAGATTTTTGGAAATTGACAAAGAAAGCCAACTTTGGGCAGATGGAGAATTTCTTAAAGAAACAAGAAATAATGTAGAATATATTATTAGTGATGATACATATAGGCAGTCTACATTGACAAATGTTCAATCTATTAGAAGAGTAGCCTTATCAAATATTAAACTTTATTATGAACAACTGTTTGAATTGAAAGAACTGCTTGATATAAAAGATAATGTTAAAGAAACAGCTTCTAATATAGATAAATACAAGGGTTATTTACCTAAATTTTGGTATTCAGTCTATCTGTATGAATTGTCTTACTATGTAGAAGCATATTTATCGAAAATAACTGATGAGATGTTTTTAAAGCAAATTACTAATGAAATGGAAAAAATAGTAGGAATGTTTAATGAAGCATATGATGTTATTAGCGATGAAATAGGTCAGTATATTAATACAGTTAAATCATTGAAAGCTAATGAAGTACCTGCAAATATAATGAAAAGTGTGGGGAAAGTATTAGAGTTGACTAGAATTCCAGTTGTCAATCCGCTGTTTTCTTATGGTGCTAAAGGTTTAGGGGTTGCTTTTGATTTGGGTGGAGATTATCTTATAAAAAATGAAAAATCAAAAAAGAAAGCAAAAAAACAGGAGGTAATAGAAGGTCTTGAAGCGGTTATCAAACCGTATTCAGATTTAGAACCATTAAATTTTCAAATAGATGCGGTAGAAAATATGAATTTTATATATAATAACAAATTAGAGATAATTATGACCGAGCAAACAGCGTACATCAAATATGAAACGAAAGAATAAATTTGTAGATATATATATCATTATGGGAATGACAGGAAAGGTGAGATGTAATGAAAAAAATTCTTAATAAAAATGATTTTTTAAAAGATTTACAGGAAAAATGGAATATTAAGGATAATATGATACTAGAAGAAGTAAAAAAAGATTTTGGAGATGAGGTTGAAAAATATGGTGCTGAACATTATATAAAATTGAAGCAGGCTTTAATTATGAAAATCCGAACACTTGATTCAGAAAAGAAAAAAGCCTATATTCAGTGTAAAAAGTTAGATTATGAAGCACTTGATAATTCGGAAGTAATAGATTATATAATTTCTATTATGACGGGAGGTTTGCTGGTTTCATTTTTTGATAAAACTATAATAGAAAGTAATGGACCGATATTAACAAGTATCTTGTTTTCTATACTTGTGATTTTGATTATGATAAAAGTTTTTCTAATTACAACTAAAAGATATAAATTTGTTCTAAGCATTTTAGAAGATATTGAAAGCAATATGTAGTTTTAAAGAAACCATATGGAACACAGCAAGATTGGTTTAAAAAGAGGAATAGTGACATTGCTGCCTTATCAGGAAGAATGGAAAGAAAATGCGGAAAGTATTATGAAAAAACTAAAGCAGCTTTTAGGTGATACAGCAGTCGATATTCAGCATGTGGGAAGTACATCTGTTTCCTCTATTCATGCAAAACCGATCATAGATATTGTTATTGGAGTTAAAAGGTTAGATGATATCTTGTGTTATGTGGAATTGCTGAAACAACACGATATCATTTTTCGTGGAGAAGACGTTGCAGGACAACTTTTGTTCGTGATGGGTGATTTTCAAAAAGATACAAGAACTCATCATATTCATGTTGTAAACTGGAATGGCACACTTTGGGATCACTATATCAATTTCCGGGATTACTTAAATGCATATCCAGAGAAAGCCAAGTTGTATGAGCATTGCAAACAAAGATTAGCATTGCAGTTTCCGGCAGACAGGAAGCGCTATACGGAAGGAAAGCAAGAATTAATCGAACAGTTATTAAAAGAAGCTGACGCATGGAAATTAGCACGTGATAGAGGGAGAAAAACACATGTCAAAGATAATAGAAATTAAAGATTTTAATGCCCCGGAGCTGGATCTTTATGCACGGCTTTCGGAGGTGCAATTACTGAGATACTACGAGCCAAAAGAAGGGATTTTTATCGCAGAAAGTCCTAAGGTGATTGGGCGGGCACTGGATGCTGGATGTGTTCCTATTTCCATGCTGGCAGAGCAAAAACAGATGGACGGGGAGGCAAAAGAAATTCTGGAAAGATGCCCGGATGTGCCGGTCTATACAGCGGAATTTTCTGTTCTGACCAGGCTTACCGGGTTTCCTTTGACCAGAGGAATGTTGTGTGCCATGCACCGCCCAAAACTTCCTTCTGTTGAGGAAATCTGTGCAGGTGCAAGGCGGATTGCTATTTTGGAAAATGTGGTAAATCCTACGAATGTAGGTGCGATTTTCCGTTCTGCGGCAGCACTTCACATGGATGCTATTTTGCTGACTTCCGGCTGCAGCAATCCTCTGTACCGGAGAGCTGCAAGGGTGAGTATGGGAACTGTGTTTCAGATACCTTGGACAAAATTTCCGAAACATCAGCCCTGGCCAGATGAGGGGCTTTCCCTTTTGAAAGAAATGGGTTTTCGGACAGCAGCTATGGCATTGTCGGAGAATTCCGTGAGCATAGATAATCCGAAACTAATGGAAGAGGAGAGGCTGGCAATTATTTTGGGAACAGAGGGAGACGGGCTTGCAGCACAGACCATTGCAGATTGTGATTATACGGTAAAAATCCCCATGTCCCACGGTGTGGATTCCTTAAATGTAGCTGCAGCCAGTGCAGTGGCTTTCTGGCAATTAGGGAACCGGTGAAGCAGAAAAATACAGGAGGCAGGAACACATGATTGTTTATTTTACAGGAACCGGAAACAGCAAATATATTGCAGAATATATGGCGGAAAGTCTGGAAGATGAAACCTTTGATGCGGCAAAACAGATTAAAAAAAGAAAAAGTGTGAATCTTTATTCCGAAAAACCGTGGGTTTTTGTGGCACCTACCTATGGCTGGCAGCTTCCTCATCTGTTTCTGCAATTTCTTAGGAAGAGTACCTTTACAGGCACGAAAAAAGCATATTTTGTTATGACCTGCGGAAGTGATATCGGAAATGCAGGCGAGGGTATCGAAAGGTTTTGTGCAAGCAAAGACTGGGAGTACCAGGGAGTATTTCCTGTTCTCATGCCGGAAAATTATATCGCGCTTTTTCGGGCACCGGGAGAAGAAAAAGCAGAAGAAATCATCCGAACAGCCGAAAAAACTGTGGCAGAAGGAGTTTCTTTTATTGCGAAAAATCAGCCATTTCCCAAAAGAGAAGTTACTCCTATGGATAAAATGAAAAGCACTTCTGTCAACCGTTTTTTTTACAAACATATCATCAAAGCAGAACCTTTTCATGTAACGGATCACTGCATTGGGTGTGGAAAATGCCAGCAGAAGTGTATGCTCAATAATATTACCATACAAGATGGGAAACCAGTGTGGGGAACGCTCTGTACCCATTGTATGGCATGTATCAATAGTTGTCCGGAAAAAGCCATTCAGTATGGAATCCGTACAAAGAGAAAAAGAAGATATTACTGTAAAGAATATCAAAAAAATATGTAACGTTTGTCTCCTCCATGCGTTATTAAGGTGAAAGGGGGTGAAGAAAACGTGGATTTCGAAAAAATCTACAGGGAGTATTTCAGAGACGTATTTTTGTATGTAAGAAGTTTTGCAGCAGAGGATCATCTGGCGGAAGAGATTGCACAGGAAACTTTTGTAAAAGCACTGAAAGCCATAGATACCTACCATGGGGAAAAAGACATCCGCGCCTGGCTTTTTACCATTGCAAAGAATACGTTTTATACTCATTGCAGGCGGCAGAAACGATATGTGAATTACGAACTGCCAGAGAACTGCCAAGAAGGCCCAAGCCAAATAGAAGAGCGTCTTGCAGACGAGGATACCGCTTTTTCCATTCATAAATTTCTTCACAAGATGGAAGAACCTTATAAAGAAGTTTTTAATTTGAGAGTGTTCGGGGAACTGCCTTTTGAGAAGATTGGTGCTATTTTTGGAAAGAGTGCAGGCTGGGCAAGGGTTACCTTTTACCGTGGGAAAAAACAAATTATAGCGTATATGGAGGGATTGGAGCATGAAAGAAATCACATGTGAAATTATCAGGGATATACTTCCCCTTTATGTGGATGAGGCTGTTAGCAGGGATACAAAGGAACTGGTGGAAGAGCATCTGTTCACCTGTGAAGCATGCAGGGAAGAGGCAGAAATGATGAAGAAAACCATGGTTCTTCCTGTTCATAAAAGTGTCAGAACTTTGGATCAAGAGATATTGAAAAAATGGCGGAATAAGTGGCTGACCAAGAAGGTAATCATAGCAGTGGTATCCATTTGTGCCACCTTGGGAGTGGCTGCCGGGGTCTACAGTGCAATGGTATTGCCGGAACTGTTTATTCCTTATGATGAGGAGAAATTTCAAATCGTGGAAGAGAGCGGAAAACTCTATGCAGAGTATTTGGGAGACTGCTATGACGGAACAGAAGCCATAGCACCGATAGAGGTGAATGTGAATGGAGAAAAACAAACCATTGTCTGTTTTTCTTACTACGACAGTCCATGGTCCAGGTATCTGGAACCTAAAATTGTCTCAGAAAAAAACAGGGCAGAGACACACAAGCGGTGTTTTTTGGGAGAAACAGGCAAGATTGATCAGGTTTATTATGGAGAATTTGACATAGAGGATGTGGCTATAAAAGAACAGCCGTTTCATGAACAGCTATCCAATCTGCTGGATGACATGGAACTGATTTATGAGACGGACTAAATGAAAAGAGAAGATATCTCATATGCGGGAGGGTGTAAAATGAATCTTGGATTATGGTGCATGATATGCATACCAGTAATGCTGGGATGTATGTGTCTGCATATTGAAATAAAAGGATGGGGGAAGAAACCGTGGAATATTATTCCTAAATGCCTGAGCACCTGGATGGTGGTGTGCAGCGGCATTCTGGGCCTCTGGTTTTCAGGAAATGCTCAGGGCATGGCAAAAGGATGGATCATTGCGGCACTTGTACTTTTTTTTCTGGCAGATGCTTTTCTGGAAGTACATTTTTTTCTTGGGATGGCAGTGTTTGGAATCGGACATGGTGTGCTGATTTTCTGGTTTTTAAAAAATGCTGTCCTGGATTGGAAAAATCTTGTCTTGTGGATTTTGTTATGGGGAATTGCAATCCTGCTGTTTCGGAAAGAATTACAGTTGGGAAAAAATAATCCAAAGTTATATGCCATGACGTTATATCCGGGAATCCTTATGGGGATGACATCCATAGCAGTGATGCTGCCTTTCCAAAGGGGAAGCGAGTACCTTTTTGTTGCAGCGGGTGCTGTGCTGTTCAGTATTTCCGATATGATGGTAGGAAAAAGTTTTTTTCATAAACTGTCCAAACCTGCGGATTATCTGGCTCTTACCTTATATTACAGCGGGATTTTTTGTTTTTCTCTGTTTTTGTGGATGTGAGATTGTCAAAGGCAATACCTATTTAGAAAAAAATCTAAATAGGTATTGCCTTTTTGAATGCGTTGTGATAGACTCTATTTAGAAATATTTCTAAATAGTTTTATGAAAGGAGAGGATCATTTGGGTTTTGCGGAAACTTTTAAAGCACTTTCCGATCCGGTGCGAAGACAAATTCTTGTTTTGTTAAAGGATGGGAAGAAGTCAGCGGGTGACATTGCGAAAGAATTTGATATGACCCAGGCAACGGTTTCGTATCATTTGTCACAGCTAAAAAAAGCAAAGCTGATTATCGAATCAAAGTATAAAAACTTTGTGTTTTATGAAATTAACATTTCTGTCTTTGAAGAAGTAATGTTGTGGTTATCACAGTTTGGAGGAAAAGATCATGAAGAGAATCAATAAAGAAGTTATGATTTCAACCGTTTTATGCCTGCTCCCTATGGTTTTTGGAATTCTTGTTTATGGAAAACTGCCAGATGAGATTCCTACAAAATGGTATTCAGATGGCACGGTAGGGCAGTATATGCCAAAGGCATTTACGGTATTCGGGATGCCGATATTTTTCGCAGCAATCAATGGATTGGTGCATTTTTCCATGAACACAGATCCCAAGAAACAGAATATCGGAAGTATGGTTAAGATGATTGGCAAGTGGGTAATTCCGGTGCTGGCTATGGCAGCAATACCTACAGCAATCTTGTGGGGAATGGGGATAGAAATTCCTATAGACCGGATACTTCCTGTGATTCTTGGAATTGTATTTGTGCTCATTGGAAATTATTTTCCAAAATGCAGAAGAAATTATACCACGGGAATCAAGACGCCATGGGCATTAGACAGTGATGAAAACTGGAGAAAAACACATCACATGGCTGCCTTTTTGTGGATCGCAGCAGGGCTGGTCATGATCGCACAGGTATTTTTGCCGGGAAAAATAGGAATGATAGCAATGGGAATTATGGTTGTATTGTTGATTATCCTTCCTTATGCATACTCTTACATCCTTTATCGAAAAGGGATTTAATGTTACAAGAAGGGACTGTTTATACAGCAAAAGGCTGTATAGGCAGTCCCTTCTGGGATTATTCTTCGATTAGTTTTAGTCCAGAAATGTCCGGCTCGATCATAAGGGAATAATTGGTATAATACACCACAAATCCCGGTTTGGAACCATTTGGTTTTTTGACATGCTTTTTCTGGATATAGTCAACTTCTACTTTCGGTGCTGTCCGGCCGCTGGAATAGTAGGCAGCTAGTTTTCCTGCTTCTTCAAAGGTTCTGTCCGGCAGTTCCTCATTTCTGCTTTTTACGATGACATGAGAACCAGCCATTTTTTTGGCGTGGAACCACCAGTCATTGCCTGTAGCAAATTTGAAAGTAAGTTCTTCGTTCTGATAGTTATTTTTTCCCACATAGATATCATAACCGTCACTGGAAAGATAGTGGAGTGGCTTTGATTTTGCCAGTGCTTTTTTCTTTCCGGTATAATGTTTTTTGATGTAGCCAAATTCCTGGAGTTCTTCTTTGATCTGAGCCAGATCGCTTTCCAGGATTGCAATGTCAAGAGCGGTACTGATGGATTCCAAGTGAAGAATTTCTGTCTCCGTATCCTGAAGTTGTTCTTCCAGAGCCTGAGCAGTACGTTTTAGCTTGTTATACTTATCGAAGTATTTTTTTGCATTTTCCTGCGGGGTCATGGTAGGATCCAGAGGAATGGTGATTTCTTCGTTGGTATAATAGTTCAAAGCCTTGAAGGAGTTACATCCGCTCTCCAGGTTATAACCGTATGTGTTGATCAGTTCTCCATATACTTTATATTTTTCCATTTTTTTCGTATCCTTCATCTGTTTTGCCTGAAGGTCGAATTTTTTCCGGTTTCGCTCAAGAGCCGTCTGTACGATCCGGCGAAGATCCGAAGATTTCTGGCGGATACGAGTGATGGCATCTTTCTCTGCATAATACTGCTCTAATACCCTGGACATGGAATCAAAAGATTTCACAGAAAAGCCCTGGTATTTGGTCAATGCAATACCGCCGTATTCTACTGGTTCCCCATCCTCATTATAAACAATGTTCGGTTCAAATTCCCCATGGCTTACTTCCTCCATCACACGGGCAAAGGTGTGGTAGAGATGCTCTTTGGCTGGCTGGGTCAGGGACTGGCAGGAAGCACTCCCGTCAATGGATGCCCGAAAGCAGATTTCTTCTGCAATACAGGGGCTGATTCCGGTAAGAGAGGTATAGAGGGCTTTTGCCACAGGTACAGGTTTGGGATATACGGTATCAAAAAAGGTGGTTTCTGATACCGTGAGGGGATTGTATTTGTCCTGTGTTTTAGGAAGAAAATAGTTTCTTCCAGGCAGCACTTCCCGGACAGAGCTGACATTGCAGGACACATGTTTGATGCTGTCTAAGATCATCCGTTCTTCATTTAAGAAAATGATGTTACTGTGTTTTCCCATGATTTCCACTACCAGGATTTTGAAACAGGGATCCCCAAGTTCGTTAAGATGCTCGATACGGAACTCAATGGCACGCTCCATATCCGGCTGTGTTACAGCGGCAATCCGCCCGCTTCCGATGTGCTTTCGAAGCAGCATGCAGAAATTAGGGGCTGTGAGAGGGCTGGTTTTGTTTTTATCCGTGAAATAGATCAGAGGGAGAGAAGCACTGGCTGAGATTAAAAGCCGGTACTGGGTTTTATTGTTTTTTATGGTGATCAACAGTTCGTCAGGCTCTGGCTGGGCGATTTTGTTGATTTTTCCGCCTACGATGGTTTCTTGAAATTCTTTTACAATATTTGCTATGGTAATGCCGTCAAATGCCATAATGGTCTCCTTTATTCTATGTTTCTGAACAATTACTGTTTTTTATTTTAGCACAAATTTCTCTGTCAGGCAAAAAGTATTTGACGGGTCTGTGGGTTTGAATTATAATAATCATGTATGTTTATGCCTTATGGTAAATAAAAGACATAAGAAAAGAGTTTTAAACATGATGAAAAGCATGACCGGCTTTGGCAGAGCCGAGCTATTGGATGAGGAAAAAAAGATTACAGTTGAGATGAAAGCTGTCAATCACCGCTATCTGGATATTAATATGAGGATGCCGAAAAAACTCAGCGTATTCGAAGCATCGATCCGTACTCTTTTAAAGGAATATATCCAGAGAGGAAAAGTAGACCTGTTTATCACTTATGAGGATTATACTCAGAGCAGAGTTTCTGTGAAGTATAACCGGGAAATTGCAGCCCAGTATCTGGAGCATCTGAATGAAATCAGCGAAGAATTCCGGTTAGACGGGGAAATCCGTGCCATTGATCTTTCTCGTTTTCCTGAGGTTTTTACTATGGAAGAACAGAGCCAGGATGAAAAGGAGTTATGGGGTTCTCTTGCAGAAACAATCAGGAAGGCGGCCAGCCAGTTCGTGGAGACAAGAACCCAGGAAGGTGCTCATTTGAAGCAGGATATTCTGGACAAACTTCATGGTATGGTGGAGAAAGTAGAGCAGGTAGAAACACGTTCACCTCAGATTTTGAAGGAATACAGGGAAAAACTGGAAACCAAGGTAAAAGAACTGCTAGGGGATACCCAGATGGAAGAAGGCAGAATCGCTGCGGAGGTCATTCTGTTTGCGGATAAAATCTGTACGGATGAGGAGACTGTCCGTTTAAAGAGCCACATTCATCATATGGAGCAGGTGCTATCAGAAGATGAAGGAATCGGAAGAAAGCTGGATTTTATTGCCCAGGAAATGAACCGGGAGGCAAATACTATTTTATCTAAGGCAAACGATTTGGAAACTTCTAATCTTGCCATAGACTTGAAGACAGAAATAGAGAAAATCCGTGAGCAGATTCAGAATATTGAATAAGCAGGAAGAAGGATAAACAATGGCAAAACTATTGAATATCGGGTTTGGAAACGTAGTGAATATGGATAAAGTGGTAGCAGTAGTAAGTCCCGATGCAGCACCGATCAAACGTCTGGTGCAGGCAGCCAAGGAATCAGGAAGGGCTGTGGACGCTACTCAGGGAAGGAAGACCAAGGCAGTCCTGGTCACAGACGGGGATATGCTGGTTTTGTCTGCCTTACAGCCGGAGACCATAGCGAAGCGTTTTGGGGTTTTTTCAGAAAATGATACAAAAGGGGAATATGATGGCTGAGAGAGGAATTTTAGTAGTAGTTTCCGGATTTTCCGGTGCAGGAAAAGGTACACTGATGAAGCGTCTCATGGAGAAATACGACAATTATGCATTGTCTGTTTCTGCCACCACCAGGACACCGAGACCAGGAGAAGAACACGGAAGAGAATATTTCTTCCATACAAAACAGGAATTTGAAGAATTAATCTTACAGGATGCTCTGATTGAATATGCCCAGTATGTAGATAATTATTACGGTACACCGAAGGCATATGTAGAGAAGCAGTTAAATGCAGGCAAGGATGTGATTCTGGAGATAGAGATCCAGGGTGCATTAAAAGTAAAAGAGAAGCTTCCGGATACCCTGCTGCTGTTTGTAACACCGCCTTCCGCAGAAGAGCTGAAACACCGTCTGGTGAACCGTGGCACAGAGAGCATGGAAGTGATTGAATCAAGACTCAGAAGAGCTGCCCAAGAAGCAAAAGCCATGCCTGAGTATGATTATATATTGATCAATGACCAGATTGAAGAATGTGTGGATACCATGCATTCCGTGATTCAGAGTCAGCACGATACGGTGAGAAACCGCAGTGCATTTATCACAAAAATCACAGAAGAAATCGCTGTATTTGAGAAAGGAGAAGAAGTATGATACATCCATCTTACACAGAATTAATGGAAGCAATCAACGAAGGAGCAGAAATGGAGGACGAACCATTAGTAACCAGCCGTTACTCTGTTGTCCTTGCAACAAGCAAAAGAGCCAGACAGCTTATTGCAGGCAAGGAACCACTGGTCCGCACAGATGGGAAGAAACCACTTTCCACTGCTGTAGAAGAGATTTACAAAGGAAGAGTTCATATTCTGCCTGAGGAAGAAGAGACAGAAGAAGAGGAATAAGATTCTAAGGACTGCCGGCAGCAGATGCAGGTAGTCCTTTCTGACATTTGAGAAAACCAGGAGGACACATGAAAAAAGTATTGTTTATTTCCCTTGGCTGTGATAAGAATCTGACCGATTCCGAGGAAATGCTTGGAATGCTGGTGGAGAATGGGTATGAGATCACCAATGATGAGACAGAAGCAGAAGTGATTGTGATTAATACCTGTGCTTTTATCCATGATGCCAAGGAAGAGAGCGTCAACACCATTCTTGAGATGGCAAGATACAAGGAAGAAGGCACATGCAAAGCACTTTTGGTAACCGGATGCCTGGCCCAGCGGTATAAAGAGGAGATTGTCGGAGAAATTCCAGAGGTGGATGCGGTGCTTGGAACAGCCAGCTATGATGAGATCATTAAGGCTTTAAACCAGGTATTTTCCGGGGAATCTTTCTTAGAATTTAAAGATATCAATTCCCTTCCAAAGCACAGCAGGAAAAGAGTCATCACCACAGGCGGATATTTTGAATACCTGAAAATCGCAGAGGGCTGCGACAAACACTGCACCTACTGCATCATTCCAAAGCTGCGTGGAAATTTCCGGAGCATTCCCATGGAGCGGCTTCTTAGCCAGGCTGAGTATCTGGCAGAACAGGGTGTGCGGGAATTGATTCTGGTAGCACAGGAGACTACGGTTTATGGAAAGGACTTATATGGAGAGAAGAGCCTGCATATTCTTCTGAAAAAACTGTGCCAGATTCCTGGAATCCAGTGGATCCGGGTTCTCTACTGCTATCCGGAAGAGATTTACCCGGAGCTGATTCAGACGATGAAAGAAGAACCAAAAATCTGCCATTATCTGGATCTGCCGATTCAGCACTGCAGCGACAGAATTTTAAAAAGAATGGGAAGAAGAACCACGAAGCAGGAGCTTGTAGATATCGTAGAAACCTTACGTAGAGAAATTCCTGACATTATTTTGCGTACCACCCTCATCACAGGATTTCCGGGAGAAACCCAGGAAGACCATGAAGAACTGATGGAATTTATAGATACCATGGAATTTGACCGTCTTGGTGTCTTTACCTATTCTCCGGAAGAGGATACCCCGGCTGCAATCATGCCGGATCAGATTGACGAAGAGGTGAAACTGGACCGCCAGGCAGAGCTGATGGAGCTGCAGCAGGAAATCTCCCTGGATAAAGGAAATGACAAGATTGGTTCTGTGGTGGAAGTCATGATTGAAGGAAAAGTGGCAGACGAAAATGCCTATGTGGCACGTACTTATGGAGATGCCCCCAATGTAGACGGATATATTTTCGTAAACACCAGTACGGAACTGATGTCAGGAGATTTTGCCAGAGTCCACGTAACAGGGGCACTGGAATACGATTTGATAGGAGAATTAGAAGATGAATACACCGAATAAACTTACCATAGCAAGAATCATTATGATTCCGTTTTTTGTTGCGTTCTTAATGTATGATATCACCGGAAATGCAGATAAATGGATTGCCCTGGCAATCTTCGTGATTGCCAGCCTTACGGATACCCTGGATGGTTATCTGGCAAGAAAATATCATCTGGTAACCAACTTTGGAAAATTTATGGACCCATTGGCAGATAAACTGCTGGTATGTTCTGCACTGATCTGCTTTACTGCAACTGGCCAGCTTGCTGCATGGATCACCATTATCATTATCGCAAGAGAATTTATCATCAGCGGATTCCGTCTGATCGCAGCAGACAATGGTATTGTTATTGCAGCCAGCTACTGGGGCAAATTTAAAACCGTTTCCCAGATGATCATGATTATCCTTATGATCATGAATCTGGAACATCCGGTTTTCCAGGGAGCTATCACTGTGTTTGTTGTGATTGCAGTGGCTCTTACCGTGATTTCACTGATTGATTATATTGTAAAGAACAAGAGTGTACTTAGCATGCAGGATTAAAGGGAGTGAGTAAACATGACCACAGATTTGAATTGTGTGGAAACAGAGATCATTAAACTTTGTGGAATCGAGAGAAGCGAGGTTGATCAGACGATTGCGGATTTGAGAGAATATCAGAAAGAAACAGAGCTTTCTGTCAGTGAGCAGCCAGGAGAGGTGCATTTAAAGGTAACTGCAAAAGCAGAGAATGAAAAAGAAGCGAGAAAACTTCTGAAACCTCTGGTCAGAGAGCTGAAGGTCCGCTTTGGTGCCAGTATCTATACCACAGATGAAGACAAGAATCTGGAAACAGCCGTAGTAGAACTATTGAGAAATCAGGATCTTACAGTAACGACCATTGAATCTTGTACAGGTGGTGCCCTGTCTGCCAGAATTGTAGATGTACCGGGTGCTTCCGAAGTATTTAAACAGGGATTTATCACTTATTCCAACAAGGCAAAGAAACGTTTCGCCATGGTGAAGAAGAGTACCTTGAAGGAATATGGTGCAGTCAGTGAGAAATGTGCCAGAGAGATGGCCAAAGGCGGTACCTTTACCACAGGGTCTGATGTAGGGATTTCTGTCACAGGTTTTGCCGGGCCAGACGGAGGCAGTGAGACAGCACCGGTGGGCACCGTGTTTATCGGATGCAATTTCAAAGGAAAAACCGTGGTCAGGGAACATCATTTCCAGGGAGACCGAAGCAGCATAAGAGAACAGGCGGTTGTCTATGCCCTGGTACTGCTCCGGGAATGCATTCTGGAAAATTTCAAACAAAAAAAGGGGAAATAGTTCAGTGCATGAGCTTCATCATCTGAATGATCTGTTCCATACGCTGAACCTCTTCTGGGGATTTTCCTATTTTCAGGAGTTGGATAATGCGATCCATTTCCTGGGAATCAAACTCCATGCCCCGGGATTTTCCCTGGGACACAGCAGACAGGAGAAAAGGAAGAAGCTCTTTGGGACTTTTTCCTGCACCCTGGCTGGCAATGGAATTTAAAAGTGCTAATTTTGACATATCCATACCGGCAAGGTTTGGGTGATTCATCCAGGAAGCTTCTTCCTGGATGTTTTTATTTTCCGGTTTTTGCTGCTGTTTGTTCATCATGGCGTTTTGCTCCTTTCATTGTTTTGAGATAATTCAAACATCTGTAGCATTAAGAAGGTGTTGATGAGATTGTCGATACGCTCCTTTGCGGCTCCGTGACAGACTTTGCTGCAGGCAGAGAGCATCTCCAAAGGGTCAGCCTTTTCCCTGGACTGGGCACATAACTGTGCACTGCTTTTTGCGGACTGAATCAGGCGGATTGTATTTTGAAGTTCTAAGATTTTTGCAAGGATAGAGACAAAGGACTGTCCGGAAGCAGGAAGATAGGGTAAGGCTGCTTTTAATATCTGTACAGAATCTTCTTCTGCCATTTCATCCAGAAAAGAAAGAGATTCCATTGCCAGACCTCCCAGTAACCTGAGTTTTTAAACTATATGCAAAAATAGCCGTTTCTATGACAAAAGGATTTTAGTAGCATAAACTATAGGGAAAGAGAGGTGTCTGATATGGAGCATCCAAAAACAAGACTGGTGGAAGAAGATAACACCATTTATGAAATAGATTTAGAATGTATGAGAAAAAAAGAGCAGAAAAGGCAGCAGATGGAATGGATGAGGCAGAAAAAGAATGCAGGCTGCCAAGGAGGCAGAAGCCAGAAGCAGGACTGAGACAGGATTTTTCTTGAAATACGGGAAATCCTGTGCTATGATAAAAAACAATGATTATACCGTTTTTGGGGCAGAAATCCACTGTTTCGCCTGAAAACGTAAAATGATATACCATCAGGAGGGAAAAACCGTGAATAAATACGGAGTAAATGAACTTAGAAGAATGTTTTTAGAGTTTTTCGAAAGTAAAGAGCATCTGGCAATGAAGAGCTTTTCTCTGGTTCCGCACAATGACAAGAGCTTACTTTTGATCAACTCCGGAATGGCACCACTGAAACCATACTTTACAGGAGCAGAAATTCCACCGAGACGCCGTGTGACAACCTGCCAGAAATGTATCCGTACCGGCGATATCGAAAACGTAGGAAAAACTGCACGCCACGGTACCTTTTTTGAAATGCTGGGTAACTTCTCCTTCGGAGATTACTTCAAGCATGAAGCAATCGCATGGTCCTGGGAATTTCTGACAAAAGTAGTAGGACTGGATGAAAACCGCCTTTATCCTTCTATTTATGAAGAAGATGATGAAGCATTTGAAATCTGGAACAAAGAAATCGGTATCCCGGCAGAGCGTATTTTCCGTTTTGGAAAAGCAGATAACTTCTGGGAACACGGTGCAGGCCCATGTGGTCCATGCTCTGAGATCTACTATGACCGTGGTGAGAAATATGGCTGCGGAAGCCCGGATTGTACCGTAGGCTGTGAATGTGACCGTTACATGGAAATCTGGAACAACGTATTTACCCAGTTTGAAAATGACGGAGAAGGACATTACACAGAATTAGTACAGAAAAACATTGATACCGGTATGGGTCTGGAACGTCTTGCATCTGTTGTTCAGGATGTAGATTCTATTTTCGATGTAGATACCCTGTATGCTCTGCGTAACAAAGTCTGCGAACTGGCTCATACAGAGTACAAAAAAGACGAGGCAAAGGATGTTTCCATCCGTCTCATTACAGACCATATCCGTTCTGCTACCTTTATGATCTCTGACGGTATCATGCCTACCAACGAAGGAAGAGGCTATGTGCTCCGCCGTCTGATTCGCCGTGCAGCCCGTCATGGACGTCTCCTTGGAATCGAAGGAAAATTCCTGGCAGCATTAAGTGCTGTTGTGATCGAAGGCTCAAAAGACGGATATCCGGAACTGGAAGAAAAGAAAGATTTCATCTTCCAGGTACTGACAAAGGAAGAAGAACAGTTTAATAAGACCATTGACCAGGGTCTTCATATCCTGGGTGAAATGGAAGAAGCAATGAACAAAGAAGGCCGCACAGAACTTTCCGGTGAAGATGCGTTCAAATTATACGATACCTATGGATTCCCCATTGACCTGACAAGAGAGATTCTGGAAGAAAAAGGTTATACCATCGACGAAAACGGCTTCAAAGAAGCAATGGAAGTACAGAGAAAACAGGCCAGAGAAGCAAGAGCAGTGACCAACTACATGGGTGCAGATGCTACGGTTTATGATGAAATCGATGCGGCTGTTACTACAGAATTTGTTGGATATGACAAGCTTGTCTGCGAGTCAAAAGTAACGGTTCTCACTACAGAATCCGAATTAGTGGATGCCCTTACGGAAGACCAGAGAGGTACTGTTTTCGTAGAGCAGACTCCATTCTATGCTACCATGGGTGGCCAGCAGGGAGATAAGGGTGTGATCACTCTTGGAGATGCTGAATTTAAAGTAGAAGATACCATCAATTTAAGAGGTGGAAAAGTAGGCCATGTAGGTGTTCTTACCAAAGGCATGATCAAAACAGGTGACGTAGTAACCCTGAAAGTATGTGAAGCAGGAAGAAGCAATTGCTGCAAGAACCACAGTGCAACACATCTTTTACAGAAAGCATTAAAAACAGTCTTAGGTTCACATGTAGAACAGAAAGGTTCTCTGGTAACACCAGACAGACTCCGTTTCGACTTTGCACATTTCCAGGCCATGACAGCAGAAGAACTGGCAAAAGTAGAAGAAATGGTCAATGCTGAGATTCAGGCGGCTCTTCCGGTTGTAACAGATGTTATGACCATCGAAGAAGCTAAGAAAACAGGAGCTATGGCACTGTTCGGTGAAAAATACGGTGAAAAAGTACGCGTGGTTTCTATGGGAGACTTCTCCAAAGAACTTTGCGGTGGTACCCATGTTTCCAATACCAGTGTGATCACAACCTTCAAGATTGTATCTGAAAGCGGTATTGCAGCAGGTGTAAGACGTATTGAAGCCCTGACCGGAGAAGGCGTGTTCGCTTACTATAAAGAAATTGAAAAACGTCAGGCAGAGATTGCGGCAATGCTGAAAACCTCACCGGCAGAAATCGAAGAAAAAATCGCACACCTTCAGGCAGAAGTGAAAGAACTTCACAGTGAGAATGAGTCCCTGAAAGCAAAAATGGCTCAGGATGCTGTAGGCGATGTCATGAATCAGGTGCAGGAAGTTAAGGGAGTGAAGCTTCTGGCAGTATCCCTTACGGATGTAGATATGAATGGTCTTCGTGACCTGGGTGACCAGTTAAAAGAAAAACTGGGCGAAGGTGTGGTAGTTCTTGCCAGTGTAGCAGGCGGCAAAGTAAGCCTTCTTGCCATGGTGACAGACCAGGCTCAGAAAGCAGGAGCTCATGCAGGAAATCTTATCAAAGGCATGGCAGCAATCGTAGGCGGAGGCGGCGGCGGACGTCCGAATATGGCTCAGGCCGGCGGTAAAAATCCTGCAAAAGTACCAGAAGCACTGGAAGCAGCAGCAGGTATTTTGGCAGACCAGATAAAATAATGAAAGTTTTTAAGAAATTTCATATAAAATAGTTGACGAACTTCAAAAATCTGCTATAATATCAGATGTGCAATAAAAATACCCAGACAGTTGTATTATGCACAATTTACAGCTGGAGGGAGGTTAGGTGTGAGCTTATGTCAAATGTAATCGTCAAAGAGAACGAGACTTTAGATAGCGCTTTACGTCGTTTCAAGCGTAGCTGTGCAAAAGCAGGTATTCAGCAGGAAATCCGTAAAAGAGAGCATTACGAAAAACCAAGTGTTCGTCGTAAGAAAAAATCTGAAGCAGCTAGAAAACGTAAATATAATTAATGTGCAGT
>Peterbilt_p2__coassemble_862_pt1 | contig 18780 bp, 14 predicted proteins | sample Peterbilt_p2__metabat2_high_PE_039 | metagenome-assembled genome bin Peterbilt_p2 | reverse complement strand
ATTTTGAACGAAAAGTCCTCTTTTTCCGTAGAGGCTGTTATTTCACAGCCCCTATGCCTTGCTGCATTTATGTCAATCTCATATTATTTAATTTAGGGGCAGCATCACCGCTACTGTCATCCATTTCTTATTGAGTTCTCCCTTCTGAAATTCTGTTGATGGCTATTATAACAGGCAGATGCAATATCGTCAATATCTTATTCTTCCTTCTTTGCAGATTCTAAATGTCTGATTTTCTCCTGAAGTTCTGCAATTTGCTGCTTTGCTCTCTCTTCCGCTTTTTCTCTCTCCTGCCTTTCCTGTTCTGCCCTCTCTTCCGCTGCTTCTCTCTCTTTCTGTTCCTGTTCTGCTCTCTCCTCTGCTGCCTTTACCTCTGCCTCCAGTTCTTCGATCATATAACTCACTGTGTTCCGGTCCATTTCCTCCAGCTCTTTTGAAAATAAACTCATAATACCCTCCACATTTCTGCACATCTGGTACACTTCTTCATAGATTTCACGAAACTCTGGATACTTTTCCAAAAGCTCCAGGATCCGTTCCGGCTCGTCACTGCTAAGCAGCAGTAACCATGCCTCCAGTTTGTTCTCTATAGACCTATTTTCTATATTTTTCTGGAAAATGTCAAGAGCTACCAATACGCTTTTCTGGAGTGTTTCCAGCTTTAACCCCGTATCATAGGTGTGTTCCCCATAATGGAGATATTTGTCCGGAATCTCATGAAATTCCCTGGTGCTTTTCTCAAATAAAACGATGGTATATACCTTCTTCAAATCCCTGTAATTAAACTTTTTGTTTTCTCTCCGTTTTCTATCTTTCACTCTCTTATACTGCCTCAGCAGCAAATCTGCGGAATAGCATGCTGTCCGCTGGCCAGGAAAGGCATAACCAATCTTCTGTATTTCCAGGTTTGCAATCCTTCCATCCTCTGTCTCTATTACAATGTCTGTAATCAGCAGAGTATATTCATCTGCCAGACGGACAGAATCATTTGGCAATATCTGTTTGATACGGATTTTTGTCTCCAGCAAAAGGCTTAACAGCTCTTCCAATCTTTCTGCATGATATTCCGGGTTGAAGATTTCTTTAAAAAAGGAATCATACAGCATTTTCACGCCTTTTGCACCGGTACAAAAATCCAGAAACTCCTCCTGCTGTTCTTCGCTCCAGCTCTCAAACAGATCTGTCAGCTTCTCTTTCTCCCCAATCAGATCCAGCACTTCTTCTCTTGTGCGGATGATGGGAAAATACGTTTTCAGTAAAGTGTCCATAAACGTCTACCTCCATGTTTGTCTTATTTAATTTTATATTTTTGAAATACCGCTTCAGAAAAGAAGCTATAGAATAAAAGACGTTCAGACATAAGAGTATCTAAGTTTCTTAGTCTGAACGAATGATGTATAAAGATATAATATCATCTTTGTTTTTCAGATACAAGTGCTATTTTACAATTATTTACCGGATCCGCATGAGATACTTTAGTAAAAGTTTATTCTTCACTGTCGTTTATTTTTTGACACACATATTCAAAAGCAAACAGCAAGAACAGGCTCCACATGATGTTTCAGAATTATTTTTAATGCTGATTCCTATTTCCTCTATCTTTGTTATGCTTACGTTTGTTACTATAGCCGAAACTTCCTACTTTGTTCCTGTTGCGAATATTATGGTGACAATCAGTGCAGTTCTTCTTCTATTAACCAACCTGTTAATATTCGGAATCACACAATACAACCAGAAAAAAAGCCGTGAATTTACAGAAATGCAGCTGCTCCTTCAAAAAGAATCCGATTCTGCCGAATATTATAAAATGCTGCTGTCGCAAAATGAAAACCGGAGTATTTTAATTCATGATATCAAGAAGCACCTACAGTCCATCAAACTGTTAAATGAGCACGGGGAAACCGAAAAAATAGAATCTTACATCAGCCATCTTATAGCGGCTTCTGATTTGAAGGAAACTGCCAGAATCTGTGACAATGCCATGCTAAATGCGATTTTGAACCGCTGCCAGCGGCAATGTATGGAAAAGGGGATTGGATTTCATGCAGATATCCGCAAGAATCTGCTCCGCCAGATGAACCAGAATGACCTGACCTCCCTGTTTTGTAATCTTCTGGACAATGCAGTGGAAGCTGCGAAAAACATCCCTGATTCTTTTATTGACCTTATGGTGCAAAAGAAAGAGAACACTCCCTTTGTTGTCATTGTCCTTGTAAATTCATGCAGAAGTATGCCGGATTTTGACCAGAACGGTTTTCCCGTTTCGCATAAATCCGGCATAGGCAGACATGGCTTTGGCATCAAAAGTATCCGGAAAGCAGTCGGCCAGTATCAGGGGGATTTAAAAATGTATTACGATGATACCACGGCTACATTCCATACGATTATAACCTTGAAGCAGTAGCTAAACCGTAATACTAAACGATGTGTTTCACCTAAAAAAATCAATACTTTCATCCATAAAAGGTATTAACATCAGGAAAGCATTTATAAAGTTCAGAATTTTTCCAGCTAGACCATAAATAGATCAAATCTCGTAATTCCCTCGTTCCAGCCTACTTTTTGTGCCCCCAAATAGGTGGGATTGCATGTTTTTCTCATATAAGCCTACATTTTTCTGACTCCAATAGGCTAAATTCCAAGATTTCCTCTTTTCAACCTATTTTTTTCTCTCGAATTATAAGTTGGATTTACAGAATCTTGCTCAACAGCCTATTTATCTCCAAAATAAGTAGGTCTGATTTCAGAATTTATTAAAATCCACCTATTTGTACCTAAAAAAGGTAGGCTAAAAATCACAAAACAACATTTTCAACCGAAAAAGCATTGGAACATGGGTTCATCTTCAATAATTAAAATATGCATTTTTTCACTCCTGTAAATCTCAAAAAGGGCTCGTATCCTGAGATACGAACCCTTGTATGTATAAGTTTTTTACTTACTGAACAATACGTCTAACTGCAATATAGCTTCTGTATAATGCGTTAGCTGTGTATTTGATACCACCCTTTGGATATGGTGCACTGTTAGAAGCATGTACAATACCGCCATCTCCTGTAAGGATTGCTACATGACCAGGATATACGATAAGATCTCCTGCACGAGCCTGAGAATAATCAATTCCTACACCTGAGTAAGCCTGTGCATCACTTACACGTGGTAAGCTATAACCAAAGTGACCATAAATCTGCTGTGTAAATCCAGAGCAGTCAATACCATTTGTCAGGCTGTTTCCGCCATATACATATGGATTTCCGATGAACTGCATCGCATAAGCTACAACTGCTGCACCTGTTCCACTGTTATAAGATGGAGCACTTGGCTTGGATGGTGCTGCAGGTTTTGATGGTGCAGATGGTTTATTTGTATTGTTGTTATTATTATTTGTGTTGTTATTATTTGTGTTGTTATTATTTGTGTTGTTATTATTGTTAGTGTTATTGTTTGTATTGTTATTTACATTATTGTTATTATTATTTGCATTTCCACCTGTAACAGCATTTCCGCCAGTGCTGTTATTCTGCTGCTGCTGAGCCTGCTGTTTTCTTGCCTCTTCTTCCTGCTGCTGAATCTTCTTCAGCTCTGTATTCTGCTGCTGAATCAGTTCTTTGTACTGCTGAGCCTGTGCTTTTGCATTTGCAATCTGTGCTTCATAGTTAGATGCAGTAGCTTTAAATTCTTCCACTTTAACTTCCAGGCTTGCTTTTACACCTTCCTGCTCATTCTTAGCAGTTTCTAATTCATGTTTTTCATTTTCAAGCTGCTCTTCCAAATCTTTGACTTCCTGAACGATAGCCTTCATCTCTTTCAGTTCGTCTCTGTCGTACTGATACATTTTCTCCGTATTTTCTGCTTTGGAAAGCATAGTAGCTAAACTGTCAGATTCTAATAAAATCTGTGCCCAGGTATCACTACCACCGTTTTCATACATGTACTGAATTCTCTTCTTCATAGATTCATACTGTTCATCACGGTCAGCCTCTGCCTGTACTAAATCTTCTTTTGTTTCCTGGATATCTACTTCTTTATTTGCGATTTCATCAGCTAATAAATCAATCTGAGTCATAGCTTCTACAATCTGCTGCTCTGTAGTGCTGATCTGTCCTAACAAAGCCTGTTTTTTACCTTCCAGGCTGCTTGCCTGAGCCTGTGCTGCTGAAAGCTTATTCTGTGTTGCCGCTTTCTCAGCCTGTAAATCATCTTTTCTTGCTGCTGAAACAGGAAGAACCTGTGCTGCAGTCATTGCAAATATCAGTGACAGACATACTAATTTTTTCTTCATACTTCCCCTTTGCCTTTCATTTATTTATTATACTCAAAAATTAATCTTTGTAACAATTTCGAAACATTTTTAGACTTCCTGTATATAGTACCACAGTTTTTTTTTATTTGCAAGTCTTATATCCATTTTTTTGTAACAATTACTTAAAAATTACTCTCGTTTTTTTATGGTTTTTTCCTGAAAAACTGCTTCGTTTTTCCCTTTGTTTATGGTATGATAGAAGCATAAATAAGCAGTTGATAAATTGTTAAATGAAATTATTACAAATTTCTTTCACAAGAATTTTCAAGGTGTGCAAAAAATATTATAAAGGGGTTTTTACATTATGAAACGGAAATTAAACGAAATCATTTACACCATATCGCGGTACACGGAAATTGTTTTATCTGCAGTTATGCTTCTTGTGATCATTACTTTGATCATACCAATGATATACAACTTTGTATCGATTCCTTTGCTGGACATTACACCGGAACAGTTTACACAATTTCTGGGAAATGCCCTGACTTTGCTCATTGGCGTGGAATTTGTAAAAATGCTTGCAAAACATACTGCTGAGAATCTTCTGGAGGTTCTCATGTTCGCCATTGCCAGACAGATGGTTGTGGAGCATCTGAATATGACAGAAACCCTCATCGGTGTCATTGCAATCGCTATTATCTTTACAGTCAGAAAATACCTGTTGCTGAAAAATTCCAATGACAAGGAAAAGTCTTACGACAAATTATAAAAATTCTTATAAAAACGGTCACTCCATACAAGGGGTGACCGTTTTTTTATCTGCTGTTTCTCATTCTCACCTCTGCTGCCTCGGCGTGTCCCATCAAGCCTTCTCCCTGTGCCATGCGGGATACCAAAGGTGCCAGGCTTTCCATAGCTTCTTTTGTCATACTCTGGTGTGTACAGGTTTTCAGGAAAGTACCCACCCACACACCACCTGTATATCTTGCTGCCCTTAGTGTTGGCAAGGTATGGTTTGTGCCGGAAGCATAATCTCCAAACACCTCTGCTGTATTTTCTCCTATGAAAAGAGAGCCGTAATTATATAATTGATCTGCCACTTTCTCAGGTTCTTTTACATTGATTTCCAGGTGTTCCGGTGCATAATCATTGGCAATCTGAACAGCCTCTTCCAAAGTATCTGCCAGAATCACTTCACCGTAGGCCTCCCAGGATTTTCTGGCAATTTCTGCTGTTTCCAGTACAGATAATTCTTTTTCTACTGCCTCTATTACAGCTTTTCCGAACTTCTCATCTGTGGTGATCAGCATCCCCTTTGCATTTGGATCATGCTCAGACTGGGCAAGAAGATCTGCTGCCACGATTTCCGGTGTACCGCTTCCATCTGCAATGACAAGAACCTCGCTTGGCCCTGCCACGAAATCAATCCCCACCTGTCCATAACACTGCCGCTTCGCTTCTGTTACGAACCTGTTTCCCGGTCCAACGATCATGTCTACCGGCTGAATTTCTTCTGTTCCATAAGAAAACGCCGCAATAGACTGTGCCCCGCCTACTGCATAGATTTCATCTGCCCCTGCGATATCCATGGCTGCCAGGGTTTTTGGATTAATCTTGTTTGTCCCTTTCATGACAGGGGAGCAGGCTACTACTCTTGCTACTCCCGCTGTCTTAGCAGGAATCACCAGCATCAGTGCCGTAGAATACAGCGGGTAATTTCCTCCCGGCACATAACAGCAACAAGATTTCACGGGAATAATTCTGTGTCCCAGATAAATTCCAGGTGCTGGGCTGAAGTTTTCCAATGGTTTCACGGTTTCTCTTTGTGCCTTTGCAAAGGCCCGGATATTGTCTGCTGCTGCCTTTAGATCCGCTATCTCCTGAGCAGATAACTGAGCATAGGCTTCTTCTATTTCCGCTCTGCTCACACGGAGGGAATCCCGCATGCAGCCATCGAATTTCTGATTATATTCTTTTAATGCCGCATCCTTGTTTTCTCTAACATAATCAATGATCTCTCCTACTGTTTTCGTGAGGTTTCTTCTATCTTCTTCTGTTCTCTTTTGTGATTCTTTTATAATTTTCATATTCCATGAACTCCTTGTTCTTTTGTTTCTGCTATTGTAGAGTATGGAGTCTGGCTCATGTCAACCTGTTTTTCTTTTAAAATACTGCCAAAACCTGGAGCGCACTCCAGATTTGTGATAAAATAATACTATTAAATTTCCAGGAACAGGAGAACATTATGCGTATTGGAAAAGTATCAGAACTTTATCATATTTCAGTGGATAATCTTTACTATTATATTAATTATGGTTTGCTGGTTCCACCACGGCCCAAAGGACAATATCTTTTTGACCAGGCTACCTTGAAGGATCTGGAATGGATTCTGGAACTAAAAGAACTTGATTTTTCCCTACGGGAAATCCACATTATTTTATCTTTAAGACGTATTTCCGGCCTGGCTGACGCCCAGGATGTGGAAGAATTAAAAGCCATCTATGCCGGAAAGAGAGATTTTTGCACCCGGGAAATCCAGCGTAAACAGGAAATCATCAGCCGTCTGGATCAGAAAATCCTGGAATTAAACCAACATCCTGCCACAGCAGACTTAAAAACAGGCGTTCCCCTGACCATGCTTTCTCTGCTATGCTGTCCTGTATGCCACAGCCCCCTGTCTCTTTCCGAAGTGGAGATGGATCAGCGGTTTATTTACCATGGAACTCTTGGATGCAGTTGTGGTTACCAGGCAAAGATTGACAAAGGCATTCTCATGACACCGAATAAAAATACCAACCTTCAGGATACTCCTGATGTAACCAGAGAACTGTATAAGGATTTACCCCCGGAACTGATCAGTATGTTCCAGCGTTCTTATAACTGGATGCTCAAATGCATGGAAGAAACAGACCTTCACCACAAGGTTATTGCTGAAACCTATATCAATGCCTGGTTTTTCATGCATAACCACCTGGAGTATCTGCCTGCTGACAGCCAGTATCTGGTCATTGACAAGTATCCGGAAACCTTGCTGATGTATAAGCATCTCATTGAAAAGCAGCGGCCAGATCTGGATATTCTTTATCTGGCAGACAGCAGCACGGTCTTTCCACTAAAATCAGAATGTATTGACATCCATCTGGATTTTTTTGCTGTAAATGAACACAATTTCTATCATGATACTTTTTTATACCGGGAAATCCTGCCTTATATGAAAAAGCAGGCTGATTTTATAGGAACGTATTTTTATTTTGAGCATGCTCCCAGATCCATGCGTCTGCTGCTGGGCACATACCCTGAATGCTATTCCCAGAATTTCAGTCTTTCTTATTTCCATCAGTCATTGAAAGAGGAAAACATCGAAATTCTTGCAGAAGAAGATTGCGGTTTTACTACAGATTCTGGAAACAACCTGGGATTTGGATTTCATGTGAAGGGTGAAAAAATGCACCTTCTTCCATATCACGGAAAAAGGTGCTGATAAGATTTAAGCAAATAATTTTTTCGCTGCTTCTACGAGATAATAGGTATCTTTCACGCCTACTGTTTCATATGGAGAGTGCATAGCTAACTGTGGAAGCCCGATATCAACACTGTTTAAAGCAACTTTGGTATTTGAAATATTTCCAAGGGTAGAGCCTCCCGGGATATCAGAGTTGTTGGTAAAGGTCTGATACGGGACTTCTGCCTGGCTGCACAAATCTTTGAACATAGCCGCAGACACCGCATCTGTACAGTATTTCTGATTTCCGGAATATTTGATTACAATTCCCTGGTTCAGAACCGGGCGGTTTACCGGGTCTGCTTTTTCTGTATAGTTTGGATGGAGTGCATGTCCATTGTCTGCTGAAATCATGAAGCTGTCTGCCAATGCTCTTAAATAATCTTCATAATCCATGCCAAGGCCACGTACCATACGCACCAGCACATCATAGAGGAAGGTAGATGCTGCACCCTGTTTGGTACTGCTTCCTACTTCTTCGTTATCTAATACACAGTGTACGGCTGCGTATTCCTTTTTCTCTCCTCCAAGGAATCCCTTCAAAGATGCAAAGGCACACTGAAGATCATCCAGTCTTCCTATGGATAAAAATTCTTCCTGTGCACCCCAGATACAGCCTTTCTGCCTGTTGTACAGAAACAGATCATGACCCAGAATGTCTTCTGCTTTTACACCTGCTGCCTGTGCAATGGTTTCCATAAACGTATCCTTTGCTGCAATCTCTCCATACAGGGGCAGCATATCCTTCTGGGCACTATACTGATATCCCTCATTGGCCTGGCGGCTCATATGAATAGCAAGGTTTGGAATCATCAGAAGGTCTCTGTCCACATCCACAAGTTTTGTGACAAAGGTATCATTTTCTTTTACTACCACACGGCCTGCCACTGAGAGAGGGCGGTCAAACCATGGAGCACAGAGCATTCCGCCGTACCGCTCCACATTCAGTTTCACATATTTATTTTCTACAGCCATCTCCGGATTATCTTTAATCTTAAAAGAGGGAGAATCGCTGTGGCTTGCCATAATACGGAAACCTTTCAGCCCTTCCTGTGGTATGGCAAATGCAATCAGTGCAGAATCATTTCTGGTAACGAAATAATGACCGCCTTTTTCAAGGTTCCATTTATCTCTTTCTTTTAATTCTGAATATCCTTCCTGTTCCAGAATTTTTTTCATAGTTGCTACTGCCTGAAAACAGGTTGGACTCTTTTCAATAAACTGTATCAATTCTTTTGCTGTCTGCTGAAACATATTTTAGCCTCTTTTCTACTATTTATTTTCCTGTCTTTTTAATAATTCCATTGCAATTTTTTCTGCGGTGATAGGCATTTCACGGATACGGACGCCCACGGCATTATAAACTGCGTTTGCAATGGCAGGACATGGTGTATTGATAACAATTTCCCCAATGGATTTCGCACCAAACGGATGGGATTTTTCATAGCTTGGAGCAAAGTCCACACGGATTTTTCCCACATCCTGTCTGGATGGAATCTTGTACTGCATCAGGGAATTGTTTCTGAGCTGTCCTTTTTCATTATACTGGATATCTTCATAAAGTGCCATACCGATTCCCTGGGCCAGTCCGCCTTCTATCTGAACTCTTGCCAGATTTGGATTGATCGGTGTTCCACAGTCTGTTACAGCTACATAATCCAGAAGTTCGATTGCTCCTGTCTCGGTATCGATCTCTACTTCTGCCATACCAGCCATAAATGGAGGCGGTGAGATTTTAGAAGAACGGGATGCAGATGCCTGAAGGCTGGTATTGTTTCCGCAGGTTCCTTTTACTGCGATCTCTTCCAGAGAAACACTTCTTTCCCCGTCAAGTTCATATACTCTTTTGCCGTCAAAATCCACATCTTCCAGATTTTTCTCTAACATAGATGCACCTAATTCTTTAATCTTCCCACAAAGCTGCTGGCAAGCGTCTGCAACTGCAATTCCTGTAATATAGGTTGTAGCTGATGCATAAGAACCGGAATCATAAGGTGAAACATCTGTATCTACACCGAATACTACGATATTATCAAAATCTGTTTCCAGGATGTCTGCTGCCATCTGGGAAAGAATGGTATCACACCCTGTTCCCATATCGGTTGCACCCAGGCTTAATGTATAGGAGCCATCTTCTCCAAGCTTAATGGAAGCCCCTCCTACGTCAACCCCTGCAATGGAAGAACCCTGCATGGCAAGTGCTGCTCCCACTCCACGGATTTTTCCGTTTCCCATATCTTTTCTCGGATATTTTTCATCCCAGCCAATCATTGCTTTTGCTTTTTCTACACACTGATCCAAGGTACAGCTCGTCACAACCGGACTTCCGTCATATCCCAGGAAGGGGTCTCCTTCTCTGGATAAATTCAGTTCTCTGAATTTCACCGGATCCATGCCTATCTTGTAAGCCAGTTCATCTACCGCGGATTCCACAGCAAAGATTCCCTGTGTTGCCCCGTATCCTCTGTATGCACCTGCTGACATGCGGTTTGTATAGACCACCTCATAGGTGAAACGGTATGCTTCTTTTTTTCCGTATAATCCCAATGGCTTATGTCCAGAAAGACCTACTGTTGTAGGACCATGCTCACCATAAGCACCTGTATTAGATAAGGTATGGATATCCATTGCCTTCAAAATTCCATTTTCGTCTGCTCCCAGGCGTACGGTCACTTCCATCTCATGGCGTGGGGAAGAGCAGATTTGTGATTCATAACGGCTGAACACTAGTTTTGCAGGACGTTTTGTCTTCAGGGTCACAAGTGCCGGATAAACTTCTGTCACCGCAGTCTGTTTCGCACCGAAACCGCCTCCGATACGTGGTTTCACAACACGGACATTAGAAGCACCGATTCCAAGGGCACGGCCCAGGATTCTTCTGACATGAAATGGCACCTGGGTAGAAGTAACCACATTCATTCGGCCAAAATAATCTAAGTATGTGTAGCTTCGGAAGGTTTCCATCATGGCCTGCTGGTTGGCTTTTGTATGATAGGTTTTTTCAACTGTGTATTTGCAATGTTTCAAAACCTCATCCACATCTCCTGCACTCTCTTCCTTCATAGCACAGAGGTTTCTCTTGTTGTCAGCACCAACCGGAACCTTGGATTCCCAGTCTTCTTCGGGATGGATCACAACAGGATTATCTTTCGCCTCATGGAAGTCAAGCACAGCATCCAGAACCTGATATTTTACTTTGATTAATTTTAATGCTTTGTCTACTGCCTTCTCTGTCTCTCCTGCAACAATGGCAACGTTATCTCCAACAAAACGGACTCTCTGGTCAAGAATCAGCCTGTCATAGGGGCTAAGCTCCGGATAGGTCTGTCCTGCAAGGGTAAAACGCTGCTGTGGGACGTCTTTATAAGTGAGTACACAAGCAATCCCAGGAACTTTCAGGGCAGCTTCTGTATGAATTTCTTCAACCAGGGCGTGAGCATGAGGACTTCTTAAAAGCTTAACGATCAGGCAGTCCTTGGGTGCAATATCATCTGTATATACCGGCTGTCCTGTCACCAGTGCCATAGAATCTTTTTTCTGCACAGAGGTATTTACATATTTCATGCTTACATTCCCTCCTTTTCCTGCTGTTTTTTATATTCCAGATATTTCAGTACACTTCTGGTCTGTCCCATAAAGCCACTGCATCTGCATAAATTCCCTGCCATATATTCATTGATTTCTTCTTCTGTTGGGTCATCCAGTTCTTTCAGCATCGCAAAAATATTCATCATAAATCCAGGATTGCAGAACCCGCACTGCTCTGCACCTTCTTTTGCAAGAAAGCTTCCGATTTCTTCTGCTTCCTCCTGCATCCCTTCCAGTGTAACCACATGTTTTCCGTCTGCCCTTGCCGCAAGAAAACTACAGGATAAAACAGGTTTTTCTTCTAATAAAACTGTGCAAAGCCCGCAGTTTGCTGTTTCGCATCCACGCTTCACACTGTAACATCCCTTTTCTCTTAATAAATCAAGAAGCAGGGTATCCGGCTCAATTTCTGCCTGGATTTTATTTCCGTTTAACCAGAATTTTATTTCCATCTATATCTTCCTCCTGACTTCTTATTTCTCTGTCTCCAATGAAACTGCTTTTAGAAGAGCTCTCTTCACTAATACCTTTACCAGAAGGCTTCTGTATTCTTTGGAAGCTCTCATATTGCTACCTGTAGGAACCTGGCTCTGCACATACAGAGCAAACTTTTCTGCTGCTGCTTCCTGTTCTTTGGATGACAGTGCCTGGAAGTTCTCTAAAATTCCTTCCTGATCCCGGATGACTCTGGCTCTTGACGGGCATGCACCCAGAACTGCCCTGCACGCATTCTCCGGTGAAATAGAGACAGCACATGCAAGTACAGGGAAATCTGTTTTGCTGTTTCTCTGGCTGAAATAAGCGGTTTTTAAGGGCTGTTTCTTCACGATCACACGCACTAAAATATCACGGTCACGCCTGCTTGCTGCAAATTCTTCCATAGAAACAATTCCGCCTTTATATAATTCCACATAAGAATCCAGCGCAAGAAACATGGTCAGCACGTCGGAAAATCCAAATCTTCCAAAAATGCTGCCGCCTACAGTAGCACTATTCCGAAACTGCACTCCAACAATATGACGCAGGCTTTCTTTCATGGCACCATGTGTATAAGCATCCAGCCCCTTGTCTGTCTCCAAGGTTCTGAGAGATGTCATAGCACCGATACGGAATTCTTCTTCTGTCTCTTCTATGGTATCAAGACCCAATCCTGATAAATCAATGGCTGTACTTACCATTCTGTTTCCCATTTTTAGCCAGACCATACCACCCAACACACAGGCACTTCTCTTCTGGTTTAATTCGTAGGCTTCTTCCAGATTTTTTACCTTTCTGTATTCTTTGATTTTTAGCATCACTTTTCCTCTTAACTTTCTGAATAACTGCGAAAAAAGCACTGCTGATGCAGTGCTCCTATGTTGTTTTCCTTTATTCAGTATATCATACACATTTTAACAGAAGCAAGCATTTTCTCTTTCCTTTTCTCCGAATCTGTATTAGAATGTTACTGTTTAAAAGTATTTTTTTATACCACTATACATATGAAGGAGATAAGACAAAAATCATGAAACAATCAACGGATTTGGGAAAGGACACAGTTCCTCTTCTTGTTCTGAAACTGGCAGTTCCTTCCATGATTGCCCAATTTGTCACTGTGTTATACAGTATCATTGACCGTATGTTTATCGGAAACATTAAGGAAATCGGAGATATTGCCCTTGCGGGTGTAGGGGTCTGCGGCCCTATTGTGACTCTGCTGACTTCCTTTGGAACCTTGATTGGACTGGGTGGCTCCATCCTCATGGCCATGCGTATGGGTGCAGGATTAAAAAAAGAGGCGGAATCCATTCTGGCACACAGCTTTGCCATGCTGATTATTTTTTCCGGGATATTGACCTTGCTCTTTATGCTGACGAAAAACCATCTGCTGAACTGGTTTGGTGCAAGCCCCATGACTTTTCCCTATGCAAACACTTACATGACCATCTATACCGCCGGAACTTTTTTCGCACTCATGGCCATTGGCCTGAATTATTTCATCACCTGCCAGGGATTTCCGGCAGTGGGAATGTTCACAGTTCTGATTGGTGCCCTGACTAATATTGTACTGGATCCTGTTTTTATTTTCCTGCTGGACATGGGTGTAGCAGGGGCTGCCTGGGCTACCGTAATTGCCCAGTTTGCATCCTGTGCTTTTGCTTTTTGCTTCCTGATTGGAAAGAAAGTTCCCATTAAGATTATCCGCCTGAAAAAAGAAATGTTTTCCAAAAACATCACTGCAAGAATTATGGGACTCGGGCTCTCTCCCTTCCTGATTCTTGCAACAGACAGCGTTATCATCATTGTAATGAACACGGTGCTTCAAAAATACGGTGGTCCAAAAGAAGGAGATTTGCTCATCACCTGTGCCACCATTGTCCAAAGTTACATGATGCTGATTACAGGTCCTATGCTTGGTATCTCCAGCGGAACCCAGGCAATCCTCAGTTATAATTACGGTGCAAAAGAAATTAAAAGGGTCCGGAAAGCAGAAAAGTATATTCTCATCCTCTGCCTTTGTTTTACATCATTCATGTTCATTCTGTCCAGGATTGTGCCGGAATATTTTATCCGAATCTTTACAAGAGAACCTGAACTTACTGACCTGTGTGTCTGGGGAATTCACATCTTTACTTTGATGATTATTCCCCTGAGTTTCCAGTATGTCTTTGTAGACGGCTTCACGGCTCTTGGAAGAAGCAAAACTGCATTGTTCCTCTCTATGTTCCGGAAAGGAGATTATATGCTGTTTACCATTCTGCTGCCAGCCTTTTTCGGGGCAAGGAGTTCTTTCTACGCACAGCCTCTGGCAGATGGGATTGCTGCCACAATGTCCATTATTGCATTTTTACTTGTCTTTAACAAACATTTACGGAAACAGGAGGTATCTCTATGAAAAAAACATTTTCTATACTAATGAAAACCGTTTTTCTCACTGCCCTTCTGGCTTTATCTGGCTGCGGGGAAGATGAACGTGCAAAGGAAGAAGCGGAACTGGATGCTGTATCTGCATCCTTAAACGGTACTCTTGTCCGTTATACAGGCTCTTTGCTTTCTATTGAAACGGAAGAAGGAAAAACCCTGACCTTTGATAATTGTTCCCGTGCAGAATTAGATTTAAAGAATGGAATCGTTCCTGGAAATGAAGTGCTTCTTGTGTATGTAGGGGCACTGAAAGACAGTGATACCAGCAAAGTCCGCATCCGGAAAATCGTTGTAGAAGACGATAATACTGGTTTGATTTCTACGGATGAGGAAGGTACTGTCACAGGCTCTGTCGCATCTGGTGCTGTTTATTCTGATGCAGGCTATGACGAACCTGAAAGTGGAGTTTCCGTAGAAAAAACGCATGGTACTGGTTATATTACCGGAGGCGTCAATGTCCGTTCCGATGCCAAAAAAGGTTCTGAGATTCTGGGACATCTTGGTTCAGGAGATACGGTTACAGTTACAGGAATCTGCGAAAATGGATGGTACCGGATTGTATTTGAAGAAAGAACCGCTTATATCTGGAAAGATTATATTTCTTATAAGCAATAATTACCCAAACAGAAAGGAGAATGTATTATATTGAGAAACACCTTCAAAAACCCTCTGTTGTCAGGATTCTATCCTGACCCGTCAATCTGCAGAGTAGGGGAAGATTATTATATGGTCACTTCCTCTTTTGTTTATTACCCTGGCCTTCCTATCTTTCACAGCCGTGACTTAACTCACTGGGAACAGATTGGACATGGAATCCACCGGCCAGATCAGCTTGATTATAAAAACTGTGAAACATCCCTCGGGCTGTGGGCTCCTACCATCAGGTATCATAATGGAACCTTTTATATTATCAACACATTTGTATCCGAAGGAAGAGAAGCAAGGAGAGATAACTATATCATTACAGCAAAAGAACCTTCCGGTCCATGGAGCGATCCCATCTTCATCGAAGGTGCTGACGGCATTGATTCCAGCCTCTTTTTTGATGATGACGGCTCCATATGGTATGCCGGAAACTACATCAGTGATGAACAGCTCTATGAAGGGCATCACGGCATCTACCTCAATCAGTTAAACCCTGACACCTTTCAATTTGAAGGACCTCGATACATTATCTGGGACGGCAAAAAGACCTACAGCCGCTGGATAGAAGCCCCTCATATCTACAAAAAAGACGGATGGTATTATTTGATGGTTGCAGAAGGCGGTACTTTTATCAATCACAGCGTACAGATTGCAAGATGCCGCACAATCCATGGTGATTACGAAATATGCCCAAGAAACCCTCTGCTTTCACACCGGCATCTGCCTGTCCTAAATCCAATTTCTGTAACAGGACATGCCGATATTACGGATACACAAAATGGAGAGTGGTGGATGGTTCTTCTGGCTGTCCGGCCTTATTGTGGAGGGCATTATAATCTTGGCAGAGAAACCTTTATGGTTCCTATGGTTTGGGCAGAAGATGGATGGCCAATGATAGATAATGAAAATGGTATGGTCAATGAGGAAGAACGTCTTCCAAATCTTCCAAAAACTGTTTATCCTCCTATACCTGAAAATGATAATTTTGAATCTTCTTCCCTGCAGATGCAATGGAACACCATTCATCCGCCTTTAGACATGTTCTACAGCCTCACAGAACGTCCAGGATATCTCCGTTTGCAGTTACGTCCGGAAGTCATGGAAGAGATCTGTACACCTTCCTTTGTTGGAAGAAGACAATGCCACAAAGATTTTTTTGCCAGAACTTCCATGGAATTTCTGCCTTCCACCCCTTATGAAGAGGCAGGCATCGCATTAGTACAGGATGACCGTTTTCATTATTTAATGACTGTACGTGAAAAAGAAGCAATGTTGTTTCTCCAGTTGTGGAAAACAGAACATGGTAACAGAATCCTGCTTCAGGAAAAAGCTCTGAAGAATCACAAAAATAAAATATATTTAAGTGTACAGGGTCATACGGAATCCTACAACTTTTACTATGGTTACGAAGAGCAGGAATGCATACTCTTTGCAGAAAATGTGGATGGCACTTTACTAAGCTCCGTAATAAACGAAGGTTTCACCGGAACGTATATTGGAATGTACGCAAGCTCCAATCATACCGATTCCTCTAACCATGCTGATTTCGACTGGTTCAACTACCAGGGTATATAAGTAAAAAGTATCCTGCAAACAGCTTTTATCCACTGTTTGCAGGATACTTTTATAATTCAATCTGGACTTCTACCGGTTTTTTTCCGCTCAAAGATTTGCTTCTTTCGTCCGGCTGTGAAACACCGGCAAACAATTTAAATTTCCTGCTATCCACATAACGATTTCCGGATTCATCCACTATTTTCATAGCTTTTGACGGTATTGTAAAATGAATTGTTTTACTTTCATTCTGTTTCATCTGTACTCTCTGAAATCCGCAAAGACTGTGGTTCTTCACTGCCCATGCAGACTCCATATCTTTTATATAAATCTGCACAACATCCTCTGTGTCTCTTCCTTTATTTTCAACTTTCACTTCCAATTCAATATCTGAATCCTCTGTCACTTTGCTGATTACTTTTACCTCTGTAACCTGAACATCTCCATAGGTCAGTCCATATCCAAACGGATATAAAGGCTCTTTTTCAATATACCGGTATGTACGGTTTCTCATAGAATAGTCTGTAAACTCCGGCATATCTTCCAAATCTTTGTAGAATGTTACAGGAAGCTTTCCTGATGGAGAAACTTTTCCAAACAGCAAGTCTGCCACTGCTTTTCCTCCTCTTGCCCCTGGATACCAGGCCTGAAGGATTCCGTTACAATGCTGCTCTGCATAATTCAGGTCAATGGCACTTCCAGCCATCAATACCACAATCATAGGTTTACCAACTGCCGTTACCTTTTCGATTAATTCTTCCTGTGCTTTTGGAAGGTGAAGGTCTTTCTTATCACCGGATGCGTCGCTGTTTCCGGTATCACCTTCTTCCCCCTCCAGGGTTTCGTCCAGCCCTACACAGACAATTACCACGTCGCTGTGTTCAGCTGTGATTACTGCTTCTGAAATCCTGTCCTGATTCCATGCAAGGTTCTCTACTTTATCCCTGGAAAGATGACATCCTTCTGAATACAGCACGCGTACATCTTCCCCTGCTTCATCCTGAATTCCTTCCAAAAGTGTAATATATCTGGAAGAAGTTCCATGATAGTTTCCAATCAATGCAGCACGGCTGTTTGCATTTGGTCCTACAACTCCAATGGTTTTTAATTTTTCTTTGTTTAAGGGCAAAACACCATCATTTTTCAGCAAGACACAGCTTTTGTGAGCCATCTCGACAGCCGCTTCTATATGTTCTTTGCACTCTACTGCTTCATAAGGAATCTCATCATATTCTGACCCATCAAACAATCCAAGCAGATATCTGGTTGTAAACAGCCTCTCTGCAGCCACCGTGATTTCTTCCTCTGAAATCAGTCCTTCTTCCACTGCTGCCATGAGATGCAGGTATGTATTTCCACAGTTTACGTCACAGCCTTTCTTTAATGCCAGTGCTGCAGATTCTCTGGCATTTTTGGTCACCTTATGGTTTTCATGGAAATCCTTAATCGCCCAGCAATCGGAAACATAGTGCCCGTCAAAATTCCATTTTCCTCGCAACACCTTTTCCATAAGGTAATGATGCCCGCAACACGGCTCTCCGTTTGTTCTGTTATAAGCTCCCATAACAGCTTCTACGTCTGCCTCTGTCACCAATGCCTCAAATGCCGGGAGATATGTCTCCCACATATCTTTCAAAGTTGCCCTTGCATCAAACTCATGACGGATTGCCTCTGGTCCACTATGTACAGCAAAATGCTTGGCACATGCTGCTGCCTTCATCACAGGCCCATCACCCTGAAGTCCTTCTACAAAACGTACACCCAGGCGAGAGCTCAGATATGGATCTTCTCCATATGTTTCATGGCCTCTTCCCCAGCGGGGATCACGGAAAATATTCACATTAGGTGACCAGAATGTCAGTCCTTTGTAAATATCCCTGTCATTGTGTTTTGAATATTCATTATATTTTGCTCTGCCTTCCGTAGCAATAATATCTCCGACTTTCTGCATGGCGTCCTCATCAAAAGCTGCTGCCATACCAATTGCCTGGGGAAACATTGTTGCAACTCCTGCTCTTGCAACCCCATGCAGAGCTTCATTCCAATAATTGTAGGTAGGAATTCCAAGACGCTCCACCGGTGATGCATCATATTTTAACTGGGATGCTTTTTCCATCAATGTCATTTTTGATACAAGTTCCTTGGCTTTTTCCCTTGCCTTAGCCCTTTCATTTCTATAATTTTTCATTGTAGCCCTCCAAATTAATGTTTGTATATATATTTTACCATATCCGCTTTATTATTCTGCCTAATAATTGCTCTATTAGCAACAATTCTTGCCTTTTTTAATAAAAAATAGGCTTCGCCTATTCAACTCCCCTTCCCCTCATTCTTGAGGGGATAG
>Peterbilt_p2__coassemble_823_pt1 | contig 19337 bp, 16 predicted proteins | sample Peterbilt_p2__metabat2_high_PE_039 | metagenome-assembled genome bin Peterbilt_p2 | reverse complement strand
ATTTTGAACGAAAAGTCCTCTTTTTCCGTAGAGGCTGTTATTTCACAGCCCCTTTGAAATTCATACCATAAATTTATTTTGATTCTTTCTTTTTCTTTCCCAAAACCACAGTGCCTGCACCAAGTGCCAATGCTCCTGCACCTAACATTACATATCTGGCAATTTCTGTACCGTCTCCTGTTTTTACTGTATAGATAACAGTTGTGCCGTTACTGTTTCCGGAAGTGGCAGTTTGTGCCGGTTTCTTCTGCGCAGAAGCTGTACCGGATGTCTGGCTATTCTGACTGTTTCCAGCTGCGGAACCTGTACCGTTTCCTGCTCCTGTGCTGGTTCCTGCTGAGGAACCGGAATTTCCTGTGCCTCCTGCACTGCTTCCGCCTGATGGTGCCTTGTGCCCGCTGCTGTTTGTTCCAGGCCCTACAATCTGATGTCCTCCTACATTGAACGGACTAAAAGATGCCGTTTCAAAAGCAAGATACTCCTGCCCGTCTTTTTTCTCCACAGTCATGTTTCCGACTTTGCCCTCTTTATCAAAAATAAAGTATTCATACTGATTATTTCCAAGATAATGGGCAATGGAAAGATCAGAATAGCAATCTGCGTTCTCAGGCAATGGAATAAGAACCTTTACCTTTTTTCCCTCTGGGATTTTATACTCTGTATCTTCTTTCAAATCCCAAAGCTTCAATTCATATGCAGAAAGAATCTCACCGATTCCTGCATCTGGAAGTTCATTGACCGCTTCATTGTATGTCACCTGAAGATCTAAATAAAATGGAAGAAAATCTGCAGACACCTGGACACCGGACTCATCAATCAAGCTTCCTACAGGAATAGATTCCGGAATTTCTTCTGTTACTTCTCCTAGTTTTCCCGGCTGGGCACTGTTTACAGGTGTCTCCGGATTTTTCTCCGGTTCTTCTACAACTGCATCTGGGTCAACCGGAATAATCGTCACTTCCTCTTTCTGATTCTCTGGGTCTTCTTTGTCTCCGGTATTTTCCTGCTCTGGTTTTTCTTCTGGTTTCACTGTTTCTTCCGGCTGGTTTTTATCTTCCTCCGGCTTTGTATCAGTCACTTGATCTTGTTTCTGTTCTTCTTCTGGTTTTTCTGTTTGTCCGTTCTCCTGCTGTTCTGGCTCCTTTAAGTCTTCCACCTGAACCTTTACGCTGCGGACAATCGTCTTTGTCTCAGTATCCCATCCTGGAAGTTTGGAATACTCAGCCTCTGCAGCCTCGTCTGGAGTAAATCTTACTTTTCTTTCTGTTTCATATTTCTCCGGCTCTTTCTCTTCTTCCCAGGCAAACGTACCGTTTCCGGCAAAACCAGCTGCAGCAAAATCAAAATCCTTCCACTCTTTTACTGTCTTTAAGATTACCTTCTCAGGAATTTCTAAAGTGATCTTTTCTTCCGGCTTCTGCTCTGGTTCTTCCTGTGGCTTCTCAGGCTGCTCTTCTGGTTTCTGTTCAGGAACTTTTTCTTCTTCCTGCTCGGGCTCTGGCATTTCCGGCTGTGTCTCTGGCTCTGGTTTTGGTGCTTCTTCCTGGGGTGTTTCCGGCTCTGGTTTTGACTCCGGTTTATTTTCTGTTTCTTCCTCTGGTTTTGGCTCCTCCGGCTGTGTCTCTGGCTCTTGTTTCTCTGTCTGAGCCTCCTCTTTTCCCGGCTCCTGCTGCTCTGTATCCGGTTTTTCTTCCTTTTCTTTTATCTGGAAAGCTTCTTTCCCTGCCTCTGCACTGGTTACATCTACGTCCTCTGCTGTAATCCCTTTCCCACTGAGAATCAATTTTCCTTTTCCAGACAGCTTTACAATCTTTCCCTTGAAATCTTTATCTTTTTTCACTGTAACACCAGACGGAATCGTCAGCTTCACTTCGGATTCTATGATAACTGTGCCGGAAATGATAATCTCGCCCTGTTCTCCTGCCAGCTCTAAGGCTCTTCCAAAAGAACGTACGGCATTTTCTCTTGTAGTTCCATCAGCAGTCTTTGATGCCTTGGCACTTCCATCCAGGTAAATGGTTTTTCCAATCTCTTTTTTCTGTGTCTGGGCAGCAAATACAGGCATCGGAGTAGCCACCTCTACTACCGCTCCCGCTGCCATAACGGAAGCAATGGTAAGTCCCAGCACGTTCACTGCTGCTTTATGTAAATTTTTCCTATTTTTATTCATTGATATTCTTCCTTCATTTAAAAGACACAAACTTACATCTGTGCCCTGTTTTTTTGATATATTATAGATTATTTTTTATTTTGATTCAGTATATCACAATTTTTGCATTTCTGACACCCCTTAAATCAACTTTTTTCCGCATGATTTCTTGCAATCTCAAAAAAAATCATGTATATTAGTCTGTATAGCTAAAAGCTATAATTATATTTTTTAAAAGGAGTTGAACATATTGGATTCCAGTGACGCCATACAGTTTCTGGCTCTGATTATACTTATTTGCTTATCAGCATTTTTTTCATCAGCAGAAACTTCTATGACAACCGTAAACAAAATTCGTATCCAGTCTCTTGCTGAGCAAGGCGACAAGCGGGCAAAGATTCTTTTGACCGTAATCGAAGACTCAGGCAAACTGCTTAGTACGATCCTTATCGGCAACAACATTGTAAACATCAGTGCATCTTCCCTCGCAACGGCTCTTACCATGCGGCTTTTCGGAAATGCAGCAGTCAGCATCAGCACCGGTATCCTCACTCTTCTGGTTTTAATCTTCGGAGAAATCACACCTAAGACTATGGCCTCTCTCTATTCAGAGAAAATGGCACTGTCTTATGCCAGAATCATTCATTTGCTGATGTTTCTTCTGACCCCTGTTATTTTCCTGATCAACAAACTGGCGAAGGGTGTCCTTACCCTGTTAAGAGTAGATGACAGTGTAAAAGGGAATACCATCACAGAGCATGAGCTTCGTACCCTGGTAAATGTAGGGCACGAAGAAGGTGTTATCGAAAAAGAAGAACGCCAGATGATCTACAATGTATTTGATTTTGGTGATTCCCAGGCACAAGATGTAATGGTTCCCAGAATTGATGTATCCTTTGCAGATGTGAACAGCAGTTATGAGGACTTAATCGGACTGTTCCGGGAGGAAAAGCATACCCGTTTCCCTGTATATGAAGAGACTACGGACAATATTATCGGCATTGTAAATGTGAAAGATCTTTTGCTTACTGACCAGAAGGATTTCACATTAAGAAAAATTCTGCGAGATACTTATTTCACTTATGAGTACAAAAAAACATCCGAACTTCTTATGGAAATGAAAGAAAATTCTGTTTCCTTTGCTGTTGTTCTGGATGAATACGGTGCCACTTCCGGTATTATCACATTGGAAGATCTGGTGGAAGAAATCGTAGGTGATATTCATGACGAATATGATATTGAGGAAGAAGACGACCTGACAGAAATTATTCCCGGAAAGGAATATCTTGCACTTGGCTCTGCCCGCCTCGATGATTTGGATGAAGTCCTGCATCTGAATATTGAATCCGACGATTACGATTCTATTGGTGGATATATTATCGAACAATTAGACCGTTTCCCGGAAAAAGGAGAATCCGTCACAACCCAGTCCGGCATACGTCTTGTAGTTGACAAGATAGAAAGAAACAGAATCGAATCCGTGCACATCTACCTTCCTGAAGAATATCAACAGGAAGCTGTCGCAGAAGAGAACAAGGATTCGTAATACAACTAGAAAGGAATTGACTTATGAATGGTTTTTTTAACATAGACAGCCCCATTATGCGGCTTTTGTCTAAAGTATGTGATTTAATGATTTTAAACGCCTTATGTATTATCTGCTGTCTTCCAATCGTTACAGCAGGGGCTTCTGTTACTGCTTTGTACACCATTACTATGAAAATGGTTCGTGGAGAAGAGTCCTATATTTTTAAAGGTTTTTTCAAAGCGTTTAAAGAAAACTTTAAACAGTCCACGATCATCTGGCTGATTATGGCGGTACTTGGTATTTTCATTCTTGTGGATTACAGAGCTACTGCTATTCTTCCACAAAACATAAGTAATCTTTTCCGTGTATTGATTGGAGCACTGATTATTTTCTATGCAATGATTTTATCCTATGTGTTTCCGTACACAGCCCGGTTTGCCAATACTACCAAAAGTATTTTCAAGAATTCTCTCCTGATTGCGATTTTAAATCTGCCATGGACTATTTTGATTGTTGCTATCCCGGTAGCTCTTGGTTTCCTTACTCTTCTGACCACAAGAACTCTTGTATATGGAAGTATGTTATGGATTCTTTTTGGATTTTCTGTCGTTGCATATATCGAATCTATCATGTTCCGCAAAATTTTTGCAAAATATGAGCCACCGGTTGAAGAAGATTTGTCAGATCCTGATTCCTATACTGTTCCAGAAGAATTGCCAGACCATTCCTCAGCTGATATGTAATAATTCCCGAAAAAAAGGAACGTTTTTGTACCGTTCCTTTTTTTGTACTCTTTTTTAAACAAAATACTTCCTTGACTTTTTTAATCCGGTATAATAAAATCCCACTATAACGAAATAGTTATGTAAAACTAACCACAAGGTATAGGAGGATAGCAATTTATGACAGCAGAATGGAGCTCCTTCCAGGGCGGCATCTGGGAAAAAGAAATCAATGTCAGAGATTTTATTCAAAAAAATTATACACCTTACGACGGAGATGAAGCATTTCTTTGCGGCCCAACACAATCAACAAAAGATTTATGGCAACAGGTGCTTGCCCTTACGGAAGAAGAACGGTCTAAAGGCGGCGTCTTAGATATGGACACTAAAATCATCTCCACGATTACCTCCCACGGACCAGGATATCTGGATAAAGAAAAAGAAACTATTGTAGGCTTTCAGACAGACAAACCTTTTAAACGTTCCCTGCAGCCCTACGGCGGCATTCGTATGGCCATGAAGGCATGCCAGGATAATGGGTATGAGGTAGCGCCTGAAGTCGTTGAATTCTTTACCAAACATAGAAAAACCCATAATGACGGCGTCTTTGATGCTTATACACCAGAAATGCGTGCCTGCCGTTCCAGTCACATCATTACCGGACTTCCTGACGCCTATGGAAGAGGACGTATCATAGGTGACTACCGCAGAGTAGCACTTTATGGAGTAGACCGGCTCATAGAAGATAAAGAAAACCAAAAAAACACGACACGAACTATCATGTACTCTGACGTAACAAGAGAGCGGGAAGAGCTTTCCGAACAGATTCGTGCATTAAAAGATTTAAAAGAGCTTGGAAAAATCTATGGCTTTGATATTTCCCGTCCTGCAAAAAACACTCAGGAAGCCATTCAGTGGCTGTATTTTGGTTATCTGGCAGCCATCAAAGAACAAAATGGAGCTGCTATGTCTCTTGGGCGTACTTCTACCTTCCTTGACATTTATGCAGAAAGAGATTTAAGGGAACAACGTTTTACCGAGGCACAGATTCAGGAGTTTGTCGATCATTTTATTATGAAACTTCGTCTTGTAAAATTTGCCAGAACACCGGAATATAATGCTCTGTTTTCCGGAGACCCTACCTGGGTAACCGAATCGATTGCTGGAATGGGCATTGACGGACGCCATTTGGTTACAAAAATGTCTTACCGCTACCTGCACACATTATCAAACCTTGGAACTGCTCCGGAGCCAAATCTGACCGTACTTTGGTCAACCAGGCTTCCTAGAAATTTCAAGCGTTATTGTGCCAGAACTTCCATTTTCTCCTCTTCCATCCAGTATGAAAATGATGATTTGATGCGCGTAACCCATGGAGATGATTATGCCATTGCCTGCTGTGTTTCTTCTATGAAGATTGGAAAAGAAATGCAGTTTTTCGGTGCCAGGGCAAACCTGGCAAAATGCCTTCTCTATGCCATCAATGGCGGTGTAGACGAAATTTCCAAGAAACAAGTAGGACCTGCCTTCCGCCCTATCACTTCAGAATATCTGGAGTACGATGAAGTCATGGAACGTTTTCAGGCTATGATGAAATGGCTGGCCCAAGTATATGTGAACACTTTAAATATCATTCACTATATGCACGATAAATACAGCTATGAAAGACTGCAGATGGCTCTTCATGACAAGAAGGTCACCCGCTGGTTTGCAACCGGTATTGCAGGACTTTCTGTTGTGGCAGATTCCCTCTCTGCTATTAAATATGCAAAAGTAAGAACAATCCGGGATGAACAGGGCATCGTAGTTGATTACGAAACCGAAGGAGATTTCCCAAAATACGGAAACGATGATGACAGGGTAGACGAACTTGCTTATCATATTGTTCATGATTTTATGGAATATGTTAAAGCAAACCATACCTACCGTGGAGGAATTCCAACCACTTCCATTCTTACTATTACCTCCAACGTCGTCTATGGAAAAGCCACAGGATCTACGCCTGACGGAAGAAAAGCCGGAGAAGCTTTTGCCCCTGGTGCAAATCCTATGCATCACAGAGACAGTCATGGTGCAGTTGCTTCTTTGAACTCTGTTTCCAAACTTCCATTTGGAGATGCCCAAGACGGAATTTCCAATACCTTCTCCATTATTCCAGGTGCTCTTGGCAAAGATGACGCCATCCTATTTGATGACATTACCTTTGAGCTTACACCGGACTGTGCCTGCTGCGAACCAAATATGGACATCGAAAATATCGAATAAAACAAAAAGGAGATTTGAACCATGAAAATTAGTGACGCTCAAATTGATAACTTAGTAGGACTATTGGATGGCTATGCTGAAAAAGGCGGCCACCACCTGAATGTGAATGTATTTACAAAAGAAACTCTTCTGGATGCTCAGAAGCACCCGGAAAAATATCCTCAGCTTACTGTACGTGTGTCCGGCTATGCAGTAAACTTCCACAAATTAACAAAGGAACAGCAGGATGAAGTCATCTCACGAACTTTCCACAGCGGAATCTGAGGAAATCGGATATCTTCACTCTATTGAAACATTTGGCACGGTAGATGGTCCTGGAATCCGGCTGGTCCTCTTTTTCCAGGGCTGCCCGATGCGCTGTCTTTATTGTCATAATCCGGACACCTGGACTCCCAGAAAAGGACAGACTGCTACCGTAGATGAAATACTGGAACTTTTTGAAAAAAACAAAAAATACTATCAAAACGGAGGTATTACAGCAACTGGTGGTGAACCACTACTCCAGCTTTCTTTTCTTACCGAACTATTTGAAAAAGCAAAAGAAAAAGGAATACACACCTGCCTGGATACCTCCGGAATCCTGTTTTCTCAAAAACAGGAAGAGGCTTATGTACGTCTTCTAAATTCTACCGATCTTGTTCTTCTTGATTTAAAGCACAGTGATCCTCTGGGGCATAAAACCCTCACAGGACACACGCAGGATGCTGTGCTGGATTTTCTTTCTTTTACGGAAAAAAGGAAGACTCCTGTTATTATCAGGCATGTGATTGTTTCCGGCATGACAGATTCCCAGGAAGAATTAGACGGAATCGGCCGGATTATTGCTGCCCATTCTAATATTAAAGGCTTAGAAGTCCTTCCCTATCATAATATGGGAGAACAGAAATACGAAGAGTTAGGATTGGATTATCCCTTAAAAGGAATGGCGAACCTGCCGCAAGAACAGGCAGCCAATGCCAGAAAAAAGATTTTGCAGAGTATCGTAGCTTATAGAAATTAAACAAAAAGGCCAAAGCAAGATGTGACGGTTTCTCTTACCGTTCCCTCTGCTTTGGTCTTTTCTGCTCTTATTGAGTTTCTCTCATTTCCCTCATAATCTCATGAAATTGTGTGCCCATACGCTCCAATTCTCCAAAAACAAGCCTGGTGCCTTCCTCCGTCAAAGACCAGTTATCTCTTTGTATCTTACTGTCTTTGATAGGATACACCATAAATCTCGTATCAGGATACAAGAGCTGGTAATACAAAAGGCATCTTCTGGCATGATAAGGCTTGCTGCAAAGAATCGCCTTTTTAATCTCCAGTCCCATGCTATCCGTCACCTGTCTGGAATAGATGGCATTCTCATAGGTATAAGTTGCCCGGTCTTCTTTTAGGATAGCAGTCCCTGGAACTCCTTTCTCCTGTAGTACCTGGCTCAAAAAATCCCATTCGGTCTCATAACTGCCCTGGTAACATTCCTGCTTATCCAGCACACCGGAAAACTTCCCTGTTGTAATGCTGTAACGACCGGATGGAAGAATCCAGGGTGCCCATCCCTGATGGTACAGCCGGGCAGCCTCCTCCGCCAGCTGTGGATGCCCGCTTCCCGGGATAAAAATAATATCTGCCTGTTCCAGTTTATGCTCGGCAAAAACAAACTCTGTAATCTGATCTAGAAATGCCTGGTTCATTCCTTTTTCTTCCTTTCGTCTTTCCCTTTTCTCTTTGCAAATTTTTTATAGAAAAACCAGCCAAGTACAAATACTACTGCCAAAAGAATCCAATATGGCAGGGCACCTAAAAACCACAGGGACAGTGAGATGAATCCTGTCTTGATTCCATATAAGTTTCTGGACAGCCTCTCCATCAGTTTTTCCCCATATGTACCGGAAACCTGTGCTTCACGCTCCACCTCCTGGACATATACCTGGATCGTGCTGTAGGCAACCGCATTATCGTAGGTCTTTTTCTGAGATTCATAGGATTCCAGCTCATAACGCACCTGAGTAAGCTGATTCTGAACTGCCAGAATGGTCTCTATGGTATCTGCCTGTTCCAGCATTTTCATGAGACTTTCCTGCTCTGTCTTCAAGGCAGCAATACGGCTTTCTGTATCCACATACTGCAAGGTCACATCTTCCACGCTCTCTGACTGTCTGGTAAGGGTTCCCATCTCCTGGATTTTTTCTTTGAAATGCTCTGAGGTATCTGCCGGAATCCGGAGTGTATAAGATGCAGACCGTTGTCCCTCCCCATAATTCTTAGAATCATTTCCATATATTTCTGAATATTCAATATAGCCTTGCATTTCCGAAACCAGTTGGTTTATATTTTTTACAAATCCATCAAACTCCCTGGTCTCTATGGAATAATCCAAATGCTGAATCAATTTCCGGCTGGTATCCTGTACTTTTGTTCCGGTTCCTGTGCCTGCCTCTGTGGATGTTTCTTCCGCTTTTTCCTGTGAACCTTCCGCTCCTGCATCTGAAACGGCTGCACTCATATCGCTGCTGCTGTTTGATGCCACTGTTGATTTCTCAGCACTGCCCGCACAGGAACAAAGGCATAATATGATTCCTAAGATTGCTGCTGCCACGCCTGTTTGTTTTCGTTTTCCCATAGAATTCCTCCTTTCGCTTTCCTCTGTTAAATAACTATAGTTTACTATCTTTTCCACTACAAAGCAATGGCTTTCCTTTCATTAGTTGCATACTTTCGCACAGACAGGTATAATGAAAAAAAACGAAAGGCCGGTATAAAAATATGAATGAACAGGACATTAAGGATCTTGTAGAAAAACAACGGAATTTTTTCCATTCCGGTATTACTTTAGATATAGACTACCGGATACAGGGATTAAAAAAACTGAAAGCCTGCATCCAGCAAAACGAAAACCATATCTGTAATGCATTAAAAAAGGATTTAGGAAAAAGCAGATATGAAAGCTATATGTGTGAAGTCGGACTGGTACTGAGTGAACTCAGTTATATAATCCGGCATACACGTTCTTATGCCAAAGAAAAGACCGTGCGGACTCCCCTTGCACAATTTCACTCCAGAAGCTTCCAGAAACCTTCTCCTTATGGGGTTGTTCTTGTTATGAGCCCATGGAATTATCCCTTTCTTCTCACTATAGACCCTCTGGTAGATGCTCTTGCGGCAGGCAATACTGTGGTTATGAAACCAAGTGCCTATTCTCCAAATATAGGAAAAGTCATTGCACACATCATCCGGGAGTGTTTTCCAGAAGAATATGTTGCCGTTGTAACTGGCGGCCGCTCTGAGAACACCTGTCTGCTCAGAGAACATTTTGACTATATTTTCTTCACAGGAAGCCAGGGCGTAGGAAAAGAAGTGATGCGAAATGCCGCACAGCACCTTACCCCAGTCACTCTTGAGTTAGGCGGAAAGAGCCCCTGTATTGTAGAAAAATCCGCAAATCTGAAGCTGGCTGCCAGACGGATTGTCTTCGGCAAATTTTTAAACTGCGGCCAGACCTGTGTGGCACCTGATTATATCTATTGTGATGCCTCCATAAAAGAGGAACTTCTTGCCGAACTGAAAAAAGAGGTAGTCCGACAGTTTACAGACCATCCTCTTTCCAATGACTCCTATGGGAAAATCATTAATCAAAAGCATTTTTCCCGGATTCTGGAACTTATAGATCCCGAAAAAGTAGTTCACGGAGGAAATGCTCAGCCAGAACTTTTGAAAATAGAACCGACCCTTATGGATTCCGTGACTTTTTCCGACCCAGTCATGCAGGAAGAAATTTTCGGGCCAGTGCTCCCAATCCTCACCTATTCTTCCCTGGACAGTGCCATTGAAACCCTAAATTCCATGGCACACCCTCTTGCCCTGTACATCTTTACCTCTGACAAGAAGGCTGCAAAAAAAGTGACCTCCCGCTGTGGATTTGGCGGTGGATGTATTAACGATACCATCATACATCTGGCCACCAGTGAAATGGGATTCGGCGGTTTTGGCGAAAGCGGCATGGGTACCTATCATGGGAAAGAAGGATTCCAAACCTTTTCCCACAACAAAAGCATCGTAGATAAAAAGACATGGCTGGATCTTCCCATGCGGTATCAGCCTTACAAAAAAATCCATGAAAAACTCCTGCGGATATTTTTAAAATAATTTTGCAAAAATACAGTGAAAAGGCGGTAAAGTTTCTTTTACCGCCTTTTCACCAGTCCTTTCTCCGTTAATTCATAGATTACCGTACACACCTCTTCCAGATATTTCCTGTCGTGGGAAACACTGATGATACACCCTTGAAATTCTTTCAGATTTCTTCGGATGACCGGGTTCGACAAAGGAGAAAAGTTTCTGGTAGGCTCATCCAGTACCAGCACCTGGCTTCCCTGCATACTCATTTTCAAAAAGAAGAGCTTGGCTCTTTGCCCTCCTGACAATTCTCTGATTGGATGGCTCATCTCATCTGCCGTATATTTCATACTGCCGAGATAGGTCCGTATCCGGTTTATTTCCTCCCGATCTCCCGTTTCTGTCAAAAACTCTATGCAAGTCTGCTCCAAATCCATTTTTTCTTCATAGTTTTGAGGCATATAGGATGTTTTTAGATCCTTTTTTTCTAAAAATTCCATTGCTATTTTTCTTAGAAGTGTTGTTTTTCCGCAGCCGTTTTTTCCAATAATCCCTACATGTTCCGGTCCTTGAACACGCAGGAAAATATCCTGTGCAAGAATCCTTTCTCCTACTGTCAGCGTTTCTAATGAATATTCCAGCACCTTTTTTCCACGTGGGACAGAGCACTCCCGGGAAAACAGAAGAAATATGGCATCTTCACTTTCCGGGAACTCCAGAAATTCTTCTTTTTGTTTTTCAAACCGTTTTCCCATGGATTTTACTGCATGCATTTTTTTCTTTAAAAGCTGTCCTCCATGTGGATTTTGACGGGAAATACTGTTTTGCTGATGTTCCACTTTCTGCTGGATTCTAAGAAAACGTTCCTGCTGTCTGGCATATTCTTCCCTCTGCTTTCCTGCAATCCTTTCCTGATTCGCAAACTCTTGTGTTCTTTTTTCCATATAAGTCCTGTAATCGCACTTAGCCACTGTATAGCGGCATCTGGTCTTTCTTCTAATCTGCTCCAAGTGTAAAATTTTATTCGCTGTGCGTTCAATCAAAGTTTCGTCATGGGATACATACAGCACTGCGGCCTTTGTTTCCAAAATAAATCTCTCTAAGAAATCCAAGGTTTCCAGATCAAGATCATTGGAAGGTTCATCCAGTAGAATCACCTCGGGGTTTTGCATCATGATTCCTGCAAGCTGGATTTTTACTTTTTCCCCACCTGACACTTGTCCCATCTTTTCCTGTGCATAAAAAAGTTCCGCATCCATCCCCAGTTTTCTTGCAATCTCTGCCAGCTCCCTGGGACTTTGTTCATAAAATTCTGGATTTTTGTAGCAAAATTCCCATACCGTCTCTTCTTTCTGCTCTTCTGTAAGTTCCTGTGCCAGATACCCTATCCTGGCATTTCCTGTTATAATTTCTCCTTCATACTCTATATATTCTTCTGTCTTTTCCGGCTGATAAATCAGCTTCAGCAAAGTTGATTTTCCGTTTCCTTCCTCTCCGATCACAGCCATCTTATCTCCCGCTTCCAGGACAAAGGACAGATTCTCTAATAGGATTCTGAAATCTTTTTTATGTGTTGCTGTTACATTTTTAATCTGCAAATCTCATTCACTCCTGTAAATATAAAAAGCCTGTTTTCAGACATTCCAATCTGAAAACAGGCTCCTCTCTACATACTCCGATTCTTCCGCTTTCTGCTATGTTTACAGACTGTACCCGCAAACATGCCTTGCAGCACACAGAAATATGTTCTATTTGAAAAAAGATACCTATTAGACGATTTTTGCCTGTGATCCATACTGGAATACACCTGTAGCCGGTATGGATACACCTACAACAGATGTTCTGAAAACCATGTTCAGTTCCCCTATGTATTACAAACAAATAATCATCCTATCCCTCTTTTCCTTTTTCTTTACAGGTTTCCCTGACAAATGCAGTTTAACCCACCTGGCCCGGCTCTGTCAAGCCTAATTTTTCCACCCAGACAGCTTCCTTAAATCCCGGAACTGCATAATCCTCGCCTACCAGAAGCGGCCGTTTCACCAGCATGCCATCAGATGCAAGAAGCTCTAACTGTTCTTCCTCTGTCATAGACGGCAACTTATCCTTTAACTGCAATTCCTTATATTTCATACCACTGGTATTAAAGAAGCGTTTCAGCGGCAGCCCACTCATAGCATACCACTGCTTTAGTTCATCTTTGGTTGGATTCTGCTCTACTATATGGCGGTCTTCAAATTCCACCTGATGTTCCACCAGCCATTTTTTTGCTTTCTGGCAAGTGGTGCACTTTGGATATTCGACAAATACCATCTGCTGTTCTCCTTATAATCTATCTGCGTTGGAGGCCATAAATTTGTACTCAGCTACAGAACGGTCAAATCCTTTGATATGGTTGAACAGCCAGTCTACTACGTTTCTCTGTACCTGTGCAACGAATGCTTCTGTAGGGCCTTCTTCTTCCTGCAGCATCTCCTGAAGTTCTTTTACAGCCTGTTTGAACTCCTCATGTTTTGCTTTATGTTCCTGAATGCCAGGATAGTTGATCTCTTCCTGCAATTTTTCCTCTGCACTGAAATGGAAATCTGTGTATTCCATTAAGTAATCCAGCATCTTTACCGCTTTTACTTTTCCCTGTCCATCCTCACAGCTTTCCAGAAGCTGGTTGATTCTGCCAATCAATTCTTTATGCTGGTCATCAATCATCTCATTCCCAGTTACTAATGTTTCATCAAATTCTGCACGCATGCGTCACTACCTCCTAAATGTTCAAGTTTTGTTTTATTTTACTACATCTTGGAAATTGTGTCTACTCTTTTCCGGGCAGGTTTTTATTTGCTTATCTGATTTGCACAGCTTTTGCTACACGTTTGCTGACTAATAATGCAGCAGCTATTTTTAAAAGATCTGGAATCACAAAGGGAAAGACACACCAGCCTAAAACGGTCATCAGTCCCACAGAGCCTGTACCACCTGCGTAAACAGTCATAAACCATACTGTTCCTACTGTATAACAAGCTAAAAGTCCAAGCACCATAGAAATCCCAAGTACAATCCTGTTTTTCCCAAACAGCTTTTCCATGCCCCACATCAAAAGAGACGAAAACAAAAATCCTACAATATATCCTCCTGTATTGCCTGTTAACCTTCCGATTCCTCCCGAAAATCCAGAAAACACTGGTAATCCCACAGCACCCAAAAGGATGTATAACAGAACCGACATCGTTCCTCTGCGGCCTCCTAAAATGCCAACCGCTGCAAAAACGCCAAAGGTCTGTAACGTGACCGGCACGGTCATAGGTACAGAAATCCAGGAACAAACTGCAATGATAACAGTAAAAATACTGATGTAAACCATGTCATACGTTTTACTTTTTCTCTGTTCTTGTACTGCTGTTGTCATAATTAGCAACACTCCTTCTCTTACTTTTTTCGTGTTTACTTTATCACACAGCCTTTATATTGTCAACTCATTTTAGTACATAGGTTTACAATTATTATTTTGTCAACTGTTCGGATACTGGTTTCTTTAAAACTCCCAATAGAACCGCACCAACAATAATCCCTGCAGCCAGGGCCACGAAATACAGCATGGTATGTTCTGCAACCGGAAAAACAAATATACCTCCATTTGGTGCCATCATGGTACATCCAAATGCCATGGATAATGCCCCTGATACTCCGGCACCTGCCATACAGGCAGGAATCACTTGAAAGGGATATGCTGCTGCAAAAGGAATCGCACCTTCCGTAATAAAAGACAACCCCATAATAAAGTTCGTCGGTGCTGATTTCCTCTCATCCATTGTAAACTTTCCAGGAAACAAAATTGTCGACAATGCGATAGCACACGGCGGGACCATCCCTCCCAGCATAACAGCAGCCATAATATCATAATCTCCTGCCGCAATTGATGCAGTTCCAAATACATATGCTGCTTTATTACAGGGTCCTCCCATATCCGTTGCCATCATACCAGCAACTACGATTCCAAGAAAAATCTTGCTGGAGCCTCCCATTTCCTTCAATACGGTATGTAGCGCTATGTTTACTGCTCCAACCGGAGGCTCCACAAGCATAATCATAATGAATCCCATGATCAGAATCCCACCGAAAGGATACAACAACACCGGTGCGACTCTCTGAAGCGACGGATTACTCCTGGAAACCAGCCTCTTTCCCCATCGCATCATATACCCGGCAAGAAAACCTGCCGCCATAGCTCCTATGAATCCTGATTTCCCCTGGAAGGCAATAGCACCTCCTACAACCCCCGGTGCAAATCCAGGCCTGTCCGCTATACTAAAGGCAATATATCCTGCTAAAACCGGAAGCATAAATCCCAGGGCTGTATCACCTATTCTCTTTATTCCTGCCGCTATGGGTGTAATAGAGCCAAATTCTGCCCTTACTTCTTCTGAAAGGGAAGGAAGATCCACCCAAAAGCTGTCAATCAAAAAAGCTAGTGCAACTAACAGCCCTCCGCCCACCACAAAAGGCAGCATATGGGATACCCCATTCATCAGATGCATATAAACTCTGTGCCAGGCATTTCCTGCCGGTTTTCTTGCTGCATCTTCTCCTTCAAAAACGGATGCCTTTCCTTCAAGTGCCTGATCGATCAACCGCTCCGCCTTGCTGATTCCATCTGATACCTGGCAGACAATTACTTTCTTCCCAACAAAGCGTTCCATGGGAACTTTTATGTCTGCTGCCACGATAATGCAGTCTGCCTCTCTGATTTCCTCCTCTGACAGAAGATTTTGTGTACCTTCTGCTCCTCTGGTCTCAACTTTAATCGAGCAGTTCCTTGCCTCTGCCGCCTTCTCCAATCCCTCGGCTGCCATATAAGTATGGGCGATTCCTGTTGGACAGGATGTGACAGCCAGGATTTTCTGTCTCCTTTCCTGTGCTGGCTTCACCACTTTCTTCACATTCGGATTCTTTCCATCTGCCTCATCAATCATCCTGAGAAACTCATCTGCATCTGACGCCTGCTTTAGCTGTTCTGCAAACTCCTTATTCATAAGCAGTGCTGACAACTTACTCAGAAGCTTTAAATGCAAATTTTCCTTTGTGTCTGGTGCTGCGATTAAAAAAATCAATTGTGCAGGTTTTCCATCTAAAGAATCAAAATCCACTCCTTGTCTTACAACCATGGCTGCAAGCCCAGGTTCCAAAACAGCATCACATTTCCCATGCGGAACCGCCAGGCCTCTGCCAATCCCGGTACTTCCTTCCTCTTCTCTTTGATATACCTGTTTTCTATATGCCTCCGGGTCACGGATTTTTCCACTCTTTACCATTAAATCTATAATCCGATCCAGTGCCTCTTTTTTAGAGCCCGGAGCTGCTGTCAGAGAAATACTTCTTCTGTCCAATAAATCTGTAATCCGCATATCCACTTTGCATCTATCTTCCCTTCAATTTTCTGATATTGCTCTGGGTATTTTCAAAAGCATCAATATCCATTTCATTCTGCTGCCTGATTTCCCTAAGAACCCAGCGTTTGTTCCGGTAAACAAACTTCCAGTACTCAAAAAATGCTTCCGGCTTCGTATTCCCCCGGACTACCTGCCTGGACGTGCTGTCTATATAATATCCTGTCATTTTTCCATGTATCAAATACCAGAGTACATCCTGTTCCTCTCCCGGCTCATCCTGAACACAAACAGGCATGGCACTTAACAGCCTCACGTTTCTTTGGATCACTTCTTCATTTTTCACTTTCATCCATTGAATTTTGCTGTCAAATTCCGTTTGCAGTTCTTCACTGAGATAAGGAGCTCCGTATGTAATATCCATTCTTCTCCAGCATTCCTGAATCTGAAAATATGCTTCTTCCACCTGCTTTTGAATTTCCTTTGCATCCCAGTTATCCCCCATCTGTGCAAAAACTGCCATTGCCTGGCGGCTTTCTCTTCTGGCCCTTTTTGCTCTTTGCAACAGAAGAAATGTCCCTCCTCCTGCACTGGCTCCAAACAAGATCCACTGCATCAGGAAAACCGCTATATTTTCCGCCCGGCTTCCTGAACTACCAGAATGACCTGTACTGGAATGAGAACTTCCTCCTCCTCCGGAACTGCTGCCACCGCCACCGCCTCCTCCGGCACGGGCAGAAACTGTCACACTGCACATTACACATAACATTAAAATGCTGATTATCACTCTCAGTTTTTTTCTCATACATCCTCCTGTCTTATATCCTTTATTGTTCTTCTCCTGCCTTTAATTTTCTATGAACACTTTTCCGCACAAACCAGAAACAGAGCACCTGCAGGACAATAGTTGCAATCCAAGATGCCGGATAAGAAATAAACAGCCAGTCCAGAGAACGGTGCTGTGGAAACACCCAGAAAATCCAGATGATTCTGGTTCCTACTGTTCCAATCACAGATAAAAACATGGGCACTGCTGAATGCCCCATTCCTCGCAAAGCACCCGGAAAGAGATCCATCAGTCCACACAGAAAATAAGTAACCGTTGTGTACAGGAGAATCTCTACTCCGCATTGAATGACCTGTGGGTCTTTTGTATAAATCTGCAGAAGCTCCGGGCCAAACACATAGGCACCTCCGCCCAAAAGTACCGCAACTGTGATAGAAAGAATCATGCAGTCCACCAGAACCTTATCCATACGTTTCCATTTTCCCACACCAAAATTCTGGCTGGTAAAGCTCATACATGCCTGGGTGACAGAATTCACTGCAACAAACAAAAATCCAAAGATGTTATTGGCTGCTGTATAACCTGCCATGGCAATAGAACCAAAAGAATTCACAGAAGACTGGAGCAGTACATTGGAAAAATTAATCACTGTGCTCTGAATTCCTGCTGGAATTCCCACCTGAAAAATCTGCTTTAAATGATGTTTCTTTAACGTAAGTTTGGAAAACCGGAGCTGATAGCTGCTATCCGACTGATAGAGACATCTCAGCACCAGGGTACAGGAGACCATTTGGGAAATCACCGTAGCAATAGCAACACCTGCAACTCCCATGTCAAACACAATGACAAGAACCATATTCAATCCCGCATTGATCAGCCCGGCAGCAATCAGGAAAAACAATGGCCGTTTCGTATCTCCTACTGCTCTTAAAATCGCAGCCCCGTAGTTATACAGCATAAAGAATGGCATTCCCAGGAAATAAATCTTCATGTAAAGAGCTGACTGGTCAATAACATCAGATGGTGTTGCCATAAGCTCCAGTGCAAATCTGGAAAAAAACAGCCCCGCAAACACCATCACAATTCCACTGATCAGAGCAAAGGTAATGGAGGTATGAACGGTCTCTGACATTTCTTTAGAACGCCCTGAAGCATAAAAACGGGCCGCCAACACATTCGCCCCAAGAGAAACACCAATAAACAAATTGGTAAACATATTGATCAGCGAAGTGGTTGAGCCAACTGCTGCCAAGGCCTGGCTTCCGCTGAATCTTCCAACCACCACAATATCCACCGCATTAAACATCAGCTGCAGAATTCCTGACAGCATCAAGGGCAGGGAAAACGAAATCAATTTATCCATAATCGAGCCATTACACATATCGATTTCGTATTTATTTTTCTTTGATACAGAATTCATGTTTTTTCTCCTTCTACATACTAAAAATCACTTTACGGTTTCATTATAGCAAAATACGCTGTAATATGTCACGCAAAAAAGACTGTCAAATACATTTTCAGTAAATGACAGCCTGCTGAACGCTTTATTTCGTTAACATCATATTGTTACGGATTTCTTCAATTTTCTCTTTTGTTCCAGTCTTGATACACTTCTGTTCATCACTAAACTTTCTATTGAACACTCTGATCAATCGTGTTATATTATAGATGTAAAGAGAACAACCGCCCACAAGGTGGGTTGACCAGAATCATAAGATAACCATAGAAAATGCCACCCTAAACCGGTCAAAGTTTATGAGGGTGGTTTTTCTATGCTTTAAATCATCAGTGACAAATCAAGTAAATGAATGTCAGCAGTGACAAAATGAACATTCCAAAAGACATCAAATCTTTAAAATCAAAATGTTTCATCAGCACCACCCCCATTCTATGTATAATAAAATGAAGGTCAAGCCACCCTGTAACACGATTGTTCCCTACACTGGTATTTTACCATGTTTGAATACCTCTGACAACTCATATAATCGCCATATAGACATTTAAAAAGCACTAATTGAACAGTGATCACTTTTTTAATGATGAATTTGGACAACAAGGAACTTTCTTAACCTATGATAAATACCGGGGGCGGTTCAACAAAGTAATGAAACGTGTGAACATGAATGAATATATTTTAAAACTTATTGTTGGTCATGCTATTGATGATATTACAGAAAAAACCTATACCCACAGAACTATTGAAGATTTGCACCGGGAAATACAAAAAGTAAAATAGAAAAAAGCTATACTGGAAGTCTCATTGACCACCGGTATAGCTTTTTTAATTATTTTAATTTGTGTATTACCGCTGTTTCTTAGAATTTACCTTCTTTTTTTGCTTCCTCAATGGCAACTGCAACAGCAACAGTCATACCAACCATTGGGTTGTTACCTGCACCGATTAAGCCCA
>Peterbilt_p2__coassemble_777_pt1 | contig 20468 bp, 16 predicted proteins | sample Peterbilt_p2__metabat2_high_PE_039 | metagenome-assembled genome bin Peterbilt_p2 | reverse complement strand
TATGATTCATAGTAAGAGCAATGGTAAACAATGCACTGAACATCATGGCTGTCAATGCAATGGCAATGGCTGCAATGACATTTCTCGTACGGCTGGCAAGAAATACTTTCCAGGATAAATGCCGGATGGTCTTTCTGTTTCTTATCTTCATTCCTATCACCTTCCCGTATTCATGATCTTTCCATCTTCGATTCTGATAATTTCATCTGCCATCTGGGCAATCTCTTCATTATGTGTGATCATCACAATGGTCTGCTCAAACTGCCGGCTTGTTACCTTCAACAACCCAATTACATCCAGACTGGTCTTAGAATCAAGATTTCCCGTAGGTTCATCACACAGCAAAATCGCAGGTTTCGCAGCAAGCGCCCTTGCAATGGCAACTCTTTGCTGCTGCCCTCCTGACAAGGTATTTGGCAGGCTCTGCATCTTATCTTCCAGCCCCAGCGTCTGTATAATTTTCTTGATATACTTCTTATCCGGTTTCCGCCCATCCAGTTCAATAGGCAATACAATATTTTCATATACATTCAGCACAGGAACCAGATTATAATTTTGAAAAACAAACCCTATTTTTCTCCTGCGGAAAATCGTCAATGCCTCTTCCTTTAACCTGAAAATCTTCTCTCCATCTACAAAAACTTCTCCTGATGTTGGCCGGTCAAGACCTCCCAGCATATGCAGCAGGGTACTCTTACCAGAACCTGATGTTCCTACAATCGCCGTAAATGTTCCAGCCTCAACCGACAGGTTTACACCGTCAAGAGCCCGCACCATGGTCTCTCCTGAACCATAATATTTCTTTAAATCCCTGGTCTCTAAAACTGTCATATCATTCTCCCCTTTCCCAGTAACCAAACATTTTTATTTTCTATTCTCAAATACAAAAATAGTGCATGTAGATTTTTCTTTCTACATACACTATAGCACACACTTCTTTCCTGGTACTTTCCAAAATCTAACAGTTTTGACAGATTTTCATTTCCCCTGTTTTTTCGGCAGAAACAAAGAGAAGGTGGTTCCCGCTCCAAGCTCACTTTTTACTTTGATATAACCACCTTCCCCGTTTAAAATCTGGTTTGCCAGATACAGACCGATTCCAAGCCCCTCCTTATTTCTGGCATTTTCACCACGGTAAAACCGGCCGAATATCTTTGCCTGTTCCCCTTCAGCAATCCCGGCTCCATAATCTGTCACATCGATTCTCAAAAACAATTCATAAGAAACCGTTTGAATTTCGATATCATTCTCCTCTGGCGTATATTTCACTGCATTATCCAATAAATTATACAAGGCCTCCTGTGTCCAATGTTCATCAAAAACCGCATATCCCTCCGACTCTTTTATTGCGATTCGCTTCTTCTGTGTTTTCATCTCTGCCTGAGCCACTGCATTTTGAATCATCTGCCCCACCGGCTGTTCTGTTGGATGCAGCTTAATGATTCCGTTTTCCAGACGTGACGTCTGTACCAATGCTCCGATTAAAAACTGTAATTTTTCAGCTTGTGCATGAACCTGTTCTGCACAGTGCTTTGCATCCTCCGGTAACTCTTTTTCCAACAGCAGTTCTGTATAGAGAGAAACATTAGAAAGCGGTGTTTTCGTCTGATGGGAAATATCTGAAATCAACGTGCTGATTTTTTCCTGGTGCTGATTCATCTTCTTGACCGCACTTTCTGTCTTACTCAAATACTGCACCATCTGGGTCTCTAACGCAGATAGATACGTCTCATCATAGTCTTTCTGCGAAAAAGTTCCCTCCAATGCCGCTTCCAGCATTTCGCGAAGCCTTTCCATAGTCCTCCGTTCCCGTACCCTGCACGCAAGAAATAAAACAAGAAGTACGGCCGAACTAATAAGACTTCCAATTGTAATGATAAGTAACTTAGACATTCCACATATACCCGATTCCATACACATTTTTAATATATTCCGGCTCAGAAGGATTCGTTTCGATTTTTTCACGAAGTCTTTTTACTGCAACCGGAAGGGCATTTGCATCTACAAATTCCCCATTGTCAGTCCAAATCGCATCTAAAAGCCGTTCTTTTGATACTGCCTTTCCACGATTGCATACCAGCATCCGCAGCAATTTCTGCTCTGTACGGCTGAGGATAATTTCCTTTCCATCCCTGAAATACTCCATCTCTTCAAAAGAAAACCGGAACGGTCCTAAAACCACATGAGACAGATTCTGTTTTTCTGTAACAATACTCCGCAGTCTGGCATTCACCCTGGCTCTTAGAACCATAAGGCTGAATGGTTTCGTGATATAATCGTCTGCACCGCTTTCCAGCCCTGTCACAATATCCACCTCCATATCATTTGCAGTCAGGATAATAACAGGAAGCTGCGAATATTTCCGAAGTTTTTTTAATAGCTCAAGACCATTTCCATCCGGCAAATTCAAGTCAAGAATCACAAGGTCAATGTCCTCTGTAATTCCACCTATTCCGTTCTCACGGAATAATATCTGTTCTGCCTGTTTTAAATCCTCCGCCTGAACAAGACGGTGTTCTTTATCTTGAAGTGCAAGGCAGATTCCATCACTCAATGCCCTGTCATCTTCGACAATTAAAATACGAAACATGTTTGGCTATGTCCTTTCTTCTACAATCCGTTTCTGTATATATCATTTATCACCGCCTGAGCATGCTCAAGCTCCTTTTTCTTTATAATTTCCTCTCTGTCACTTAGAATTGCTATCATTTCATCAATTACATCTTCGATTCTGGGCTCACTATAACGATATAAATAGCCTAACATTCTGGTTGCTGTATAATCTGTATTCATGTTTTTATAAGCTATTTCTGCACAAAGCTCCTTAGGATATCCCTTGCCAAGCAGCACCTTATATAGCTGTTCTGTTATTTCTGATGCCATAATAACCTCTCCATTCTAAATTCACAATCCTAAAAATTTAATGTACACCACATTTCATGCCATTCTTCTCCGCCCCAGGCAGATTCTGATTTTCCACGGTCTGTAAACCCAAATTTCTCATACATGCTGACTTTACCTGGAACACAGGTCAGTATTGCCTGCTTTTTTCCCAACTCCTGCTGCCTACGAAGAAACTCCCGCATCATTTCTCTGGCAATTCCCTGCCTGCGATACTGGGGAAGCACAGCTACACTGCAAATCATGACATTCTCACCATCCGGATTATGAAGACTGGTATCTGTAAACAATTCATCCCTCAAAGAGCTTTCATTCGTACAAAGACCGTTTATAAATCCAACCATCTTACCAGTTTCCCTGTTTATCGCAATCAGAAAGGTATCTGCTGCCCGGGAAATCCGTTCTTTCATAATAGGCAGCGTACACGCCTCACTTGGCGGAAAACAAACTGCTTCAACCGCTGTTGCTTCTTCTGCATCATTTAGAGAAACCTGCCTCAGTTCGTAATACTTATTAACTTCTTTTTCCTGTTCCTTTAATTTTGTTTGCATATTTTATGCTCCTTAATAATTGTCTTTTATATCATTACCCCTTAAATATATGATACCCTCAAAATAAAGGATTGCAAACAATTTTTACTCCTTATTTTGAGGGTATTTTGACTTTATGCAGTATTTAATTCTTTTTCATATTTTTCCCACATGGAAGGTTGATTACCTTCATCAGAATGAACCCCGGTTAGAACAATTTTTTTCCTGCAACATATTTGGCATAAATCTGTCGATCATCAGAACAATAAATCAATCGTTCTAACCGCTGCTGAATAGTTAGCTTTTGTGGATGTTTTAATTGACTGTCATCCAAAACAATTGCGTCCATTTCAAATCCTAATTCAAAACTTCCAACTTTTCCAAAAAATTCTCCTCCCCCTTTTGTAGCTAAATAAAACGCCTCTGGAACAGTTAATGGCTTCAAAGAATCATCCAGTAGTCTCCAACGAAGTTTTGATGCTTGAATTGCGTGTGCCATTGCTGTAAACATATTTTCCGTTGTGCCACCGGCCACATCACTTCCAAGTCCAACTTTTAAACCTTGTTCCAAATAGGCTCTGATGGGTGCAACTCCAGAAGAAAGATTCATATTCGATTCCGGGCAATGAGCAATGAATACTCCATTTTTTTTGATTCTCTCCATTTCTCGATCATCTGAATGTACGCAATGTGCCATCACTGTTCTGCACTCTCTGCCAAACATTCCAAAATGATCATATGCATCTCCATAGAACTCTGACCACGGACACAATTCATGTACCCAGGCAATTTCCCCATAGTTTTCTGACAAATGTGATTGTACTGGCAACCCATAGGTTGTCTGCACCTCTTTTAATAATTCCATTAATTTGTCTGAACAACTTGGAATAAATCTAGGTGTCAATATTGGCCGTGTATTTGTATATCTTCGATTAATTACTTCTTCTATCCATTCTACCGTTTCTGCTATAGATTCCTTGGTATCTTCTATGAGATATTCTGGAGAATTGCGATCCATATTTACTTTTCCTACCATAGTAGACAAACCTGATTCTTCCAGAAGATCCATCAAAAGTAATGTCGCTTTTCTATGAATCGTAGCAAAAATACAAGCTCGGGTAGTTGCTCCTGCCCTCAAATGGTCCACATATATTTTATATGCACGGCCGGCATATTCTAAATCTTTGTATTTAGATTCTTCTGGGAAGGTATTGGTATTCAACCAATCCAAAAGTTCCATATCCATTCCCAAGCCTCTAAAAGCATACTGAGGTGCATGCACATGCAAATCAATCAGTCCCGGAATGATTAATCGATCTTCATAATCTTCCACTGGAATCTGTTCGTATTCCTCTGGAAGACTTTCAAAAACACCTTTGATTTCATTCTCACTATAAATCAAAAAACCATGTTCACAGACTTCAAACTTATCTGGTGTCTTACTGTATATAATATTTCCCTTTAATCCATGTACTGCTTGTTTTGCTTTCATATTTCTTTCTCCTTTTCACTTCATGTAACAATTCATATCTCAAAATAACGTCGATTCTCATCTTAAAATCGCCCTTTGGGCACAAAAAAAGAGTGACCACACAAAGTTATGTAGTCAACTCTTTACGGTAGTTGGTAGAAACACTGAGCCAATCCTCAGCATATACATAAGTTAGTATTATTATATCATCAATTAACTTTAAATGCTATTATTTTATATCTATTATGTGTCATATAATCTTTCCTGATAAATGATCAATTTCGTGCTGGGCAATCTGTGCCGTCCATCCGGACAGTTTCTGGCGCTGTTTTTTCCAGTTGAAATCATAATACTCTACTTCTATTTCCTAGTATCTGGCCGTCTTACGAACACCGTCCAATGACAGGCATCCCTCTTCTGTCTCATACATACCACTCTTGGAAATAATCACTGGATTAAACATCACAATATCTATAACCCCCATATTCACAATAATGATATTCTTCTTCACACCAATCATGTTTGCAGCCATGCCAACGCATCGTTCCCGGTTCGCCTGCAGTGTATCCTGCAGATCCTTTCCGATCTGAATATCCGCTTTTGTAGCCGGCTCAGATGGCTGTCCTAAGAAGAAAATATCTCTTACAATCTGCTTTACCATTATGTTTCTCCTTTTTAAATCACCTGAAATATCAAAATTTTTTCCCTTTTGTCCTCACCTGAGAACAAATCTGAAGTATCTATTTCATCATAGAACATTAACTGTTCCTGCATCATCAGACTGCTTACATAATCCTCTGATGGGTAGTAGAAATAAAGAAACAGTTCTCTTGGGTTTTCATAATATGATTCATAGATTCTTGCCAAAACAGACTGAAAAATTTCTACTGAAAACGGATTAAAGAAATAGCACCGATCCACATTGGCCGGAACTTTATAATTTTCCGCACTGCACAAAACAAATTCTGCACGATTTCCGGATACTGCTGTCTCTTTATTTTCTACAGTTGCCTTATAAATCCGTTCATCATATTCAATACCTATTGTTTTACATCTGGTCTGATATGAAAGATAAAAACATACTTCGTATACCTTTTTAGAATACAATTCCATCATTCTCAAAAAATAATTGATCCAAATTTCCGGATGAGGAGGATTTTCTCTTCCTGAATAATACAATGCAGGTAATCCCATTTGCAGCGATGCATAATACTCATCTGGATCATACGCAAAATATTCTTCCAGAGAACCAATTCCATTAAAACCATAGCCATGATAATCAAGAATATATCCTGACATTAGTCTGGCAGTTCCTCCATTTCCGTCTTCAAAAGGATGAATGGTAACCAATTGATAATGAACTACAGCAGCAATAATCAACGGGTGGTCGTCTGTAGTATTTACATATTCCACAAGTTCATCCAACAAGTCTGGTATATCTATATACTCTGGCGGAATATATTCCGCTGGTTATCTTTATCAGATACTTCTGCAGATGGAATTCGTCCATGGTCACGACAACTCCGCTTCGCACTTCTTCAATCGCAAAGCACTGACAGAATATGGCGGTGCCTCGTATACGAACTCTGAGGAAGCGCCATGCATATTCACGGTAATATTCTTCACCTTCTCCGGCTCTTCAAAGCTGTTTTCATCCCCCTTTTCACCGCTAAGAAGTGTTACGGTATAGTCGCCCTGTACCTGACAGTCCAGTGTAATGGAAACCGGATCCACATCTCCTGCAAAATTAACCGCCTTAATAATGATTTCGTCCTCGGTGTCAGTTACTACCGAAACAAAAGCAGGTCCGTAGGGAATCGAAATTTCCTTCTGAAGCTCACCATCAACATACAGGCGAATCTGTTTTCCGTCCGTTTCATATCCAAAGCGGTGATATTCTCCCGGTTTTACTGAAATAGCAAAGTCCTCAGTCAGCTTGTTGTCATGCATATAGCCAAACTCTTCCAGTGAACATTGTCCTCCATTAACCTTCCAAAGGAACGGACGCACCAGAGCTGCATCCCATTCTTTTTCCACTCCGGCCGTAATCACGAGCTGATCCTCATAATAGGAACGAACCACCCTGGCACTGAATATACCCAACTCGAAGTAAGCATTTTCCTCAACAAAAATATCGGTCTCAAATCTTCCATAAGTCTGGTCTTCTTCTCCAAATACCACAAAGCTCTTGGTCTCATCAGCCCATTCCAGAATACTGTGAAATTCCTTTTTCTGCTCCTCATCCGGAAGCTGAAGCAGGCGGCCATCTTCTGTATCCTGCACATGTCCCATTAATTCATGAGTTATCTTTGCTTCTTCTCCATTCCAAATGGGATTTCTGAAACGAAGTTCCTTATTGGATTTTAAAGATGCCATTCCGGTTCTCGGACGATAAACACGCCCTCCTTCATCTTCGGATCGCACCACATATTCTCCGCGATTTTGACCGAACATTTCCCAGACATAATAAGTAGGAATTCCAAAGCTCTGATGATTATTGAAACGAATCAGATTAGGATACCACGCTCTGTAATTTACATTTTCAAATAATGGAGCATAAGAGGCCAATGTTACGATATCCTGATTTTTCTCAATACCCATAAGGAAAGCCGCTTCTCCCAAAGCCGCATACAACTGTCCCATATAGTTGCCTTCGTTTACAGCCACCTCTCCTACAAAGATTTTTGGTCCCTTACGATCGTAGTCATCATAATAATTTACACGTTCTGCAAAGAACTCTGTTGTATTGTAAAAATGTTCATCCACGCACTCGGCAGGACAACCATTTTTCTCTACATGCTCATTGGCTATGGTTTTAATCTGAGGATACAGTTCCTTTACCTTCTTATAAATCATGTTGTATCGCTTTTCATAATCCGGACCCCAGTTTTCATTACCAATTTCCAGATAGGTCATTTTAAAGGGTTCCGGATGCCCCATAGAAACACGAAGCCTTCCCCATTTGCTTTCCTTAGAGCCGATAGCATATTCAATGGCATCCAGTGTATCCTGTACCATTTCATCAAGAGCCTCTCCTTCCAGAAGGACACTCTTTCTTCCCTGACAGGTCATTCCGCAGTTACATACATACAGGGGCTCCATCCCCAGATCCTCGCAAAGCTGCAGATATTCATGAAAGCCAAGTCCTAATGTACTTCTGTAATGCCATACAAACAGCTTACTGGGTCTTTCCCATGCCGGACCTACCGTATCCCGAAATCTCATCGCTGTGGACGGTGTCGTTCCTTCTACAATACAGCCTCCGGGAAAACGCATAAACTTTGGACTCATTCCCTTAAGCTTTTCTACAAGATCTGTTCTGAGTCCATGCCCCATGTAGGTATTGTCAGGCATTAGTGAAATAAATCCCAGCAGAACCTCTCCACCTTCTTTGCAGGAAATAGTAAGCTGTGCCTCATGACAATCCTCAGCTGCTGTCAGCTTCATGTCATATCTTGTATACTCCTGACTGGAAACCACCAGACTGTTTCCAGCCAGTACTTTTCCCTGGTATTCGATCGCTACGTCCAGTCCTATTTCTTCCTTTGCTTTTGCAAATAAATACAAAGAGTAACTTTCTCCAGCCTTTACGGATATACCGCAGTAACCGGTATTAGTCAGAGATCCGTCCTTTTCAAACTGCATACGCAGAGCTGCGTCCCGATGTTCATTCAGGGTATCCGTCAGTTCAAGCTCCATCTTTGCATTGTGTGTATACCATGCCGGTATTTCTGTTTCCGGAATATTGTTACCCTTTACCCAGCGGCATAAGCCTTCTCCGTTGCAAAACTCATCCAGCCATCCTGATACGGTTTTTACATGGATGCCATCCTCCTGCTGTATATAACCCTCCGGTAAAACGGAATCTTCGAAGCTTCTGTTTCGAAGCATTTCCGGATAAAGTCCTCCGTCTCCGGCACGGTTAATGTCTTCAAAAAAGATTCCGTATAAATCCCTGGCTGTCTCAAATCGTCTTTCCTTTGTTTTAATCTTTAACTTGCTCATTGTAGGCTCCTTTTTTACATTCCTAGAGTTTTGATCACTACCTGTGCCAGAATTCTGGCAAGATAATCATTGGGGTGATTTAACCAGTTTCCGGTTATATCAATGTATCTTTTTCTCTTTCCGATTTCTTTTTGAACTGCCTGTATATCTGCTATAGCAACTCCCATACCTTCTAAGCCCTTCAGATTTTCACTGTATTCATCCTGATGTGCCCAGAAATGGTGTGGCTCCGTAGCAGCCAGTTCATTGGGAAGCGTAGAAGCAATCAATAAAAATTCCGTTTTCGGACTAACCTTCCGGATTGCCTCCATGAGTCTGCCTGTTTTATTTCTGTATTCTTCCATACCGCAACGGTCATTCATTCCAAAACCTAGAATTACCAGATCCGGATGGAAGTTGGCTGCACGCTGGGATGAATTTTCGATTGCCCATTCGGAATCCACTCCTCCTACCGATGTGTTGTGGAAGCATACCGAACTCTGCCATTTTTCCTCCATCTGATGGAACAGCAGCTCTGCCCAGGTAGGCTGTCCCGGCTTCTGTCCATACATACCGCTGCAGTCACAGCCACAGCACACGCTGTCCCCATACAAAACGATCTTAACGGGTTCTCCTACTTCCAGCTTTGCAGAGAGCTTCGGCAGTTTGTCCAGTTGACTTTCCGGAGCGGAAAGTAACTCCTTCTTCGTTGCCTTATAGGTAACTGCGATCTGTTTCTCTGTAACAAGCTTCGGATTGCCTATGGCACATAGGTTTAAGAATTTTCCGTTGGTAGTCACTAGCGGACCGAAATCTTTTGCAAATTCGCTTGCTTCTCCTGCCTTCTTTGCCGTATCAAAGTCCGGATAGAGGAAGGTATCCCATCCGGTTACCGGTATGTGACTCCCTTCAGGAATTACCAGCTCATCTCCCTCTACAAGGTAATCGATCCCCTCTTCATATACTGTTTCCCCGTCATAGCTTTCTACGGACAAAACTTCTTTTGGAGTCCACAGGAAAGAAGCCCTGCATCCATTCTCATCAGCAACTGCTGCAAAGGTTTCCCGGAAGCAATACCCACCTTCCCATATCGGCTCCAGCCATTCTTTATGGAAAATCTTTCCTATCGAAAGGGTTTTCTTGATCTGTTCTTGTAAAAATTCCTTAAAGGGTGACACCCATCCGCAGTTCACTACCGGTCTATCTGACATGAAGATCATCTCACAGGGCTTTTCTTTTTCATATGGATACCAGTAGGGCATTGGCTTTCCGTCCGCATCATTGCCGTTTGGATCACCTGTTTTTATGAAATTCACCCAGTAATTGCACATCATTCTGGAAAGATCGTAATGCTGCCCCACAAAGGGTCTCCAACATTTCGCCAGTGTTTCAAAGAAAAACCATAAATCTACAGAATGGAAGGTTCCGGCATTATCCCATCCTGGAATATCTGAATCAAACCTGTAATAATAGTAGGGCTTTTTTTCACCTGCACTTTTTTTATCTGAAAAAAGACACTTGATCGTACATTCAATTCCGTTTACCTTCGCATACTTTCCATCAGAATCCTCCCGCATTGCCTCGGGAAAGCGCAAAAAGGTCTCAGCATTCTTTCCGAAAATCTCTTCTGCTTTCTTTTTCAAATCTTCTTTTGAGGAAGCTTCTATATAACTGGGAAATTCATCTGAAGTATTTCCAGACATAACGGGAACATTTACATGCTTACCTTCCATGAAAAGAACCATTGGGTCACCTACACAGAACTTGTAATCCAATACGGTAAACATAGCCGGAAATATTTTGGTATATTCCTCATACTTGTCACGAATCGTAGCCGCATCCAGCTTACGAGCCTGCTCAATAGTTGAGCAACCCAGGAAAGAAAGAAAATGCTGTCCATTTTCCTCAGCATGCCACAATTCCTCCGGCACTCCGATTCCTCCAACCTGATAAGGAGAGCGAATCATTGCACTCATCACTACTGCACGATGAAATAAGCCTTCATTATCCATACATGCCATCTGGCTCATAACACTTCCGCCTCCGGCTGACTGTCCTGCAATGGTCACATTACCCGGATCTCCACCAAAGAAAGCAATATTTCTCTGTACCCATCGAAGTGCTGCCTGCTGATCCAGACTTCCAAAATTAGTCGGTGCGTCAGGCTGCTCCTCTGTCAGCTGAGGATGTGCCAAAAATCCAAAAACATTAACCCGGTAGTTTACCGTTACAACAACCACACCGCGACGTGCAATTCTCTCTCCGTCAAATTCCATTTCGGCAGGATATCCACACTGGAGTCCTCCTCCGAAAAACCATACCAAAACCGGCTGTTTTTCTGTTACTTCTTTAGCACCTGTCCATACGTTCAAATACAGACAGTCCTCATCCATGGCAATTTCCGGATCCACATGCCACTCACGGATATACACGTTATCACCGATTCCCGGGACGCTCTGCATGGAAATCGGAGCAAAGCGATAGCATTCACGAACTCCATCCCAGTCTTCACAGGGCTGGGTTGCTCTCCATCTGTTCTCTCCTACCGGAGGAGCCGCAAAAGGGATTCCCTTAAATGCAGTTATCCTAGGGTCTGCGGCTTCAATACCTTTCACCCATCCATTTTCTGTCCGTACTGTTCTCAGCATAATTCCTACCTCCGCTAATTTTATTACAAGTTACTACAGCACATGCAATAACATAGATTATGATAACTCAAATGATCTTAATGCAGCATTTCCGTTACCGCGATAGGTCAGGTAAAGCGCCTGTATTCCATCCGGAATCGTAACCGGTGCGGTATACTTTTCCCAGACATTGGTATATTGTACCTCTAATGTCGCCAGTACCTCTCCATCCCATGCTGTCTTTACTTCAAAAGTGCCATCTGCATAGCCCCGGACCCAAATACTGATTTCACGAATATCATGGCAGTCAAAATATTTGAAACCGATGGTGGTTGAATCTGTAATATTGGCAATATATCCAACTTCTTCGTCTCCATCCCTGCCGTCCTGCATTACTCGTGGAAAATTCCCTTCGCCCACATAAACTGATGGGGTATCGGTAAACAGATTACATGCAAGATAAGCGGGGTATTCGCCTTTACCCTCAAGCGGACCTCCATTTAAACCGCAGGAGGTAATTTCTACCTGTGGAATACTGCCGTCCGGCATAATCTGCAGCTTTTCAGCACATCCCTGTCTGCTGTAGTAGGTATTATTGGTATGCCTGTGATAAAAAATGTACCAGTCCTCTCCGATCTGCACAATACTTCCGTGATTATTGGCACCGTAAGCTGTTGGCATATCTGCCGGCTTGTAGGTATCGATGTGCAGATCACAATTGCTGACAATAACTCCGCCATAGACAAAGTCCCTGGTAGGATTCTTGCTGGTGGCATAACATAATTCGTGCATTAATATGGATGAATAGACAAAATAATAGGTGTCACCTACTTTACGGATGGAAGATGCCTCAAAAAACTCATGTCCCTCAAATCCGGTACCGGCACCATATTCACAGCCGGGGGCCACAAACACCGGAGCTTCCCTGATCGTCAGCATATCTGCTCCCAACACCGTAGCCATAGCTCCGGTACGGGATTTATCACCTTTTCCGCAAAATCCGGTATAAAGATATGTCATATCTCCTTCCGTCAGAACCCCCGGGTCAAACTGGGGCTCATCACCTTCCTTTTCGCCCAGACGTGTGCCATCTTCATAATGAACATAGCCATAAAATTCATACTTTCCTGCCGGAGTATCACATACAGCAACTGAAACTACCGAAACCTTGTCCAACACGTAATAAAGATAGTACCTTCCGTCCGGTCCCACCGTAACATCCGGGGCATACAGACACATTTTGCCTTCCGGGTTCAGCGGATCGGCTGTCTTCGGATAAATCACACCCTCATATCTCCAGTTGCCCAGGTCATCGACCGGAGCTGACCAGCACACATAGTCTCCCATGCAGAAAACATATCCGTTAAAGTAATCATGGGATCCGTAAACATATACGCGATCGCCAAAAACATAAGGTTCTCCGTCCGGAATATACTCCCAGGACGGTAAATATGGGTTAAACGCTTGTTTTTTCACTTTGATATCCTCCTTTGCAAGCCTAATCCATGTACATTGTTTCATAAAGCAAATTACTGGGTGCTGGTTTAAGCCTTCAAGCTGACCACACGATCATAGTCATATCCTCGATCCGGATTCACCTTTCCGGCATTCAGTTCGAAATAAACCACACCGTTTTCGTTTACAGGAAGCTCTACGCAGACATTTCCGTCCTCCTGCTTTTTACGCTCTGTTTTTACAAAAGGTCTGGATGATTCCCGAATCAGCTTCGTCTGTTCCTCACTCAGATTGGCAGGTTCTCCCATATCATGCCATACCTTCAAGGGATTACATGTTTCCTCATCTACCGTCTTAGTCAGGAAGCAGTACTCCTCCTGTTCAGCCGGAAATGTAAACTCCAACAGCATTTTTTCTTTACCCTGTTCTGTACTTTTACGGGCAATATTCCAGGCTACACCTAGATAATCACCGTTTGCACGTTTCAAAACGACAATATTGTCATCCTTATATACACAATTGGCTTCACTTTCCTCAAGCTTTTTGTAAAAAGCAAATGTCCAGAAGGTCGGCTTGGTAATACAGCCATTGGCAACCAGTCCAAAGCCGCCGTGGAATGGTGTAAAAGGAACTCCCAGCTCTTCAAACACATCACCAAATGTCCAGTAGGAATAGGATTCATTCACATCTCCCAATCTGGAAAGCTGCTGTGCTATAAAGGCCGCATTCAGGTTTGTATCATGAATGACGCCCTGAGGAGTATAGGAGCTGTTGAACTCCGTGATATGAATCTGCAGACCCTTATATTCCGGGAAACTGTCAATAATATCTCTGGTTGTTTTTAAATTGGCAAAGCCGTCCTCTGCCTTCATCAGTTCAGAATATGCATAATGTCCAATACATTCCGGCGGATCAATGGTGTAATGATGTCTGGTTACGAAATCCACAGGTATGTGATTCTCATGGCAATATTCCATAAATGCCTGAATCCATTTCTCATCCGTTCCTCCACAAACAGCAGGGCCTCCTACACGGAATCCCGGATTCACTTCCTTTATGGCATCAAAGGTTCTATGGAACAGCTTAAAATATTCCTGCATATCCGCATTTTCCCAGAAGCCGCAAAGATTGGGCTCGTTCCATACTTCAATGGGCCATTGAATAACTTCCTCTTCTCCATAGCGATCCATCAGATGCCGCAGCAATGAATGCACCATATTACACCACATATCATAATCTTTTGGAGGAGTGGTATTTCCCTGCCAGTAAAAAATAGTCTGGCTTCCACTTGCCAACTTTTTAGGCATAAAACCCAGTTCAAGAAAAGGTCTCAGCCCCACCTTCTTATAGGCATCCATTACTCTATCCAGATAAGTATAGTTGTACTCGACCCTTACCTTACCATCCTCCTCATAGGTCTGAAAGATCGCCATATCATCACAGAATAATCCATGTCCCCGGATATGCTTAAATCCGATTTCCTTTTGAACCAAGCGCAGTTCCTCCTGATATTCTTCTGTCAATGCAAGCCCCATTCTTCCGGTTCCCACACAATAATCTACATTATTGTGAAAAAAGGCCTTTGAATCCTTTGTAATCACGATCTTTTTTCTGTCATTCTCTGTTGCTCCACCCAAATTTACCATGCATGTATCTCCTTCTTCTAAATCATGTTCCTATGCAGTCACGCATCAGATGTCTGACCGCTGCACGATCCGCAGCTCTCTGATGACGATTGCCATATTAATTTGATACTATCACATTGATTTAAAGTTTCCAATGATTTATACTATAAGAAAATTGATATATCCTCTGATGTATCAGAGCGGAGATTCCAGATGACTGAAATTGAATTTGTCGGCTACAGTGCCGTTCACCCCTCAGATTTTATATATGATATTCCAAATGGCTTTACAGGCTATCTTCTGCTTCTTTTCGACTCTCCCTCGGAGCTGCTCATAGACGGAAGACTAATGCGGACAGCCGCCAATTCTGCTATTCTGTATACGCCAGGAAGCAGGATTTATTACCGTGCTGCCGGTGAAGAATACCGGAATGACTGGATTCGTTTTCGTTCCGATCACTCCTTCGTGAAGCTGTTTCCGTTAACAAACACCCCATTTCCCGTAACAGATCCGGAATACTGTCATCAGCTTTTTAAATTACTAACCTGGGAATCCGCCTTTTTCTCCTCTGAAAGCGAAGCAAACATTACTCACCTGCTGCGGGTTCTGTTCTCCAAATTAAGAGAAGGAATCCAGAAGGAGTCCCCGGGTATTCACGATCATGAGCTGGTTGCATTGCATAAGATGATCTACAATAATCCTCAGCTTCCATGGAATATAAACATGATGGCTGCGAAGCTTCACTTAAGTCCCAGTCATCTTCAGACTCTCTATCACCGCCAATTTGGCTCCTCCTGCATGGACAATGTCATCGAAGGACGTCTGCGCCGTGCACAGGATTTATTAGAGTACAGCGAATACTCCATCCGCGACATTTCCGAGCAATGTGGTTATAATAATGTAGAGCATTTCTGCAGACAGTTCCGTCAGCATAACGGCTGTACCCCTGGACAATACCGGAAAAATGCATCAGCGGGAAGCAACAAAAGACTTCTCACCCACAATACCCTGGGAGGAAGGGAGTTTGAGAAGATTAATCGAAATATCCGGAAATAGTGTTTCGGTAGCTGCTTTATTCAGCATTTCCTTAAGCGTTCGCTTCTACCTGTAAATAAATTTCAGCTTTCCGATACCGATTTCATCTCCGGGTTCGATGATTTCCGACGCATTTGGTTCTAACCGCATCCCGTTCCGGAAGGTTCCGTTCGTCGAGTTGAGATCCGTAATAAAGAACTGGTTTCCATCCCTTGATATTCTTGCATGAAGGCGGCTTACACTCTGATCATTTAACACAAGATCCACTGCTCCTGCCATTTTTCCAACTGTGATTGGCAGTTTTTGCAACGGGATATGATTCATCCGGTTGCGGAATCTTTTCCGGTTCTGTGACGTCTTGAGAATTTTAGCTATGCACCTTGAAAATTCAATATCTGGCAGTAATTCAATTATCAATGTTCTGTGGTCATGCAGCCTGTAGTTTTGATTTTAGCAGGGCAGGAATACTCTTTCCCTCTTTTACGACATCGACCATAACGGATAAAAGATATCTGGAACGACCCGGCCTCTTCTTATTTTTGTTATAAATGGAAATCAAGGACATATCTTCGCCATTGTACCGGAAAAACATTTTTGGTGTCTTTTTTACCATTGCAATGACATCATATCCGATTTCTTTTACTGCATGAATGGAACTTGGAGAAGAAAACCAAATCGCTGTTATAAATGCGAATGCGTTACATTGTGCATCAGGAGATCCTTATTGTAAACTTCAATCTCTTGTTTTTTCTCCACTTTTAATCACCGGTAATGTCAATTCTGCCTTTGCTTCCAGATATATTCTGCCTTTGATCTCGTGTACACGCTTCTCAGGTATTGTGTTAAAAAACAAAAAGGCATCTGCATCAAACTGTTTTTCTATCGCATTTGAGGCATTAAAAAATGATGCCTTTGCATATGAATTTACTGTCCGTGAACAGCTTGGTCATATTATGCTGGCTACATACTCCGAATTGGAACCTCAACAAACTATACAAAAAAATTCAAAGAATTTTATCTTTGTAGCCCAAGAGAATACAGGCAAGTTCATCAAGCTGTATTTTAAACATATAAAAAATTGAGAAAACGACAGTTTACATCATCGTTTTCTCAATATCCTATTTATTCCCTAATAATGTCCCCGTTCTTTCACATAACATCTGATTCCGATATAAACCATATGTACCAGTAGCAACAACATAATGAGATCTATAGGAATAACTGATTTTATCCATTCCCCAAAGTAAATTGCAATAGCTGTACTCGTTATCGCCACTATGATACTGAGGATATCCCAGCAATACTTGCTATCCCTGATACCTTATTCTTTCTACCAGCGTTTCCTTTTTCAGATTACTGCTTAAAACACAGGAAAGCACAATTTGTAGAATACCAACCAGAAGAATCATAACAAGAATCGGGATAAGAGGAACGTGATAAACGTTCATTCCAAAAATCCCATTATGCTTCGCATAGGAAAACAGTGCATAGCCAAGGGGCAGACCGGCAGCAAGTGCGACGCAGATGGTGCCAACCGTAAAAATCAAGCCCTGTATTTGTAAGCTCAGATTCAACTGCTTATTGGTCATGCCTACCGCTTGCAGCACACCGTATTCCTGCTTCTTCGTGGTGATATTGATAATCATGGTGTTTGCCAGATTCATAAACCCAATGAGACCGACAATTGCCATGAACAGATAGCAGCCAAGCTTCATCATACGGCTTGCGTATTCTGCGGTTTGTAATTCTGCGTGATAGGTGTTCAGCTTGATATGAGAAGTATCGGAGAGCAGGTCATTCAGGCTTTGCTCTACAGATGCCACATCTTTTTTAGCACAATCCACCCACAGGTATCCATAAGATGTCCCTTTCGGATTTACAGAGCGGTATACTTCTTCCGGAATGACCAGATAAGTGTCCGCGCTTACAAAGGAGCCTGCGATTTTTCCATGATAGGTATAGGTTCCGCTTCCGTTATCAAAGTTGAATGTAATCGGTGCACCCGCAGAATACCCGTCAGCTTCCATCCACATGGACCAGCCAAAGAAAACATCCCCGTTTTTGACAGCCTGTGCATAGTCCATGGAACCGATATCGCCATCCCCGCGCATCATTTCAAAATCCTCTTGATTTACAATTGCAACCGGAAATTTTGTTCCGTTCAAATCTGCAGAGACGATTTCTCTCGTCAGTACATCCGTTACACCGGGGATGGATTTGATTTCTTTAATCAAAGAATCATTCAGTGGGTTGTTCTGTAGGATTGTGTCCAGATTATTCTCCGAATAGGCTTCATCATAATTCTGGGAATAATCCAGCTGCAACTCAAATTGTCCATGGTTGATTGCAATCCGCGCCTCGTGCTCCGTGTCAATATTCCCAACATAATTAGAGATAATTACAAACAATACACAGGAAAACCCCATGGTAAAAATCGTAGCAATGGTTCTTTTCGGATTGCCTGTCACATTTGCCATTGCCATGGAGAAAACGGTGACATCTTTTCTGCCTTTTCGTCTGCCCTGTTTTTGCGTTTTGGAGCCGTCAAGATACCGTGTCGCTTCGATGGGTGAAATCCGGGAAACAATTTTCATGGGTTTGCGCAGAGCCAAAACGACCGTAAGAAACGATACAAAAATGCAGATGAGCATAATTGTCAGTGAAAACAGAGGCACCTGATGGTTCTTGATTCCGGACGATACCAGATTTCCCTGCTCCACCAGCCAGTTGAAGCTGACTTTTGCAATCAGGAAACCAAACAGCAGCCCCAGCGGTATCGAAGGAACCGCCAGAAGAATGCCCTCACGAAAGATCAACTGCTTCATCTGCTTTCTGGTTGCACCCAGTGCCTTGATTTTTCCGTACTCCTGAACCTTCTGGGCGATCCCGACCTGGAAGATATTATAAATGACCACAACGGAAAATAGCACGATTCCGAGGATCAGGGTTCCACAAACCACAATCATTTCATAGCTCGGCTGCAATACCCACTGCAGGTAGAGGTCATTGATGATCACGTTTTTCTGGTCAATGCCGCAGGAATCCGCGATTTCTTTTATAACAGGCGCAACATTATTCATAGATACATTTGCAGAATCGCTCAAGGTAAAATAGATATTATATTGCCTGTCACCCTCCGCAACACGCTCATTATAAAAATCCTGCGAACCGAATACAACATAGGAAGCCTCGATGGTATATTCATCCCGGTCATATAAAATCCCGCTGACAGTAAATTCCACCGGTGCGTATTCCGACTGCATGCCGGAACGGTACTCCAATGTTACGGTGTCTCCGACCTTTACATCATGGTATCCCACTGCATCAAAGAAAGCGCATCCTGCGGCAATTTCCTGCGCCTTTTCCGGATAGGTACCTTCCTTCAACACATATTCCTGATTATAGGGAAGCATTTTCCTGACCGTTTCATCCGCACTGACAAAGCCGCCATTTTCATTTCCTTTCAGGATGCCCTCCGTACACATGATGCCGATATCAGATATCTCAGCTCTGCGTTCCACTTCCTTTAACTGCGAGGCATCTGCTGCGACAAACAGACCATAATTGCTTCCATATGAGCCTGCCGCCTGACTTTTCTGCAAACGTATCATTCCATTTCCCACAGTACTGATAATCACAAGCAGCATCGTGGTCAGACATATGGACATCATAATCAGTATACTTCTTGTCCTGTTCCTTTTGTCATTGCTATATGCAATCCTGCTTATTGTTTTCATCTGAAATCCACCACCTGTCCGTCCTCAATCACCAGAATACGGTCAGCGACCTGTGCAATTTCGTCATCATGGGTAATCATTACAATTGTCTGTCCATATTTTTTTGCTGTCATCTTAAGCAGGGTGATCACCTCATCACTGGTCTTGGAATCAAGATTTCCTGTCGGCTCATCTGCAAATATAATTTCCGGACGATTCACCAGTGCTCTTGCAATTGCTACTCTCTGCTGCTGTCCTCCGGATAACTGATTTGGCAGATTATAAATCCGGTTTTCAATCCCCAGAGTTGCAATAATATCATTTACATACGCTTCATCCACTTTTCTTCCATCCAGCCCCAGTGGCAGTACAATATTTTCCCAGACATTAACAGATGAAACCAGATTAAATGCCTGAAAAACAAATCCGATTTTTCTTCTGCGGAAAACAGCAAGGGCATCTTCCTTCATCCTGTATAAATCTTTCCCTGCTAAAGTAACACTGCCTTTTGTCGGGGTGTCTAGCCCTCCAAGCATATGAAGTAATGTACTTTTACCGGAACCTGACTTTCCGACAATTGCGACAAATTCTCCCTGCTCAATCTGAATGTCCACCTGATTGACCGCTTTGACCTGATTCTCACCCGCACCATAAAATTTACAAAGCTGCTTGGTTTCTAATATCACACTCATGTGTTGCCTCCTTTTTAATTCTGTAAAGTGTACCTTTTCAACCTACATCCAAATTGTATCAGTATAATCTTTCATTTCACTTTCAAAAAACGAGCAGAAGTCTTACAGAATTGTAAGATTTCTGCCCACTTAAAATTTAACCAACATATGGTAATTGAATCACAAACGTGCTTCCTTTTTTCTTTTTGCCGGAGGTTACCATGATTGTACCTCCGTGTTTTTCGATAATTTCTCTCGATAGAAAAAGTCCGATTCCTGTACCACTCTTTTCCATGACCTCCCTGGAACTTCCTCTGTAAAATCGTTGAAAAATTTTGTGATACTCATTCTGCGGAATACCAATTCCCTGATCCTCAATTTCCATTCTTACAAGATCATTTCTTTTTTGTAACCGGATAAATATTTTTGAACCATCCGGGCTGTACTTGATTG
>Peterbilt_p2__coassemble_766_pt1 | contig 20694 bp, 18 predicted proteins | sample Peterbilt_p2__metabat2_high_PE_039 | metagenome-assembled genome bin Peterbilt_p2 | reverse complement strand
TTATATTCTACCTGTGCCTTCGTAGATTTTACTTTGATATCATCACGCTCCAGAACCGTATTGAGAATATACTCGACTGCTTCCGTCTTTCCATCCAGAGCTTCTGAAAAAAAGTCATCATCCATCAGGCGAAGTTCTTTTATCCTTTGTAAATCGTTTTCATTTGTTACATTCCGTTTTGTTTCCTGCACATTAACACCTCGCTCTTTTTTTATTTCAAGCTGATTATCAGAATAACTGATATCGTGTTATCTCATGTACTTTGGATTGTATTTTCTAGTTGTATTTTTACGGAATGTGAAATATCCACATATGTTTCTCTTCTGTAGAAATAAAACTTCTTTGCTGAATCACCTTCCTTATAAATCTGATATCTATACATTGAGTTACTATGCTTTCATTATAATAGATGAACCCGGAAAGAAGCAACCTTTATTTTCTGGTGCCTTTCTCTTACAGTAAATCCCTCTTTTCAACTCCGGCAACAGATAAAACAGCAAATATAAGAGAAATAATTGTTAAAACAAAGGGAAATACTGCATTGTCTGCAAGTGTTAAATCTCCAACATTGGCCTGCGTTAAGAAAATCAGCAGGAATGATGAAATAACCGTTACTTTTGAGGATTTCATTTCCAGTCCTATAAATAGTGCAATAAAGCTCATGGTAACAATAGAAACCGATTTTACAATAAGCTGCACATAGAATTCCGTGCTTGCCATATTATAATCAATCGGAAACGACGATTTCATAAATTGGGAACCCAGTAAAATACATCCATAAATTACAAGTTTTGTTACTACTAATGCTATAAAACAGAAAATCCAAACAGAGAGCATTTGAGAAATAAGTATTTTCTGCCGCTTGATTGGATAAGAAAACATTAATGCCATGGTTTTATTTTGATAGGCGCTTACAATAAATGAGGAAAGCATGACGCTTGTAAATACCAAAAATGATATGCTGCAAAATAATTCAATGGGAGCTGACATCATATCATTTCCGGGTGCTGTGTCAGGAATCCCTGTATCCGGATCATTGGCAATACCAAGATAAGCAAGAGCAAACAGAAACAGGCAAAGGACAGCCGCCAATATGATAACATTCCTTATATATTTTCCAATGTTGTTTTTTCTCCATTCTAATTTCATCAGCTTTAACATAATCTGCTCGCCTCCGCCGTCAATTTAAGAAAATAATCTTCCAAAGTTTCAGCTTGTTTACCAAGTGCCATAATTTCAACATCATTCAACGTTAAAATCTTAGACAATTCCTGTGTTGCAATGTGCTGGTCATAAATGCGGATAGTATTGTTTTCTATAATTTTGAAATTGTGATACTTTAGTTTTTCACTCAATACATAAGCAGCCTTTTTTGTATCTGTCACTACAAGTTCCACATAAGCAAGGCTCAGTTTCTCGATTTCTTTCATTCCGATTTCTTTCATCATTTCGCCATGATGGATGATACCTATGGTGTCAGCAATACTTTCGATTTCCGAAAGGATATGGCTGGAAATCATAACGGTTATTCCATATTCTTCGCAAAGATTTTTTAGCAGATCACGGATTTTTTTCATACCTGCCGGATCAAGACCGTTTGCCGGCTCATCAAGAATCAGTAATTCCGGCTTGCAAAGAATCGCACGTGCGATTCTTTGCAAGCCGTTCTTTCATACCAAGAGAATAACTTTTTACAGGTTTTTGTGAAGCATCCGATAAATCCAGCATATCAAGAGCCGTTTCGATGCTTCCGTGTTTATAATAACCCATGTACTCGCAATGAAGTTTTAAATTTTCATACCCTGTCATGTGATTATAAAAGGTAGGAAATTCAATGATGCTCCCTATTCTTTTTAATATTTCATAGGACTGTGGAGTAAGTATTTCTCCGAACAGTTCAATGCTGCCGCTTGTAGGCTTCCAAAGGTTCGTGAGCATTTTCATAACTGTGGTTTTACCTGCACCGTTTGGACCAAGAAAACCATAAATTTCTCCTTTTTTTATGTGCAGATTGACCTTCTTAATAATCTCTTTCCCGTCAATGGTTTTTGTAAGATCATTTGTTTGTAAGATATATGACATATTCTATTGCCCCCTTTCCACATACCATTGTAACGGTTCAGATTTTCAAAACTCTTGAATAAGTATTACAAATTTCTTTCGCAGTATCGTTAGAATGATATTTTTTTCAGTTGTATTGTGAAAGTGGTTCTGATATACGGAATACTTTCTAAAGTAATTGTCCCGCCAAGGCGGACAGCTAGATTTTTAGCAATCGTCAATCCAAGCCCATTCCCCTGTATCTTACGATTGCGTGAGTCCTCCATTGTAAACAATCTGTCAAATATGCTGTCTGCAAATATTTTGTCAATGCCTTTGCCCTTATCTGTCACATCCACATATACGTTTTTTTCTTCATTCCTCAATGAAACCTCAAGATATTTTCCGTCAGCTCCATAGCGGATAACATTTGAAATCAAATTGAACAGAATACGCTGTAAGGCTTCTTTATTTCCCTGCACAAAGACAGGTGTTTCTGGAATATTGACAACGACTTGAAACTCTTTATTAGAAAGCAATTCATAAAAATCTAATATACTTTCCCGGCAGGCTTCGCAAATATCCACCCTTGAAAGCTCTATATCCATATCGCCAGACTCAATTTTTGATAATGTAAAAAATTGATTGACCATTTCCATAACATCCTGGGCTTTATCTGCTACTTTTTTCAACATTTCACTAGAAGCTGTTTCGTTTAACTGCATGATTTCCAGATATCCCAGGATAACGGTCATAGGAGTTTTAATATCATGGGAAATATTCGTTAACATTTTCTTGGAAGCAATTTCAGAACGGCGGTAAACGGCTTTCGTTTTTAAGTGTTTTTCCAATAAATCGTTTATCTGTGCAGCCAGCTCTATCAACTCTTTATTTTCCGTGAAAACCATAATCTGCTCGTCGCTGTCTGTTTCTATGATTTCTTTCAATTTACCGCTGATTTCCCGCAATTTTGCTTGAGTTCCTGTATGGAAAACATAGTGCTGATAAAGTACAATACACACCAAAAACCCGATACAAATAGATAAGAAAAAAATAACCGTTGTTTCATTCATAGATTCTCCCCCAATTTATAACCAATCCCCCATACGGTGATGATATAACGGGGATTCCGGGTATTTTCTTCAATTTTATTTCTCAGGCGGCTAATATGAACATTCACGGCATTTTCATCACCAAGATAAGCATCGTTCCAAACAAGAGCATATATTTGTTCCTTTGTATAAACCTTTTTAGGATTTTGCATAAATAACTTCAAAATTTCGTATTCTTTTGCAGTGAGTTCTATCCGTTTTCCGTTCTTGGCCAGTGTATAATCCGACAGATTCATCACTAACTCTCCGGCAGTTAATCGTTCCGGTGTATTGTCTGCCCCTTTATCATATTGGTTTCTCCTCCGGATATTTGCCTTTATACGGGCTAACACTTCCACAACAGAGAATGGTTTTGTGATATAATCATCCGCTCCTAAACTCAATCCCAAGGTTTTATCGGTTTCACTATCCTTTGCAGATATAATAATGAGTGGAACAACGCTGTTTTTTCTAATATGCTGCATCACATCCATTCCACTGATTTTTGGTATCATCAGATCAAGGAGAACAAGACTGAAATCTGTGCAATCAAAAGAGTCACACGCTTCCTGTCCGTCATATGCACAAAGAACCTCATAATTTTCTACGGTCAAATAGTTTTTCAGCATTTCGCTGATTTCTTTATCATCTTCTATCAACAAAATTTTATTATGATTCATGAGCTGGCTTATTCTCCCTGTTTCTTTATCACCTGATTGTTTTGGAGCGTATCATGAATCTGCCAGTTTTACTTTGCATCGTTTCATATAACACGCAATCCCATATTTCAAAATTTTGTCCACTCCGTTTTCTCTAAGTTCCTCGTCATACTTCTTTTCCTCTATCTGCTGTAGTGCCCGTTCACAAGCCTGATCAAGATTTCCGTCATTGGCATACTTGACTTCGATAAGGATAACCGTTTCACTATTTTCGGTTTCAACAAGGATATCGCTGTATCCCTCGCCGCTTTCCTGATTAGACGATACGTACCATTCTTCCTTCACACCCAGGATTCCAAGCAGTATCCCATGATAAAAGTTCTCCTTACTTGCTTTTCTCACAAACGTATCCCGGATACTGATGGTCTTTTTCAGATAGCTTTCAAAGATTTCCTCTACCTTCGTTTCCTCACCGCTTTTCAAGGCATCACAGAACCGGCTTAGCATGTCACCATCTTTTTTTACACGCTCTTTAAAGTATTCCATAATCTGTGTCTGAAAAATATCCCGGATTTCCAGATTCGGTATCGCAAGTTTATACCGTTTTGCATCAACCCTTCCACGCTGCGTTAAATATCCCGTCATAAATAAAAGACTCCAGACATTCTCCAAAGACTGATACATCTCCGGGTAAGTCAGCTCTTGATGAATCTCTTTCGTGATTTCCCCGCCGGCAAGCAGTTTTTCAATCTCACGCTTGGTTTTAAAATTGTCGGACATTTGAATGAACTTCCTGACGGCATCATTGCTGCTGGTATTGATCCAATAATTTTCCGGAAAAGAATCCGCATGGTCTTTTAATTTATCACAGTAATTCAAGACATCCCAGGGGCAGTACACTTCTACGCTACCAAACTGATACCCGTCATACCAGTTCTTTACTTCTTCATAATGATTCTCGATTTCATAATACTTCAGCATTTCTCTTACTTCCGTATCTGTAAAACCGAAATATTCATCATACCGTTCATCTGTAATGGACAATACTTTCAGGTTATTAAGCCCCGTAAAGATACTTTCTTTTGAAATACGCATGCATCCTGTCATTACTGCAAATTTCAGGCTGTTATTCGTTTTTAGTGCCTGTTCTAATAAACTACGGATTAAAAAGATCATCTGATCATAATACCCGTTTTCAAATGCTTTTGCTAATGGAACATCATACTCATCAATCAAAAGAACTACTTTTGTTCCATAATGTTTCTCCAATAATTCCGATAAAGTTTTCAATCCGCTGCAAAATACAGCTTTACTCATTCCGCTATCTAAAAGTTTCTTATATTCTGACTTATCAAAATCACTTAGATTCCCACTTTCCAAAAGGAACTGCATTTTACCTGCTGCATTCTTCATAATCTGAACTGCAAAATCAAATGCATCCTCATAAGTGGCTGCATTGATTCCTTTCAGGGAAATGGAAATAACCGGATACTTCCCCATATACGCTTCACACAGTTTTGTATCTTTTGAAATTTCTAATCCATCAAAAATACTCTGCTCTCTCTCTATGGAAAAAAAGTGTTCCAGCATACTCATATTTAAGGTTTTCCCAAAACGTCTTGGTCTGGTAAAGAGATTTACCAGACCACCGTTACGGATCAGTTCTAAAATCAGCCCCGTCTTATCCACGTAATAATAATTGTCATTCATAATCTGCTCGAAATTTTCCACTCCAACCGGAAGGCGTTTTCTTTCTTTAACCATGTCATTCACACTCCTTCACTGTTGGTTATATTATAACAAAGATCCACACAAAAGCCTATACCTAACTTTCCTGGTTCGTTACATAAATATACGCATCCTCCAAGGTGGCAGGAACTGGCACGCACTCCGGTGCTGGCTGTCGTTCAGAAATCACTCTTAACTGCAATCCGCCCTCGGCATATTGTTTTGATGTAATGCGATAGGTACGCTCTATTTCTCTTGCTTTCCCCTCATCAGGTACTTTGCAAATCCAGATTTTCTCCTGTGCTATAACATGGAATATCCTTGCCATCCAAAAGAAAATCTTTCCCTGATAAGCTTCCGGCTTCTGGAACATAAAACCAATAATAATGTTCGTGTTCTGTGACGATATCTAAATTTTGTCCATATATCATTGTTCCCGAAATTTTTTTCATGATAATACATCCACGATCTAATGCTGCTTGTGCAATTTTCAGAAATTCCTCATATCCCAGCCAATAGTTGATTTGTTTTCCCATAACTTCTCTCCTCAGAGTGCAATTTCTCAATCCCAATATAATGTTATCATATGGTCAATTTTCTTACAGTCGGTCAACTCAATCATATAGGGATTATTCTCTTTTTGAGTGATAAGCCATATCTTACCGTTCCCATATTCATCACTATCGCCAACAAAAGAAATACTACTTGGTTCAGCAACACCGCTTTCTTCAATAATTTCCTCTATTTTGGAAACAGAGAGAACCGTGTCAATCCAAAGAGCATCGGCATATGTTGATTTTTCTCCTTTGCCGTTTGTGATTTCATAGCCATAAGTACATACATAAATTGCACTATCTAAGTCAGCAGACTTCATCTGTACTGCAAAGTTTCGCAACATTTTAATATCTTCTTCATCTAAAGAAAAGCTATTATAATTTCTGCTTTTTTCATCAAAATAATTATGGAATTCCATCAAAACATCATCATTCAAATCAAATTCTCTTGAATGCAAAACTATTTCTAACACGCCCATATTTTATTTTCCTATTCTCCATGTGTTACTGTTCTACTTTCCTACAGGATTATTTTATCTCATACCATATATTTTGTATATAAAATTTTCCATCAGCCTGATAAATAGTCTGAATTTCGTAATCTCCCCGTGCCAGCCTACTTTGTTGTAGATCTAATAGGTTGAGTTTTATATTTTTCTCATATAAGCCTACCTTTTCCTGACCCGAATAGGCTAAATTCCAAAATTTCCTCTTTTCAACTAATTTTTCTGGAAGAAAATATAGGCTAAATTTAGAAAATCTTGCGTAGCAGCCTATTTGGCTCTAAAATAGGTAGGTCTGATTTCAGAATTTATAAAAAACCACCTATTCATGGCTAAAAAATGTAGGTTAAAAATCACAAAACAATATTTTCAACCGAAAAAGCATTGGAATACAAGATGCTGCTCACAATGAATTAAAAAAAGACAGGGAATATGCTTCTGTATGACATATTCCCTGCCTGAATCCTTTATTAGATATTTAATAAATCACTATATACCTTCAGTGCTCCATCTGTTTCATGTGCAAGTACACGTTTCGCCAATACTTTACCAAGCTGTACACCTTCCTGGTCAAAGCTGTTTAAGTTCCATACAAATCCCTGGAACATGACTTTGTTTTCAAAGTGTGACAGAAGGGCACCAAGTGCACCTGGAGTCAGCTTCTCGCCGATGATAATGCTGGATGGGCGACCGCCTTCAAACTTCTTATTGCGGTTTTCATCGTCTTTTCCACATGCAAATGCAACAATCTGTGCTGCCACATTAGCACAGAGTTTCTGCTGGCTTGTGCTTCCCTGGATCACAACGTCCTGATCCATCTGATTGTTCTTGAAACCTACAAACTGGAGCGGAACAATATCGGTTCCCTGATGCAGCAACTGATAGAAAGAGTGCTGTCCATTGGTTCCTGGTTCACCAAAGATAACCGGACCGGTCTGATAGTTTACAGGTTCACCAAAACGGTTTACAGATTTTCCATTGGATTCCATATCAAGCTGTTGCAGATGTGCCGGGAAACGGCTCAGTGCCTGTGAGTATGGAAGAACAGCTGTATCCAGGTATCCAAGTACATTACGCTCATATACACCAATGACAGCGTCAAGCATTGCTGGATTTTTTAACAGGTCTTTTTCTTTTGCAAGCTCATCTTCTTTTGCCGCACCTGCAAGGAACTGTGCAAAAACTTCTGATCCAAAAGCAAGAGACAGAACAGCTCCGCCTACTGCTGATGTGGAAGAATAACGGCCACCGATGTAATCATCCATAAAGAATGCTGCCAGGTACTCATCACTCTGTGCCAGAGGAGAAGTTTCACTGGTGACAGCAATCATATGTTTGGAAGGGTCAAGACCAGCTTTTTTCAGTGCATCTTTTACGAAAGATTCATTGGTCAACGTTTCCAGAGTAGTTCCTGATTTGGATACCAGAACAAAAATAGAATGTGCAACATCAACTTTTCTTAATACACCAGATGCATCATCCGGATCAACATTGCTGATAAATTCTGCTTTCATTTTCAGGCTGTCATTTGCTTTTGCCCAGTTTTCCAAAGCTATGTAAATAGCACGGGGACCCAGATCACTTCCACCGATACCAATCTGAACAACGGTTGTAAATTTTTCTCCTGCTGCATTGGTAATCTCGCCTGCATGGACTTTCTTTGCAAATTCAGCAATCTTTGTCTGCTGCTCTACATAGAATGCACGTTTGTCCACACCGTCTGCTACAACAGCATCTCCCAGCTGTCCGCGGGTAAGCTGGTGGAGTACCAGACGTTTTTCACCTGTATTAATCATTTCACCGTTATAAAGGGCTTCGTATTTTTCTGTAAGCTGAGCTTCTTCTGCTAATTTGGCAAGGATGTCCAGAATGTTGTCATCCACCTGTTTTGCCCCATAATTATACACAAGGCCTTCTGCCATCGGTACACTGTATTTCTTCACACGCTCTGCACCGTTTTCTCCTGACATTGCTTCGGCAAGCTGAACTTTCCCGGCTTCTTGAAGTTCTTTGTAGGAAGCCAAAGTGTCTAAATTGTTCCAAGTAACCATATCAGATTCCTCCTCATTTCGAAAGTGATTCTGCACTTTCGTTCTGTATTTCACAGAAGATTATACTATTAAAAGTTTCCAAATTCAAGTATCTCTGTACCGTGTATCTGAAACTGACCAGTATCTTCATAAGAAATCAAGGCTATTTTTCTGTGTGAATAAGATCTGCAAGTGTTTTTCCGTCAAAATACTCATTCACTAATTGGTAAAATTCTACCCACACCGGATAGGTACGGCACTGGGCTGCCCGTTCACAGGGTTCTGCGTCTTTTCCAAGGCAGGCAACCGGTGCCAGATCTCCCTCTGTCAACCTTAAAATATCACCAAGCCTGCACTCTTTTGGCTCTTTGATCAGGCGGTATCCCCCTCCTTTTCCCTGTACACCCTCGATATAGCCATGCTGAGTTAATACAGGAAGGATTCTTTCCAGATATTTAAGAGAAATCCCCTGTCTTTGAGCAACCTCTTTCATTGGTACATATTTTTTGCCGGTATGTTCTGCAATATCTGCCAACACCCGGAGTGCATATCTGCCTCTTGTTGAAATCATCATACTCGAAAGCCTCCTTTGTTTGTCATTATACAATAACTTAGGCGTAGATAGCAAGGAAGGCTTCCCGTTCCTAATTAGCGAATAAAGGGGTAGATAAATACCGGTCTCCGGTGTCCGGCAAAAGAACTACAATATTTTTTCCTTCATTTTCGGGAAGCCTTGCCAATTCTATTGCAGCAAAGGCTGCGGCTCCTGAAGAGATTCCCACGAGAATTCCTTCTTTTTCTCCAATCTTCTTTCCCATTGCGAAGGCATCCTGGTCTGAGACAGGTATAATATCATCGTAGATTTTGGTATTTAATATATCCGGGACAAAACCAGCCCCGATTCCCTGTATTTTATGAGAACCTGCTGTTCCTGACGATAATACTGGAGAAGCTACAGGTTCTACTGCGATTATCTGAATTTTGGGATTCTTAGATTTTAGATATTCCCCAACACCGGTAATCGTGCCGCCGGTACCTACACCTGCCACAAAAATATCCACACATCCCCTGGTATCCTCATAGATTTCAGGACCTGTATGCTCTCTGTGGGTTTGGGGATTAGCCGGATTTTCAAACTGTCCCGGAAGGAAGCTGTCCGGGATAGTTTCTGCAAGTTCTCTGGCTTTTGCGATAGCTCCTTTCATGCCCTTGCTTCCTTCTGTAAGAACTACCTGGGCTCCATAAGCTTTCATAAGCTGCCTTCGCTCCACAGACATGGTTTCCGGCATTACAACCACCATTTGATATCCCTTTGCCGCCGCCACAGAAGCAAGTCCAATGCCGGTATTTCCGGATGTTGGCTCAATGATTACAGAGTCTGGTTTTAATTTTCCCGCTTTTTCTGCCTCCTCTATCATTGCCTTTGCCACCCTGTCTTTCACAGAACCGGAAGGATTTAGGTATTCCAGTTTTGCTATGACTTTTGCCTTTAAGTTATATTCTTTTTCGATATGTGTCAATTCCAGAAGTGGTGTATTTCCTATCAACTGATCCACAGATGTATAAATTACTGACATATGTTCAACCTCCTATTGCCCGAAATCCCTGCTCCAAATCTTCTATGATATCATCAATATGCTCTGTACCGATAGAGAGACGGATAGTATTCTCTTTGATTTCCTGGTCTTCCAGTTCTTCCTTGCTCAACTGGCTGTGGGTCGTAGTAGCCGGATGAATGACCAGGCTTTTTACATCTGCTACATTGGCAAGAAGTGAAAAGATTTTCAAATGATCAATAAACTGATGCGCCTGTGCGACCCCGCCTTTGATTTCAAAGGTAAAGATCGACGCACCGCCATTTGGAAAATATTTCTGATACAGTTCATGATCCGGATGTTCTGGCAAGGATGGGTGATTTACTTTTTCCACCATTGGGTGCTGTTTGAGGAACGAAACTACTTTTCTGGTATTTTCAGCATGACGCTCCAGGCGAAGGGATAGGGTTTCAATCCCCTGCAGGAGAAGGAATGCTGCAAAAGGAGAAATAGATGCACCCATATCACGGAGCAAAATAGCACGGATATAGGTAACAAAGGCTGCATCTTTGGCTGCATTTACAAAGGAGACTCCATGGTAGCTTGGATTAGGTTCTGCAATCGCCGGGTATTTACCCCCTGCACTCCAGTCAAAATTGCCGGAATCTACAATGATTCCTCCAAGGGTTGTGCCATGTCCTCCCAGGAATTTTGTGGCAGAGTGTACCACAATATCTGCACCATGCTCAATAGGACGGATGAAATATGGTGTTCCAAAGGTATTATCCACCACCAGGGGCAGCCCATGCTTATGAGCAAGCTCAGCCAGTGCATCCAGATCCGGAATATCGCTGTTGGGATTTCCAAGGGTTTCAACATAGATGGCTCTTGTCTGCTCTTGAATGGCTGCTTCCACTTCTTCTAAATCATGGATATTTACAAAGCTTGCAGTAATTCCAAAATTGGGAAGCGTATGTGCCAGCAGATTGTAACTGCCTCCGTAAATGGTCTTCTGCACAACAAAGTGACCACCGTTTTGCCCCAATGCCTCTAGGGTATAGCTGATAGCTGCTGCACCGGAGGCAAGAGCCAAAGCCGCTGTACCACCCTCCAGGGCGGCTACTCGTTTTTCAAGTACCTCCTGGGTGGAATTGGTCAGCCTTCCGTAAATATTTCCTGCATCCGTAAGATTAAAACGTGCTGCCGCATGGGCAGAATCATGAAATACATAAGAGGTGGTGGCATAAATTGGAACCGCCCGTGCGTCTGTGGCTATATCTGGACTTTCCTGACCTACATGAAGCTGTAATGTTTCAAATCTTAAATTTCCCATAAACAATACTCCTTTCTAATACCTACTTATTTGATAGGTATTAATATAATGCCAATTACCTACTATGTCAATAGGTAATTAGTTTTTTTTTCGAAGAAGTACTTCCAGTCTTCTGGCTGCCTCTTTGGTATCCTCCGGTGAGCCAAAGGTGGAAAAACGAAAATAGCCTTCCCCACATGCACCGAATCCTTCCCCCGGTGTTCCCACTACCTGAATTTCACGAAGCAAGTAATCAAAAAACTCCCAGCTTCCCATTCCATTTGGGCATTTCATCCAGATGTAGGGGGCGTTTTTCCCTCCACAATACCAGATGCCAAGCCGATCCAGTACGTCCATTAGGCAGGCTCCGTTCTTTTTATAAATTTGAATGTAATCATGGATCTGCTTTTGTCCTTCTTCAGAAAATACGGCAGAAGCTCCTTTCTGAATAATATAAGAAACACCATTTGTTTTTGTGGTACGGTTTCTAACCCACATTTGATTCAGGTTCATTCCACCTCGGAAGATTTCTTTTGGAATTACAGTATATCCACAGCGTGTCCCTGTAAAACCTGCTGTTTTTGACAGAGAGCAGATCTCAATAGCACAGTTTCTCGCTCCGTCTATCTCAAAAATGCTGTGTGGAATCTCCTCTTCTTCAATAAATGCTTCATAGGCAGCATCAAAAAGAATGAGTGCATTTATCTGATTAGCATAATCTACCCATGCCTGCAGGGCTTCCCGGTTAAAGACAGCACCGGTGGGATTATTCGGTGAACAGATGTAAATGATATCTGCCATAATACTGAAATCCGGCATGGGGACAAACCCGTTTTCCTCCCCTGCGGGAATATGGATGATGGTATTACCTGCAATGACATTGGCATCCACATAGGCAGGATAAGCAGGCTCCATGATTAAAACAGTCTTCTCTTTTCCAAACAAATCCAGAATGTCTCCCAGTTCATCGCTTGCACCGCTGGAAACAAACACTTCCTCATCACTTAAAACCACCCCTCTTTTTTGATAATATGCTGCAATGGTTTTCCGAAGCTGTGGGTCTCCGCATTCCGGCATATAGCCGTGAAATGTGTCCTGGCTGGCCTGGTCTTCTACTGCTTCATGGAGTTTCTGAATGACCGCATCGCAAAGGGGCAGGGAAACGTCCCCAATCCCCATACGGTAAAGATGTTTTTCCGGATGTTCTTCCAGGTAAGCCTTTGTTTTCTGGGCAATATTGTAAAATAAGTAAGAGTCTTTTAAATTCCGATAATTCATGTTTGGTATCATTTTTGCATCTCCTTTTCTGTTCTGTCCTTATGCATAAAGAGGCGAAACCCCTATTGTAATTTCCTCCAGTACATCCAGAAGTACTTTGACTGTATCCAGAGACGTAAACATGGTTACATTGTTTTCAATTGCAGTGCGGCGGATTGCCAGCCCATCTTCATAATGAATGCCAGACAAAATTGCTCTGGTATTGATTACATAGCTTACATAGCCGGAACGTATGGCTTCCAGAATCTCTGTGCTGTTTTCACTGAGTTTTCTGCGGATACGGGTCCGGATTCCATGTGCTTTCAAAAATTCTCCGGTTCCAACAGTTGCTTCTATGTTGAATCCCATGTCATAGAACCGCTGGATAAAAGGAAGAGCCTCCTCTTTATCTTCATCTGCAAGAGTTACCATGACCGTTCCGTAGTTTTGCATTTTTACCCCGGAAGCAATCAAAGCCTTGTACATGGCACGGGAAAGCTTCCGGTCATATCCTATAGCCTCTCCTGTTGATTTCATCTCTGGAGACAAATAGGCATCCATCCCATTTAATTTTGCAAAAGAAAATGCAGGAGCCTTTACATACCAGAAGTCTTTTTCTTTCGGATAATGTGTGATAATTCCCTGTTCTTTCAGACTAATGCCGAGTATGACTCTGGTTGCAATATCCGCCAGAGAATATCCGGTTGCTTTTGAGAGAAACGGAACGGTTCTTGAGGAGCGTGGATTCACCTCTATGATATATACCCGCTCTTCCTGATCCACAATAAACTGAATATTAAATAACCCTCTGATTCCGATTCCAAGTCCTAATTTTCTGGCATATTCCAGGATCACTTCTTTTACGTGTTCTGAAATACTATAGGTTGGATACACACTAATAGAATCTCCGGAATGTACGCCTGTACGCTCCACCAGCTCCATGATGCCCGGCACAAAGACATCCTGTCCGTCACAAATACCATCGATTTCCACTTCCTTACCCCTGATGTAGTGATCTACCAGTACGGGCTTTTCCTCATTGATTTCTACCGCTGTTTTCAGATATTGGCGAAGCTGCTCCTCTTTTGCCACAATCTGCATGGCTCTTCCACCCAGAACAAAACTTGGACGTACCAGCACAGGATACCCTATGGAAGCAGCGGCTCTCACTCCATCTTCAATATTGGTCACTGCCTGCCCTTTTGGCTGTGGAATGGAAAGCTTTGCAAGAAGCTTTTCAAAGGACTCCCTATTTTCTGCTTTTTCAATGGCTTTGCAGTCTGTTCCGATAATGGTGACACCTCTGGCTTCCAAAGGCTCTGCCAGATTAATAGCTGTCTGTCCGCCCAGAGAGGCAATGACTCCCTCCGGCTGCTCCAGTTCAATGACATTCATCACATCTTCTACGCAGAGAGGCTCAAAATACAGCTTATCTGATGTGGTGTAATCCGTAGAAACGGTTTCGGGATTATTGTTGATGACAATGGCTTCATATCCGGCATCCCGGATGGTTTTTACAGCATGAACCGTGGAATAGTCAAATTCTACTCCCTGTCCGATACGGATAGGACCGGAACCAAGCACCAGAATTTTCTTTCGGTCTCCTGCGATGGATTCATTCTCCTCTTCGTAGGTGGAATAAAAATAAGGAACATAACTGTCAAATTCCGAAGCACAGGTATCAATCATTTTATAAACCGGAAACATTTGCTGCTCTTTCCTGATGTGAAAGATTTTTTCTTCTTCTGTATTCCAAAGCCAGGCTATGGCACAGTCGGAAAATCCTTCTTTTTTTGCCTGGCGGAGAATCTCCTTATCCCAGGGATTTGCCTGTAACAGGTTTTCTGTTTCTATGATCTTCTTTATCTTATCTAGGAAAAAACGGTCAATTTTTGTTTCCAGGACAATCTGCCGGATATCGCAGCCCAGTCTCAGTAATTGTGCAACGGCAAAGATTCTGTCATCGGTTCCTATCTTAATATAAGAAAGAAGTTCCTTGTCGGTCATTTGATCAAATTTATCCATATACAAATGAAACACTCCTGTTTCCAGGGAACGGACTGCCTTTAGCAGGCTTTCTTCAAAGGTTCTGCCAATGCTCATAACCTCCCCGGTGGCTTTCATCTGAGTACCTAACCTTTGATTGGCATCTGCAAACTTATCAAAAGGAAAACGAGGCATTTTCGTCACTACATAATCCAGGGCAGGTTCAAAGGAAGCCGGCGTATTCACAAGAGGAATCTCATCCAAAGTCATGCCTACACTGATTTTTGCGGAAACCCGGGCAATGGGATATCCGCTTGCTTTTGAGGCCAGTGCGGATGAACGGGAAACCCGGGGATTTACTTCAATGACATAATACTGGAAGGAATGAGGATCCAATGCAAACTGTACATTGCAGCCGCCTTCTACCTGGAGTGCCCGGATTAATCTCAGGGCACTGTCTCTTAACATCTGGTATTCCTTATTCGTAAGTGTCTGGGAAGGGCAGACTACAATGGAATCGCCGGTATGGATTCCAACAGGATCCAGATTTTCCATGTTACATACTGTGATGGCTGTGTCATTGGAATCACGGATTACTTCATATTCAATTTCTTTAAATCCCTTGATGCTTTTTTCAATCAAGACCTGATGAACCGGGGACAAAGCCAGGGCGTTTTTAATAAGCCCCAGAAATTCCTTTTCATCATCTGCAAATCCGCCTCCGGTTCCACCAAGGGTAAAAGCCGGTCTAAGAACTACCGGATAGCCAATGGAGCATGCAGCCTGGACAGCCTCTTCCACAGTATTGGCAATGGAGGAAGGCAAGACCGGTTCTCCCAGTTTTTCACATAGTTCTTTAAATAGTTCCCTGTCTTCTGCCTGCCGGATGCTGTCACTTCTGGTTCCCAGCAATTCTGTCTGACACTCCTTTAAAACTCCTTTTTTCTCCAACTGCATTGCAAGATTCAGACCTGTCTGGCCTCCGATTCCAGGTACAATGGCGTCAGGCCGCTCATGGCGGACAATCTTTGCCATGTATTCCAGTGTAAGAGGCTCCATGTAGACTTTATCTGCGATGGCAGGGTCTGTCATAATGGTAGCCGGATTAGAATTGCACAGAATCACTTCATAGCCCTCTTCCTTCAGTGCGAGGCATGCCTGGGTTCCTGCATAATCAAATTCTGCTGCCTGCCCGATTACAATGGGACCGGAACCAATAACCAGTATTTTCTTTATGTCAGTTCGCTTTGCCATGTTTGTTTTCCTCCATCATCTGTATAAATTGATCAAACAAGTACCCGCTGTCCTGAGGTCCAGGTGCACTTTCCGGATGATACTGAACACTGAAAACCTGATCCGTTTTGCAAGCCAGGCCTTCTACCGTCTGATCCAGGAGATTAATATGTGTCACCTCCAGCCTGGTACTCTTCAGGCTTTCACAATCCACAGCGTAAGAATGATTCTGGGAGGTAATCTCTATCTTCCCTGTTTCCAGGTTTTTTACCGGATGATTTCCTCCCCTGTGTCCAAATTTCAGTTTATAAGTCCTGGCACCATAAGCAAGTGCAATCATCTGATGGCCAAGACAGATTCCAAACATGGGATACTTTCCTTTTAGTCTTTGCACCAGTTCCAGAACCGGTTTTACATCCTCTGGATTTCCAGGTCCGTTAGACAGAAACACACCATCCGGATTTTGCTTCTGGATTTCTTCATAAGAGGTATTCCAGGGATATACCATGACACTGCACCCTCTTGCATTCAGACTTCTTATGATATTTTCTTTCATTCCGCAATCAATAGCTGCCACAAGATACTTTTCCTGCTTTGCGGCACAGATTCTTATTTCTTTGGAACTTACCTTTGACACAGCATCTTTGGGGATTTCGTATTCTGCCAGTTTTTTCATCCCTTCCGCAAGCGGAGTATCTGCATCCGTGAGCAGCACCTTACAGCTTCCGTAATCACGGATTTTTCTTACTAGTTTTCTGGTATCAATACCGGAAATTCCAGGTATGTGATACTGCTTCATAACTTCATCCAGTGTCCCTATACTGCGGAAATTAGAAGGCAGATCATTGTAATCTCGCACAGCAAGCCCACCAATGGTGGGCTTCTTTGTCTCAAAATCCTCTTTTGCAATCCCGTAATTTCCGATTAACGGATATGCCATGACGACGGTCTGGTATGTGTAAGATGGGTCTGAAAGAATCTCCTGGTACCCAACAGGTGCTGTATTAAATACCAGCTCTGTTATTGTTTCTTCCTGGCTTCCAAAACCATAACCATAATATTGTGTTCCGTCTTCCAGGAGCAGTTTTTTATTCCATTTTTTCATCTGTTTCACCTCTCGGATAGTTTTCGTTCAAATCGGTCTTTCCGGACATCTTGCGGAATCTTTGTTGCATAATTTCCGCTAAAACAAGCATCACAATATGCATGATTCCCAATTAATTCATGAAGGCATTCCAGGGGAAGGTACCCAAGAGAATCTGCACCAATCAGATCAGCAATCTCTTCCTCTCCATGATGGGATGCAATGAGATTTTCTTCGGAATCAATATCCGTTCCATAATAACAGGGATGGAGGAAGGGCGGTGCTGAGATTCTCATGTGGATTTCTTTGGCACCTGCTTCTCTTAAAAGATTTACAATCTGTTTGCTGGTCGTTCCTCTTACAATGGAATCATCAATTAAAACCACACGTTTCCCCCTTATGGCTGATATAATTGGGCTTAGTTTCATTCGCACCAGATCCAGACGTTCTTTCTCACCGGGCGAAATAAAAGTTCTTCCAATATATTTGTTTTTCACCAGCCCGATTCCATATGGAATCCCTGAAGCCTGGGAGAATCCAAGAGCTGCATCCAGACCGCTGTCTGGAACACCAATCACAAGATCTGCTCTGACAGGCTTTTTTTGTGCCAGTATCTTTCCTGCCTGTATTCTCGCTGCAGAAACAGAAATCTTATCTATCACAGAGTCCGGTCTGGCAAAATAAATATATTCAAAAATACAGGTTTTCTGTTTTCGGATACCACAGTGCTCCCGGCGTGATTCAATTCCCTGCTCACTGAATACCAAAATTTCTCCGGGGAGCAGATCCCGAACCAGCTCTGCCCCCACTGCTGTCAGAGCACAGCTTTCTGAGGCAATCACATAGGAACCGTCCGGCATTTTACCGTAACAAAGCGGACGGAACCCATAAGGATCCCTCACTGCAATCATTTTTGCAGAAGACATTAAAATCAGAGAATAGGCTCCTTCCAGTGCATTCATGGCATGACTTACCGCATCTTCAATACTGGGTGCTGTAAGCCGTTCTCTGGTAATCATATAGGCAATGGTTTCTGTATCACTGGTGGTATGAAAAATAGCCCCTGACAATTCCAGCTTATCACGAAGCTCCAATGCATTACTTAAATTCCCATTATGAGCCAGTGCCATTTTTCCTTTCTGATGATTTACCTCAATAGGCTGACAGTTATTTCGGATGGTTCCTCCTGTAGTTCCGTACCGTACATGTCCCACAGCCATAGTTCCTTCTGAAAGGTGTGCAAGTGTATCTCTGGAAAACACTTCACTTACAAGCCCCAGGTCTTTATAAGAAGAAAAAACACCGTCATCATTCACAACAATACCACAGCTTTCCTGACCTCTGTGCTGCAGTGCATAGAGGCCATAATACACCAGTTTTCCCAGATTTTCTTTTTGATTGCTTAAAATTCCAAACACACCGCATTCTTCATGAATCCCCATACCTGATCACTCCTCTTTTTCAATTTTTTCGCATAAGGCGGCTGAGATAAAGCCCTGAAACAGTGGGTGTGGCCGATTGGGACGGCTGGTAAATTCCGGATGAAACTGTACGCCAATATAGAAAGGATGGTCTTTTATCTCAATGGTTTCCACTAGACGGGTGTTAGGGGAAGTTCCACTGATCACCAGCCCTGCATGGGTAAGCAGTTCACGGTACTGGTTATTGAATTCATAGCGGTGGCGGTGACGCTCCTGAATAAGGCTGCTCTGATAGCAATGCTCCATTTTCGTTCCTGGCTGAATGGCACAGGGGTAATTTCCAAGGCGGAGGGTGCCTCCTTTGTCAATGTCATCGCTTTGTCCCGGCATGAAATCAATGACCTTATCCTTGCACTGTTCATCAAATTCTCCCGAATGGGCTTCCGGCAGTCCTGCCCTATGTCTGGCATATTCAATTACCGCAATCTGCATGCCAAGACAGATTCCAAAATACGGAATCTGTCTCTCTCTGGCGTACTCAGCCGCAGTAATCATTCCTTCAATTCCCCGGTTTCCGAATCCGCCCGGCACAATGATTCCCTGGATTCCCTGAAAAATCTGTGCTACATTTTCTTTTGTTATGGACTCCGAATCAATCCAATGAATGCGGATGTAAGCATTCTGTGCATACCCGGCATGATTTAAAGCTTCAACCACAGACAGATAAGCATCATGAAGCTTAACATATTTCCCAACAAGACCAATGTGTACTTCCTTAGAACGCTTTTGAATCTGAGCCACCATGTTTTTCCAGTCTCCAAGTTCCGCTTCCTTTGCCTCTAAATGAAGTTCTCTGCACACCACAGAAGAAAAGCCAGATTCTTCCAGCATCAGAGGTGCTTCATATAAGTTGGACAGCGTGCGGTTTTCTATGACACAGTCTGGCTTTACATTACAAAAAAGAGATATTTTCCGGAATATGGATTCTTCCAGAGATTTGTCACACCGAAGCACAATGATATTCGGGTGAATCCCCATTCCTTGAAGCTCCCGCACAGAGTGCTGGGTGGGTTTTGATTTATGTTCGTCTGATCCGCTTAAATAGGGAACCAGGGTCACATGGATAAACAGGCTGTTTTCACGTCCCACCTCCAGTGAAATCTGACGGACTGCCTCCAGAAAAGGCTGGGACTCAATGTCTCCAATAGTACCTCCGATTTCTGTGATTACCACATCTGCATCGGTTTGTTTTCCTACACGGTAAACAAATTCCTTAATTTCATTGGTAATATGAGGAATCACCTGCACAGTAGAGCCCAGATACTCCCCTCTACGCTCTTTGTTTAAAACATTCCAATATACTTTTCCTGTGGTCAGATTGGAATATTGATTCAGATCTTCATCAATAAATCTCTCATAATGTCCCAGATCCAAATCTGTCTCTGCCCCGTCTTTTGTCACGTAAACCTCTCCGTGCTGGTATGGGCTCATGGTGCCCGGATCCACATTAATATAAGGATCTAACTTTTGAGCGGCCACCTTATAACCCCTGGCTTTTAAAAGCCGTCCAAGGGAAGCTGCTGTGATTCCTTTCCCAAGACCGGATACAACACCTCCGGTCACAAAAATATATTTTGTCATAGCTGATTATTCCTCTCTCTTTTATTTTCCGCTTTCTCCATAATTGGAAAGCACTCTGGCAGAAGGATCATTGACATTACATCCCTCCCACTCCTTATTCGGCATCCAGAAACCGGCTATCATTTCTGCCTGCCCCGGATAATATTTTTCAAAGATTTCCCTGTACAGCAGGGATTCTTTGGTAAAGGGCTTTGCATAGGTGTATTTCTCTGCCCGTGTTTCCAGTTCCTGATCTGTATAAACAGATTCTGCATATTCCTTCAGGTAATCCACCATAGAATGGCCTACTGCATCGGAAAAAGCGGCTTTTTCTCTCCATAGAATCTCTTCTGGAAGACACTCATCTTCCTGAAATGCATGGCGGAGGAGATATTTTCCTTTTCCATAGTGATTCATTTTCAATTCCGGATTTACAGCCATCACATAAGTTACAAAATCCAAATCGCCGAAAGGAACTCTCGCTTCCAGGGAATTGACGGAAATACAGCGGTCTGCTCTTAGTACATCATACATATGAAGCTCCCGAATCCTCTTCACCGATTCTTCCTGGAATGCCTTTGGATCAGGTGCAAAATCCGTATATTTATAACCAAATAATTCATCAGAAATTTCTCCGGTAA
>Peterbilt_p2__coassemble_764_pt1 | contig 20761 bp, 25 predicted proteins | sample Peterbilt_p2__metabat2_high_PE_039 | metagenome-assembled genome bin Peterbilt_p2 | reverse complement strand
ACCTGGTTCATAACACTGCCAAGAACATAACGATAACCTTCCTGCTGTGTAGCTCTTTCCACTGCTTCTGAAATAGCACATCCAAGGCTTCCAGAAGTACCTGGATGAAGTTCGAGAATCTTTCTTCCAACTTCGGTTGTTTCAGATGGAGACGGAGTCACAGATGCTCCATAGGTTCTCATGACTTCTCTACGGAAAGGCTTCTGCTCATAAGAACATTTTACCATATATACCTGACAGTCTAATCCAAAGTAGGAGCATGCCATAGAAAGGGCGGTTCCCCACTGCCCTGCTCCGGTTTCTGTTGTTACACCTTTCAGTCCCTGCTTTTTCGCATAATAAGCCTGGGCAATGGCAGAATTCAGCTTATGACTTCCGCTGGTATTATTCCCTTCAAATTTATAATAAATTTTTGCGGGTGTCTGTAATTTTTCTTCTAAACAATAGGCACGTACCAGAGGAGCAGGTCGGTACATTTTATAAAAGTTCCTTATTTCCTCTGGAATATCGATATAGGGAGTGGTATCATCCAGTTCCTGTTTTACCAGTTCTTTGCAAAATACAACTTCTAATTCTTTCTCTGTCATTGGCTTTAAAGTTTCCGGATTTAAAAGAGGAGCAGGTTTCTGCTTCATATCAGCCCTCACGTTATACCATTGTTTCGGAAGCTCTGATTCTTCTAAATAGATTTTATAAGGGATTTCTTTGTTCTGATTTGACATACTTGTGTCTCCTTTCTTTTAGACTTCCAGGGACAGGTACAGCATTTTGTGAAACAAAAAAGCCCTTGTCCCCAAAAAACAATCGTTTCCAGGGACAAGAGCAAAAACTCCTGCGGTGCCACCCAATTTGATACTTGCGTACCCACTCATCGCATGCTTCACATGCTAAATTTGATAACGAAGTTTTTTCTCCGGCCTTCATACTTTGTTCTGTCGGCCCTCAGAAGCCCATTCCCTTTTAGCTCTAATACTGCATCCCACCATCTGCAGCTCTCTGGGATTAGAAATATGTTTCATAAAACACAGAATAAAAGGTACTTACTCTTCTTCAATGGTTTAGCTTGTTGAACTATATATATCATATTTTCTTGCAGCGTGTCAAGTAATAATGTAAATCTTTTTATTTTTTGTGAACACCTATGGTATAGGATGTTTTAAAAGTATTTTTAGCCTCCAGGGAAACAATATCCGGTTTTTCAGAAATTTCGTCATGGAATCCATAGTTGTCACATCTTCCCATCCATGGCTCAAGACAAATATAAGGTGCTCCTGGAAGACTCCAGATACCAAAATTTGTAAAACCGCTGCAATCCATGGTAATGTAAGGTGTTCCGTCAGGATATGCAATTCCTACCCATTGAACCTGGCTGTTGTCAAAAATCAGTGCATCGTTGTCAAACATATGCTCTGTAACAGGACAGCCATAATATTCTCCTACTGGTTTCAGGGAAAGCTGGTATGGTTTTGTCGGGTCGGCTGTTCCAGAACCTCCTTCGTGAACGAGAATGTATTCTAATTCGGGCTGTTTAAAAATCAGCTTATAGTCTGTCTGTTTGGTATTTTCAAGAATAGGAACATTAAATCCGGGATGTCCTCCAATGGTGAAATACATAGTTTTATCATCTTGATTTGTAACCTCCCAGAGTACCTTCAAGTTCCTTCCTTCCAGCAGATAACTGATTTTTAATTGAAATGCAAACGGAAAATAAGCTCTGGTTGCTTCTGTGTCAGAAAGCTGAAAGCTGATGCAATCTTCTTTTTCATCGATGCACTGGAACAAAGAACTTCTTGCAAAACCATGTAATTCTGTGTCAAAACGTTCTCCATTGTAAATGCAATAGTTTTCAAAATTACGTCCAACATTCGGAAATAAGATAGGAGAACGCCTAGCCCAGAACTTCTCATCTCCATACCATAAAGTTTCTTTCTCCATTTCTTTGTCATAAATGCTGTAAAGTTCTGCTCCCTCTTCATTGACAGATACTTTTAAAAATTCGTTTTCAATTATATGCATTTCGTTATCCTCCATTCGTAGAATCTACATTTAGTTTAACATACCATGTCTATGCCTACAAGGGAGGAATTCTTAGAATCAAAGTCCTTTCACTTTTTAATAAAATTCGTCAATCAAGTTGCTGCTGAATACTTCCTGCATATGAAAATCAAACAAAATCTGTAATAGTCCAAAACGGTTTCGCAAATCTTTTGCAAAGTAGATTCCATGCTTTAGCAGTTCTGGTGAAACATCCAGTTGTGCAGGAGAATAGGGGGCATCCATGGAAAGCAGGATTCCTTTGATTTCTTCTGCGTCAGGCAGTTCATTGACAACCTTCCAGATTTCATCCTGGTGTCTCTGAAAACTCTTGCGTCTTCTTGTTACCTCTTCATCTGAGTTTTTTCCTATCTGTTCTTCCAAAGCTAAGACCCCGGAAGCAGCTTGGCCGTATGCTTCCTGAATATCTTTTTTCCAGTTATCAAAATCAAACTTTGGAGCTTCTGAGGAGAGGAGGGAATCTTTCTCTTCTTTCAGCATTTCATACAAGCGGATTGCAGTGACGGTTCCGACACCGACCTTTGTTCCATGAAGAGGATCTTCATGCTGGGAAAGCAGGAACATCATTTCCCAATAATGAGACATATGGTGTTCGCTTCCGGAAGCAGGTCTGGAATTTCCGATATAACTCATTGCAATACCGCTTAATACAAGTCCTTCCATAATGGCAGCAATTGCTGCTTTATCTCTTTTAGCAGCTAAAGCGGCGTTTTCAGCTACCTTTTGGATGGATTGCCGCACTAATGCCATGATTTCCGGACAGATATATTCGTCATTTACAATATGGGCAATCTGCCAGTCTGTGAGACATACATATTTTCCAAGTATATCACCCACTCCGGCTGAAATCATATGAAGAGGTGCTTTTGCAATAACATCTAAGTCACCAAGGATAACTCTGGCAGGATGTGCCTCGAAGGTTGTTTTCAGGTGTTTGATAATCAGTGGTGATACATTTGAAGCATAGCCATCCATGGAGGGAGCTGTTCCTATAATATAGTAATCAATCTTCATTTTATAACTTACATACCGGCACAAATCATTGATGGTTCCGCTTCCTACCGCAAGAATCAGATCACAGTCATTAGGGACTTGGGAAAACAAAGAAATTAGTGCTTCTTCGTCGGGAACTAATTCAGAATCATGATAAACCACTTTGTCATAGGTGTATCCGGCAGCGTTTAATTCTTCGTACACCTGGAAACCGGCTGCCTTTTCGGTATTATTATCACTCACTACACAGAGTTTTTTATAACTATGCCGTGCGAGGATATTAGTAAGCTGTTTGATAGCATGATCTTCTATGATAATTTCTTCAATACCACAAAAATGCGTTTTACCACAAGAACAAGATATTTCCTTCTGCAAATATTTTTTCCAATCAATTTTCTCCATGAAGCTACTCTCCTCTTTTCTAAGATATTGTGTATGAATCTGTACTTATAGAGATGACTTTACCACGAAGAAATGCAATGCGTCAAACTTGTCGGCAAAACAAACAAGTTACAGATTGGAAAAATACAGTTATTTAGTTTCAGCGGAATAATAAGGAATACATAAGTAAGAGCCGCCATAGATTAGATCATTTTTCATATGGTTTATGGCTTTTACCTCTTTGATATATTCATCAGGTGAATCATATTCTTCCGTCATATATTCCTGAGCAATGTCCCATAAGCTGGTCCCAGATTCTACCTGAATGCTGGTGAAGTATTTCGTTCTTGTGGTATCCTGTGTCCCGGCATTCGTAATATGAGCTGTTCCAAAAATCAGAAGTACAGAGATAGCGAGTAAGGCTACGCTGCAATAAAATCTTTTTCTGATTGCGGCTTTCCGTCTTTGCATCCTTAAATATTGGCGTTTGGTGCGTTCATTTATAACAGTAAATCTCTGTTTTTGTGCTATGGTGTACATAATCGGTTCCTCCTTTGGATTCGAAAATATGTTTACGAACAAATGTTCTTTTGTATAAATAAAGAATACTACAAGAACATTTGTTTGTCAATGAAAATCGAACATATTTTCGAACAAATATTCGAACAGGTATTCCGAATATTTGTTTGCATTATATGGATAATTATGTTATGATTGTAAAAATAGAATTTATTCAGAGCAAAGGCTCATATATATAAAACCGGAGGGATATCCTTATGTCATATGGAAAAATCAGTGAAAAACAAAATGAAATATTAGAATATATGAAAAATGAGATTTTAAACAGAGGCTTTCCGCCATCTGTCAGAGAAATTTGTGAGGCAGTTCATTTAAAATCCACCTCTTCTGTCCATGCTCATCTGGAGAGTTTGGAGAAGAATGGGTATATCAGGCGAGACCCTACAAAACCAAGAGCCATTGAAATCGTGGATGACAACTTTAATCTTGTCCGCAGGGAGACGGTCAATGTTCCTATTCTGGGAAAAGTAGCTGCCGGACAGCCTCTTTTGGCGGTAGAGAATGTAGAAGGATACTTTCCTATTCCAGCGGAATATATGCCGAACAACAAGACATTTATGCTGGTAGTCCAGGGAGACAGTATGGTAAATGCCGGTATTTTTGAAGGGGATTATGTGGTAGTAGAACAATCTCCTACTGCCGAAAATGGTCAGAAGGTTGTTGCTTTGCTGGATGATTCTGCTACGGTGAAAACTTTTTATAAAGAAAAAGACCATATCCGCCTGCAGCCGGAAAATGACTATATGGACCCCATTATCGTAGAGCCTGATCAGCCGTTCCAGATTTTAGGAAAAGTGATCGGAGTCTTTCGTTTTATGCGTTAAACCAGGATATAAAAAAGGATTAAGAACGTTCCCCAGGCTGGGAATTTTCTTAATCCTTTTCTTTATCATTATGCGTTCAGGCTTTCCCTGTCGATGACAGTTCCATCTCGCCAGATTCGTTCCAGATCATAGAACAAGCGGTTTTCTTCGTCAAAAATGTGAATCACCACATCTCTGTAATCCATTAAAATCCAGTTAGCACTCTGATAGCCTTCCATCTGTTTTGCTTCGATTCCGGCTCTTCCGAGAACTTCGTCAATATTGTCAGCCATAGCCTGAACCTGATTGCGGTTAGAACCACTGGCAATGATGAAGTAATCAGCCAGAGTGGATACCTGTTCAATATTAATGATCTTGATATCCTGTGCTTTTTTATCTTCCATGGCTTCACAAGCCAGACGGGCAATTTCTTTGCTGTTCATAGGTCAGCTCTCCTTTCCTCTTTTTCCAAAGTGTATGGTCTCATAGTAATGAAACGCTGTTTCTGTAGCAGGGTCAATAGGTTTTCCGCTCTTTCCTAAATAAGACAGGCTGTCTTTTAAGATATAATACATCCCTTCGTTTAAATCCATAAAAGCAACCTTCCGTATCCATTTCAGGTTTGGTGCCTTATCTCTTAAAGGTTCGATATAATCTGCGATATAGACGATTTTCTCCAAATCCGTCATTTCTGACTTTCCTGTTGTGTGCCAGCGGATTGCAGATAATACCTCTTCGTCTTGAATCTGGTATTTTTCACGGGCAATCACAACGCCTAATTTTGCATGAATCAGAAATGGATTCAGTATTTCGCAGGCAGATAATTCAATCCCGTATTTATCACAGAGCTTCCGTTTCTTTTTATTAGAGATACATTTGGCACAATCGTGAAGCAGGCCTGCAAGTTTTGCTTTTTCTATATCTGCTTCATGAGCCATGGCCAGTGCTGCTGCTGTGTACATTACGCCCTGGGTATGAAGGAACCGGTCCTTATCCAGGTGTTTTTTCAGCTTTTTTTCAAACTTGATGAAGTCTGATTTCATCTGTATCACAATCCTTATAAATATTATTTTCCACAATATAAGAAATCACAGTTTCCGGTACATAATAAGCCAGAGAACGCCCTTCTTGTATCCAGGAACGGATCTGCCTAGAAGAAATGTCAATATTCAGGGAATCTAGTTTTTCTATCTTTCCATGATATTTTTCCTCTAAGAGCGTCATAACTGCTTCCAGCCGTTCATAGCTGGTGTGGTTTCTGGTAGCCACCAGAATTGTGCAGGCTTTTAAAATCCTCCCTGGTTCTTTCCATTTGTCAAAATCATAGAGAGAGTCTGCACCCAGAATAAAATAGTAATCCGTATCAGGATGGAGCTGTTTCAGATGTTCCAAAGTTTCATAAGTGTAGCTGAGCCCATTTTTTTCCATCTCTTCCATAGATAGTTCAAAATGTGCATTCGAAGAAATAGCTCTTCGCACCATTTCGGTTCTCTGTGCATTGTCAGCCCTGTCTTTCCTGTCCCTTTTGTGGGGAGGATTGCCAGCCGGCATAAACAGAACCTTATCCAGATGGAATTGCTGGTAAGCTGTTTCTCCTAAAATCAGATGCCCAATATGGATAGGATCAAAGGTTCCACCCATGATACCGATTTTTTTTCTTTTTTCCATGATGACTGCTACCTCGTTTAGGATTTACGGCAAAAAGATTTTTTTCTTTTTGTCTTTTCCTTCTTTATACAGAACGATTTTCTTTCCGATTACCTGTACTACCTGTGAATGCGTACGCTCTGCTAAAATCTGGGCGATTTCCCTTGGGTCGTCCATGCAGTTTTGAAGCACACTGATTTTAATCAGTTCTCTTGCTTCTAATGCTTCTGCCACAGCAGCCGTATTTTCCGGTGTGAGACTGGATTTACCAATCTGGAAAATAGGCTCCATTGTCATAGCAAGTCCTTTTAAATAAGCTCTTTGTTTGCTTGTCATGGTTTTCTCCTGTTTATTTGTAATAATCAAAATCAAATCCGTACATACGGACAGTGTCGCCTTCCTGGATTCCTGCTTTTTCCAGATCTTCTAAGATACCGCTTTCTTTCAGGAATTTCTGGAAGAATAAAAATCCTTTTTCAGAATCCAGATTCGTATAACCCAGCATTTTTTCAATCTTTGGTCCTTCGATAATGTAAATGTGTTCATCTTCTGGATCCTGAGCAACCGTATAAGGAAGATTTTCTGTGATCAGCATATCCTCAGGGAAGAATTCCTGCTGGAATACAACAGGCTCTTTGTCAATGGTATCCAGGAGCTGTTTTACATAATATAAAAGTTCTTTTAAGCCTTTTCCGCTAACCGCAGAAATAGCAAATACTTTGATTCCCTGAGGTTCAAATTCATCCCGGATTTTTTGAACAGGATCTTCATCTCCCTCATAGATAGCATCGATTTTATTGGCAGCAATGACCTGGGGACGTTTCATAAGTTCCGGGTCGTAGGCCTCTAATTCTTTATTGATTTTGTAGATATCATCAATAGGATCACGTCCTTCTGTAGAGGCAGCATCTACCAGGTGGATTAACACACGGGTTCTCTCAATATGACGGAGGAACTGGTGTCCAAGACCGACTCCCTGGGAAGCACCTTCAATTAATCCCGGTATATCTGCAATGACAAAACCGTCACAGCCATCTAAATCTACTACACCCAAGTGAGGGCTTAAGGTAGTGAAATGATAATTTGCGATTTCAGGTCTTGCATTGCTGACTCTGGAAAGTAAAGTGGATTTCCCTACGTTTGGGAAACCTAACAGTCCAACATCAGCGATTACTTTTAATTCTAACTGTACTTCCAGTTCCTGAGCAGGCTGTCCCGGCTGAGCATATTTTGGGACCTGCATGGTTGCTGTAGCATAGTGCTGATTTCCTTTTCCGCCCTTTCCGCCACGAAGAACCACCTGCCTGGTGTTTTCACCGGACATATCGGCAATGACTTTTCCGCTGGAAGCTTCTTTGATCACAGTACCTTCCGGTACCTTTAAGATAATATCTTTTCCGTTTGCTCCATGGCATCGTTTTTTACCGCCCTGCTCACCGTCTCCGGCTTTGTATTTGCTCTTGTGACGGTAATCAGTCAGTGCATTCATACCTTTGTCTACTTCGAAGATTACATCTCCGCCTTTTCCTCCGTCACCGCCATCAGGACCGCCATTTGGAACAAAAAGCTCTCTGCGGAAACTTACATGCCCGTCTCCGCCTTTTCCTGAGCGGATATATATTTTTGCTCTGTCTGCAAACATAGTAACCTCTTTCTATTTCTATAAAAAATGGCTTCAAACCCCTTACAGATTTGAAGCCGCCTTTGTTATCGTGAATTACTCTTCAGTAACTACTGGAAATACAGAAACCTGTTTTTTGTCTCTGCCTTTTCTTTCGAAACGAACAACGCCATCTACTAATGCAAATAAAGTGTCGTCTCCACCTTTTCCTACATTCACGCCTGGATGAATTTTTGTTCCACGCTGTCTGTAAAGGATATTTCCAGCTTTTACAAACTGTCCGTCAGCTCTTTTGGCACCAAGTCTTTTGGACTCGGAGTCACGTCCGTTCTTTGTAGAACCAACACCTTTTTTATGTGCAAATAACTGAAGGTTCATTTTTAACATGTCTTTACACCTCCTCGAATATTACATCGATATATTCCATGTACTCTTCTTCTATCCCCTGTAAACCGAGGATAAGGGAATTCAGCAGTAATTCTGTTTCTTTCGAATAACCTGGCTTCAGCCTTACATCTAATCCTCCAGAAACCTCGTCCACATCGACGGTAAATGCGTCATCTGTAAACTGTTCAATGGAGTTTACTGTATTCTGTGCCAGTGCTGATGCTGCTGCACATACAATGTCACTGCCGCTCTCAGCATATCCTGCATGATCCTGCATAAGAAATCTAGAAATCTTCTGTTCTGAATCCTGATAAATCGTCACTTTAATCATAATTCCTGTAATCTTTTCAGATTAAGCATTGATTTTTTCGATTTTAACTTTTGTAAACTGCTGTCTATGACCGTTTTTCTTGTGGTAACCGGTTTTTCTCTTATATTTGTAAACGATAACTTTTCTTGCTTTACCGTTTTCAACTACAGATGCAGTTACAGTTGCGTTAGCTACTTCATCGCCAACTTTTAAACCATCGTTGCTTACAGCAAGTACCTGGTCAAATGTAACAGTTTCACCAGCTTCTGCTCCAAGCTTTTCTACTCTGATAACATCGCCTTCGGCTACTTTGTACTGTTTACCACCTGTTGCAATAATTGCGTACATATGGCACCTCCTATTATCATTACTCGCCAAATTCGGTGACCGGAAATCCGGTACTTCTACCTCTTTGTGCGGCATACGCTAATATATTAACAGCAAACCTGCTGTTCGTCAATAGAAAAAAAGAAATTTTTTAAAAAATATTATTGAAAAGAGTTGCACTATCAAAAAACAATCCATACAGGAACAAAACCATACCAAGAATCATGGGCAGGATGGTTAGAATGACAAGTGCCACAAGCATTTTATTTGAGGATAAGTAACGATGCTGTTCTCTTCCTTGCTCTCCTTTTCTAAGAAGGTAATCAGCTGTATAAAATCCAAAAGGAACGATACACGCCATGGCAAAATAGATTCCAAGAAAGCTTAAAGGAAGTCCCTGCTCCATTAGCTGCTGTCCTGCGGCGTCTGCCTGGGCATTGCCGGAAATACCAACTGCCAGATTTGCCAGAAAAGACGGCAAAAAATTATTGATAAAGTGAAAAAAAGCAGGATAAATCATATTTTCTGTCCGGATCATAAGGTAAGAAAGAACGCCTCCCAAAAGTGCGGTAGGGAGAAACCGCCAAATGCTTCCATGAAATAATCCAAACAAAACTCCCATAAGAATGGTAAGGATCCAGATGTTCTTTATGCGGCTTTGAAAGCACTTCAGGATAAAACCTCTGTGCATGGCCTCTTCACAGACTGCGGGCATAACACTTGTGATCAATACAGCCAGCAAAGGAGAGACACTTGCCATAAAGGTATTCATATGTTCGCTTACAGAAAACATTTGTTCCGGGAAGAAATATGCTACAAGCATGGTAAGTGGAATGACCAGTGCATAAGAAGAAATCCAGTAAAGCAGCACTGCGGCCAGTTTCTTCCATTCTGGTTTCTTTACCGGGAAGATTGCTCTTAAAGGCTGCTTCAGGAGTCTGGCTCCTATAACACTTAACAGCAGCAAATAAAGCTCGGTAAGTGCCAGCCCATACATGCCCCACCTGCCTTGCATCCAGGCAATAATGGTATAAAATGACAGCATAACAAGAAGAAACATAAGGATTCCCTGCCATGGTTTCAATGTCTTTTTGTGTTCCTCATAGGATTCGTTACAATTCCAGGAGTTTTCCATCTAATACCGCCTCTTTCAGATCATCATCTACATAAGTAAGTTTTAAGGAAAAGAAAGGTCTATCCTCTTCCAGCAGCCGGAAAAAAATCTTATCTCCTTCCCATAGGTGAAGAGAAAACAACTCTTTTTTGTCTACCCATTCTAAAACACCTTCATCGCAGGGAATCAGTTCTCCTTCATAGCCATCCGCTGTGTACAGGCACATATATTCTGTTTCTGAAAAAGAACCGTCACCAGAAGAGAAAGAGAAGGTCACAATTCCACGGAATCGGTAAGAGGTCAGGGTCAGGCCGGTCTCCTCTTTTACCTCACGAAGCAGGCAGTCCTCCGGGCTTTCGTGTTTCTCAAAATGGCCACCTACACCGATCCATTTGTCTTTATTTACATCCTGTTTTTTCGTTATCCTGTGCAGCATTAAATACTGCGTCTCATTTTCTATATAACAAAGGGTTGTCAGTTCTGATTTTTGTCTCATAGAGCTATCTGCCTCCTTCGTTCAAAGCCTTCCATTCTTCTAGAAGTGGTTTTCGCACTTTCTTTCTGGTCACCTCCACGATATTTAATGGAGTAATATCTACAACCGTACCTTTAATTGGATCCTGATTTAAATATGCCTGAAGGGTGTGAAGAAGTTCCTTTTTATCTTCCTGGTTTTCCATATTGATGAAATCAATCAAGATAATCCCTGACAAATTCCGCAGGCGGAGCTGCCAGGCAATTTCCTTTGCTGCTTCCAGATTGATTTTGCGGAATGTTTCCTGAATCTCCTTTTTCCCGGAAAACTTTCCAGTGTTTACGTCAATACAGACAAAAGCCTCTGTTGGCTGGATGACCAGAAATCCACCGGATTTCAGCCATACACGCTCCTGAAGGCTGCGTTCCAGCACAGATTCCAGACTATACAGTTTGGATAGAGGGAGCAGCTTGTCTTCGTAGAAACGAAGAGGAATTTCATATTCTCCATAGCAGTTCAGGTAATTCTGAACTGCCTGAAAGACTTCCGGATCGTCAGTGACAATCTCATCCAATGTCTGGGTATAAACATTTTGTAAAGTCTGGAGATAGTCCGGCATGTGCTCTTCCAGCAAAGAAAAGCACACACGGGAATGTCCTTTTTTTAATAAAGTTTCATAACGGGTCTGAAGATTTTTTAATTCCTCTAAGATTTCTTCCTTCTTTGCATTCCGTGCATTGGTACGGACAATAATCCCAGCGTTTTCTGGCATTTCTCCTTCTAAGAATTCCCGGATTCGTTTCTTTTCTTCCTTGTTTAGTTTTCCAGAGAATCCAAGCTCTTTTCTTTGAGAAGTAAGAACAAGATACCTTCCGGTGAAATTCAGATTACTGCTGACAGATGGAAGTTTGGTTTTCATTCCTTCTTTTGATACCTGAACGATGACCTCGTCTCCGATTTTCATGACAGAATCTTTTTTGGGGTTGGTAAATACAGGATCTGCCTTATCATCCAGAGAGTAATAACACATGATTCCATCTGCAATCTCAATAAATGCTGCATGAATATTTTTTACAATATTCTGTACTTTTCCAACATAAATGTTTCCAAGGATTCCTTTAGAGGCTGTCTCGGAGAAATTAAGCTGGCTGATCCGACCCTGCTCCTCCAATGCGGCAGTCCGGATTTTTTTTTCGTGACAGATAAGGTCTGTTATAATTAATTTACTCAATATCTTCACCTAAATTTTCCAGAGAAACCAGATTGCGGCTGCCTTCTGCTCCGGTATCAGCGTACACTTCTGCCCTGTGTACCATAAGGCCAAAGGCATCGAAATCTTTTTCGCAGAATTTATAAAATGCTTCCATCACTAATTCCGGTTTCGTGTTTTTTACACTTCCGGCAGCTAATTTCAGGAAAATACAGTCTTCCTGTGCTGACATTTCATAGATGAAAGGCTTTAAATCTACTTCTTTTTCATTTTTCTTTGTTTTTTTCAGGATGATGATCTCCGGCTGCTCCATAAATGCATGGACTTTTTCTTTCCAATCTGCTGCCGGCTCCATACCTTCCCGGAAACGTACCTGGTAGTCTGCCGCAGCCACTAAAGCCATGGCAGCATTGGCCTTTCCGTCAGGGATTTTGCGGAAACTTGAAACTTTCATTCCTTCTACCATGGCCTGATTCAGACGTTCTACCGCTTCTTTGGAAGGCATGGGAGTCTTGATTTCCATATCGAAATATTCCGCAGTGCTGGTAACACCCACACCCAGCGGAGCAGCAAAAGACATAATCATGTGAGGACTGAAGCCTTCAGAGTAAGCAACATCAATCCCTGCCCGTTTTACTGCTTTTTGAAAAAAACGCATAATATCTAGGTGTCCCACAAATTTCATAGCACCTTCTTTAGAAAATTTAATTCTTACTTTCAATGCAGATTCCTCCTTTGTAGACACCAGCTCCACAGCCGGAACATTTCATTTTGCAGTTTGGAGTCACTTCTTCCCGATGTGCTTTCTCCCACTCTTTTTCCAGGAATTTTCTGGAAACACCAATAGAAATAAAATCCCATGGGAATATTTCATCAAGAGGCCGTTCTCTTAATGTATAGAATTCCGGATCTAAGCCCACTTCTTCAAAGGCATCCATCCAAAGATCATAGCGGAAATATTCAGACCAGGCATCGAAAATAGCTCCTTTTCTGTAAGCAGCTTCCAGAACATCTGCAATTCTTCTGTCACCTCTTGCTAAAATACCTTCCAGAACCGTGACGTCTGCTTCATGGTAATTGTATTTAATGCTCTTTTGATTTAACTGAGCACGGATTTCTTCTTTTACGATTTTCGCTTTGTCCAGATAGTCTTCTTTTCGGAACATACCTGCCCACTGGAATGGAGTAAACGGTTTTGGCACAAAGAAAGAAGTGCTTACTACAATCTGGCATTTTCCGTGACGCTGGTCTTTCGGAATTTCATAATATTTTTTTGCAATCGCTTCTGCCAGATGAGCAATCCCTCTCATGTCCTCTTCTGTTTCCGTAGGAAGACCAAGCATGAAGTATAACTTCACTCTGCTCCAGCCGCCTTCAAAGGCTTTGGATGCACCTTCCAGAATCACCTCTTCTGTCAGACCTTTGTTAATAACATCCCGCAATCTCTGAGAACCGGCTTCCGGAGCAAAGGTCAGGCTGCTCTTTTTAATATCCTGTACTTTGCTCATCACATCTAGGGAAAAAGCATCAATACGCAGAGAAGGAAGGGAAATATTTACCTTTCTTGCAGAGCATTCGTCAATCAGATAGTCAATCAGTTCCGGCAGCTTTGAATAGTCGCTGGAGCTTAAGGAACTAAGAGAAATCTCTTCATGCCCCGTACTCTCTAACATGGCTTTGGCAGTATCCTTTAAAAAGTCTACATCACGCTCTCTGGTCGGGCGGTACAGCATACCCGCCTGGCAAAAACGGCAGCCACGGATACATCCTCTCAGGATTTCCAGTGTCACACGGTCCTGGGTAGCTTTGATAAAAGGTACAACAGGATTTTTCGGATAATATGTGTGGGTCAGATCCATCACAACCTGCTTCTCGATTTTTTCTTTTGCATGGGGATTTGTGGGCTTAAAAGAGGCAATGGTTCCGTCTTCATGATACGTTGTTTCATAGAAAGAAGGTACATAAATACCTGGAATTTCTGCAGCCATCTCCAGAAATTCTTTTCTGCTTTTTCCGCTGTTTTTCCATTCCTTATAAGCATCCAGCAACTGGTTAAAGACCGTTTCACCTTCTCCAATATAAAACATATCAAAAAACGGTGCCAGGGGTTCTGGGTTATACGTGCAGGGACCACCACCCATGACAAATGGATGTTCCATCGTTCTGTCTTCTGCTCTTAAAGGAATCTGGCTTAAATCCAGAATCTGGAGGATGTTGGTATAACACATTTCATACTGGATGGTAATACCAAGAAAATCAAAATCCTTGACTGGTTCTTGAGACTCCAGTGCAAACAGAGGAATCTGCTGCTCTCTCATAATCTTGTCTAAATCCGGCCAGGGTGAATAGACACGCTCGCACCAGGTATCTTCACGCTGGTTAAACATATCGTAAAGAATCTGAATTCCGAGATGGGACATCCCAATCTGGTACGAATCCGGGAAGCACATGGCAAAGCGAATGTCCACGTTTTTATCTTTCATTACCGAGTTGACTTCATTCCCGATATAGCGGGCTGGGTTCTCAACTTTTAGCAATATTTCATCACTTAACGCTAGTTTTCTCATAAATTACTCCTATTTTTTGTACATATTTACCAAAGAATACTTCTCTTTTTTCTTAATAAAAGAGATTGTGTTTTTTTATCTTCATGCTTCTATTTTCTTCACTTTTGCACTGTATGTGCCATGAAAATGGAAGCATTACGACTGTTATTGTAAATCCCAAATTTTATAGTACTTTTAGGACAATATAACACAATATGGTATTATATATTATTTATTAGTATTTTGCTACTGATTTTCTTTGGGTATTGTAGCTTCTGTTGAAAATAATTTTTGTGCAAGTTGAATAAATGGAATGACTAAAACTTCCTCTTCCGTTACGACTGTTTTTTGCATGCGGTTCCAGTATTTTTCTAATATCGTACAGTCATATGCAACTTCTTTTTGTGTGATATAAACATCTTCGGTAAACTCAGGCTTTGCATGTCCAAGAAATTTCGATATTGCTTTCACATTCAAACTGTTGTTTTTCAACATGGTTGCATAAACATGACGCATATCATGCCAGTGGGCAGACAATCCACACATGTTCATGAGAGTTTTGAACTGTTTCCCCCAATAGGCACGGTAATAAGGTGTCCCATCATGCCGACAGCAGATATAGTCTAAATCTTGAAAACCTGGAACTCTTTCTCGCATGTCTTCATACCAGGTTCTTTTTACAATAATTTCTTCCGCTACCCAGTCTGGAAGAGGAACAAAACGGTTTCCATTTTCCGTTTTAGTCTCAATTTCACTTTTTTGTGGAGTTAACGTTTTTTTATCCCATTGATACCCTATCTGTTTTGAAATATAGACAGTTTTACTGATAAAATCAATATCCTGGTATTTTAACACCAAGGTTTCTGATACTCTGGTTCCCAACATTAAGCTTAATAAAACAGGTAAATAAATATCCGGAAAATCTTCTTTACATCGTATCAACACCATTTTTATGGTATCCAGGTTCCAGGTAACATCACGCTTTTCTTGAATGAATGTATAAGTTTTTTTGAAAATTTCATTTGCCATTTCCGCAGGTAATGTTTTGATATATCTTTTACGGTAAGCGTATCGAAAGGAAAGCCTCAATACATGTAACGTATGTTTTTTCATGTGATCTGACTTGCGTGAGGTTATTAACGCAAGCAGCTTCTCTGGAGTGACAGCCGATAATTTTGTATTCGGTTTTAAAAACGGAATGATGTGTCTGTATGCGGCATTGCAATAGGTTTGCTGTGTATTAACTGCTACATTCAGCTCTTTAATAACAACATGGAACAGCCAATAGTCGAGTAATTCCTTTACTGTCGGATCGAATGCACAATACGTACCAGACAGAAGTTCGTGGATAAGTCTTTCTTTGCTTTCGTTTGCTTCTTTTATTGTACGAAATCCGCTTTGCTGTTTTTTTAGAATCATTCCATTTTCAAATGTTAATTCAAATCGGAAGCGATATTTATCACGATCTTTCGATATATTTCCGATAAACTTATGAGACACAACGGAACCATAAGAAAAAATGGGCGAAAACTCATCTGGTTTTAAAATCATACGCTACGCCTCCTCGACATTGGAATAAGGAATCAGTGTATTCAATGCGTCTCTTGCCTGTTCCCTAGCCTCCATGATATCGCAATAAATACTAAACGTTGTCATGGGGCTTTTGTGACCCATAAGTTTCGCAATATATTCCAAAGATAAGGAGCCTTCTTCCAGCAATAAAGTCGCAAATTGATGTCGTAAGGCATGCATCCCAATAGCAGGGATGCCGGCATAATAGCACATTCGTTTTAAGGAAGCAGTTAAGGTTGATTTTCCTTTTCGTTTTCCATAGCATGAAATACAGACATACTCTTCATCCAAATCAGTAATTCCTTTTTCTTTTTTACTTTTTATGAGTTCCTCATTGAACTTTTTCTTTTTTTCGAATTCATCAAAAAGAAAAGCAGGAATTTTTAATAGCCGGTAACTGTTTGCTTTTGGAGCTTTTTCTTCTGCCACATACTTAAATTCGAGTGTATCATATGCGTCAGCCAGACAGTAAGCATTCGTGTATTGCCGTTCCACACGAAGGGTTTGTTCTTCTTTGTTAAAGTCTTCGTAACGCAAACCTCTTATTTCCCCTGCACGAAGTCCACAGAACAAAGCTAAAAGCACTTCAAAGCTATAAGCAGGATGTTTCATGACTTCATGTATCAGCTTTTCCAGCTCTGGATAAGATAAAATTTGTATATCTGGTTTGTGTCGTTTTATAGGTATCATATCCTTTCGGATATCCTTTGGCATATATCCATAAGCATATGCAGAACCCAAAACATTTCCTATAAAACGAGATACAGCTTGCCCAGCAGAGTCACAGATTGGTTTACAGGTTTCAATGATTTCATTAATAAAATCTGCCGTTACATAGGGTAAAAATGTGTCCTGTTTCATATTTGGGATTATGATATTATAGATTGTCCATTTTGCAATGGCATGAGAACCATTGGAAGCTGTTTTGACGTATTCTTCTTTTAACCAGTATTCCATGTATTCTCGGAATGTAAAACGCATTCCGGTACGTTTTCTTGCATTTTCCATGTCATTTGCATGTTTGATGTCATATTCTTCTTTTGCCTTTAAAGCTTCTTGTTCTGTACGGTATCCTTTTATTACGTCGTAGGAAATTTTTTTCGTAAATGGATTTAAGACACGTACACAAATACGCCAACTGTCATTCTTAAAATATACTTCACTATTCATAATATTCCTCCTTTGTATCATCCCATCTACAAAAGAGAAGTTCTTTTAAATTGTACAAAAATTGAAACGGAATGTCAATTATGAGCCTCGAAATTACGAACCTTGTAGCCACTGGTCAAAACTCTTTTTGGGGATACGATATGTTCCAGCAATCTTGATCACACGAAAAGAATCTCCGTTTTTATAAGCATCTCGTACAAAATCATAAGCTTTTGATTTACTGATCCCCAAGATGTCAACAATGTCACTGACCATATACACTTGTTTTTCCATAACTTCACCTCCCTAATAATGTTCTACCTATAAAAGATGGTATATTTGGGGGAATAAACTCGTTTTTCATAAATTATGTTACTCTTTCTTTTATCCTAGTAAAAATTATAAATATTATGATTTTTGGGCAAGAAAAAAGAAGCCCATAAAGGACTTCTCTTTACAAAAATTACGACATTGTTTTAAGAAATACCCCATTCTCAAAGCAGTAAGCTGCATCAGATAATCGGTCTTCTACATCTACCTTATCCCTATTTATATCGGAGATCATCTCTTTCAAAGATTCCGGAGTGCTGATTTTTTTGTCAACTGCTAAAAATTCATGGATGCTGCTTGGAATCAGATAAAACCCATCCGGGAAGATATCTTCTAAACGTTTTTGGATACGTTCGCAAAAGATGGATGCTGCACCAAGATTAGTTGAGTGATTTGTAACAGCCATCATGGGGATATCGTACTCTAATTCTTCTTCCATATAATTTGGCAAGCTAGAATTCTCATGTCCAAACAAGGCGCCAAAAACAACATCTTCCGTAGAATATAATGCACAGTCCTTATCCATATTTTTCATAGCCAAGGCAAAAAGCTCGTTTTCTGTTACTTTTAGCAGATGAAGGTGAGAAGGCGTAATATTGGTTGTGTAACTTTCGCTGAACCGAATATAAGGAACCAGGTACAAATCTGCTACCTTCTTGTTCAAATACTGCTCTGCATACTGTACATCAGATGTCATTCGAAGATAGACATGCTCCTTCATCCAACATGGGTCCTGAATTTGATTTGCATAAGCCTCAATACTGTCATTATCTGCAATAATTTCAAAATAAGCCTTAGCTAATTCTTCTGGAGTAACTTTGGATATTTCACAATTAAAGATTGGAGCTACGGATTCGCCTTTTTTCCGAATCATAATTCCATGTGCATCATAATTGTTCTTTTTTGTTGTTACTTCCTTGATTTCAAAGTCATTTCCTAAAATTTCCTGTAATTTTTTTACCATATTGATTTCCTCCTGTTTTGAAATAAATTTTCGTAATAAATATGATAAAAATGAGAAAAAGAAAAGAAGCCCATAAAGGGCTTCTCTTTCAATCAGCAAAAGGTCATCTGCTCTGCCACAACGGATTCTACGGTTTCTTTTCGTTCCTCTTCTGGATTAGCAGTATATCCCCCCATCATGTAATTGATAGATTCTTTAATAGTAGGGTAAATGCGTTTTCCTTTATGTTTTGGATCAGGAGAACCCAGGATACAGAATAGTAAAGCAGCTTCATTCACGGTGAGACGGTTATCATTTACAATTTTTGCCATAATTTAATTCCTCCTATAATCACATCTGTTATATGTAAAATATGGAAGAAATAGAGAAATAAATTACTACACCGTTCCTGCACGGGAAAATGGGAACAAAATACATTTTACCCTTCCACGGATCTGGTCTTGACGGACAAATGTGTTTTCCCAAAAACGGCTGTCATGTGAATGGTTACGGTTATCCCCCAGCATGAAAAAGCACCCTTCCGGGACTTGGAAGATACCATCATCATTCGATAATTCTGCAGTAAAATTGTCTTTCAATAAAACTCCATTTGCATACACTTTCCCTTTTTTTATTTCGATGGTATCACCTGGTATTCCAATAACCCGTTTTACAAAACATAAATGCTCATTATCTGGGTAGTCGAATAAAACCACATCATAACGCTGGATGTTTGTTTTGTCATAGCGTGTTGCAAAAAGACAATCGCCTTTTTGTAATGTTGGCATCATGCTTTCTGACGGGACATACGCAAGGCTATAAACCTGGAGACGTAAAAACATACAGAATGAAAATAAAGCAGCAAACCATAATACTTTTGAAAATTTTTGATACTTTTTTGCTCTATGCACGGTAAGAACCTTCCTTTTTTGAGAAAAGAGATGCCAATGGCATCTCTTAAAAAACATAACTGGTTACGAAACTTTGTTCGCTTTGTTAAAAATGTAACAATTTACGATTCGATATCATAAAGGAACGCTGCCTTATAATCTGCTGTCTTTTTGTAAGCTGGGCTTTTCTTGTATTTGTATCTTTTATCTCTGATTGCATTTTTCCAATCGCTCTGCAATAAAATACATTGATTCTTTTTCAGCCGCTTTAAAGAATCTATAGGAAGATGGAACCGCTTAGAAAAATAAGAGAGACTAGAATCATCTGACACACCAAAATACAAACAGTCATCAAAGGAATTTAAATACTGGCTGGACATTCCATTGTACCGTTCCGCCATATGTCCTGTTTCCTGTAAAATTAAACTTAGATGAAAGCGGTCTCCATGATATGCGATTGCATCATCTAAATTAGGGATAACTCCACAGCTCATGAATTCATCCATAATACAATGCACGGGATATTTCCATTTTTCAGATTCTTTAGACAGCAAACTAAACAGCTGGCAAAAGAAAATGGATAAGAGGGCGTTATTTTTCTTTTCCATAGGATGAGTGACTAAAAAGAGGGCGGTTTTTTCTTCGCTCCATTGGTCTAAGCAAAGTTCATCTTTCTTCATGTACACTAACATTTCCTCTGTAAATAAATCCTGCATATCGACAACACTTGAAACCAGCACTGATTTTTTTGTTTTATCTCCTACATATTCCTGAAAGGAATCAAGGTAGCGTTTTGCAATGCTGTCTTCTGAAGCATGTTCCATTAGACGGAAAAAGCCATTATAGCAGGGATTCTATCGACTGGCCAATTGCATATGCTCTCACTTACCCAAAAGGAGGACCGTATGTATTCCATGATCATAATGGAAAAGACTTTCTTTCCATTGCAAAGATGTGTAATTACTACGACATCGACAAGGCGATCTTCAAGAAGAGAATGGATAATGGCTGGACACTGAAGGATGCACTGACCCTTGACGTACACATCCATGCGGATACTTTTCTCATCAATGACATCATCAAGAACCTTTTGGGTGTTTGTATACTTGATTTTGTCGATTGTCACATGAAGGATAATTTCCAGCAGTTCCTTGCACAGACTTTCATCCTGCATGACTTTGCAGAAAAGGAAATCATCTGCCAGCGTCAGCTCCTCAAAGGGTTTTCTTTTAGTATAGCATGAGTTTTGGTTGTTATCCATAGGCTATTTCTCCTTTTTATGATTTTTTCAAAAGAAATATGGGAGAAAACACCATTCTGTATTTTTACATGCAAACGAAAAGAGACACCATAAAGGCATCCCTTATCTTCTCTTTCTCTTGGGTTTTTGTTGCTTTTTCTTATCTTTCTTTTCCATAAACTTATACAT
>Peterbilt_p2__coassemble_683_pt1 | contig 22494 bp, 24 predicted proteins | sample Peterbilt_p2__metabat2_high_PE_039 | metagenome-assembled genome bin Peterbilt_p2 | reverse complement strand
TATATAAATTAAATACTTCTGATATAATTTTTGATTTTGCAAGAAAATTGGCTAAATTAACTGGGAAGAAAATTGTTGCATTAAATTTTGATGTTGTTGATCAAATAAAAACACCGGATATTAAAGGCTTGTATTCAGCTTCCGTAGAAGAATTCCTTGGTTATTTTAAATATGCAGATTACGTTGTGACAAATTCTTTCCACGGAACTGCGTTTTCGATTATTTTCCATAAAAAGTTTTATGTTGAGGCGTTACAAAAAGATTTTATGCCGAATGATCGCGTAGAATCACTGTTAAACTTAACAGAATTAAACGGATGTAAAATACAGGCACTAGAAGATTGTAGATTAGATGTCAGTAGAGATTTTGAAATTGCAGACGAGAAAATAAAACAGCAAAGAAGTTATGCAAAGCAATATTTTGAAAGGATTTTAAATGAAAACTAACAAGTGTTTAGAGCTAAATGAAAATAAAATACTGGAAATTATAATTGCATTGTTGATTAATCTTATTATTTTTTCAGCAAATAATAAACTGATGATGTATACAAAACATTTATCATTATTCGTTATCCTTTTGTGTGTAGTTTTATTTGTTTCAAAGAAAGAGTATTCAATATGGATCAATAGATATAAAGCGTTGTATTTGGCTTTTGTGATGATCATCCTCATTAGTTCTGTATGGGTTAGTAGTACAAAATCTATTTTAGAATATAGTAGCTATTTTATTTCTGGATTATGTATTCTTTTTTCGGATTTTTCACGAGCATTTTATGGTTATTTAATAAAAATTTTTAAAATCATATTTTGGTTATTTATGTTTTCGATGTTTTTGGAAGCATTATCACCAGAAGCATTTCATAGTTTATTTGGCTTTGCATCCTTTGGAGATACGGAAATGCGCGCACTTACATCAGGAGGAGCCATTGCAGGATTGGCTTTTGAAAAGGCATATGCAGCATTTATATGTAATTTAGGTTTAGGAGTATTATTTGCAGAATTTGTGGTTAGTAAATTAAATAAATATATTATTCAAAGCGTTGTGGTGATGTTGGCGTTGATGATGACAGGAAAACGTACACTATTTATCATTCCAATCGTGGTTGCATTGATTTATGTTATATTGTTTAGCAAAAATAATAAGTTTATAAAATTAGCAGGAGTTGGACTAGGAATTGCAGGAGCTGTAATTATAGCTTATACAACCATCCCTGCAGCCACTTTAATCATTGATCGAATGCTTAATAGTGGAGGAGATGTCTTGTCTGGAAGAGAAACTTTTTGGAATTATGCAATGGAAATGTTTCATCGACATCCAATAATCGGAGAAGGATTTTTGTCTTTTAATGATTATGCATTTAATCAAGGATTTCGTTATTATGGAGAACGTTGGAATTATCAAGCTCATAATGTTTATCTTCAACTTTTAGGTGAGACAGGTATAATAGGATTTTCCTTAATTGCAATATTGATTATATTGATAATTATTAAAGCTATTTCTATAGCAAAGCATAATCTAAATTTTTGGGATGTATGTTTAGTTTATTGGATAGTTTTATTTGGAGTTTATAGCCTTACGGGAAATACGTTATATTATCCTTGCCAAATGATTATACTGGTCTTAGCTATTTTATTTGTTTCAAATATAAAAAAATAGAGGATGTTTCTTATAAAATAGGAAAAACAATAAAATGGAAGATATAGAGTCACATGGAGGTATTAAATGAATCCATTAGTAAGTATTATTACACCGTCCTATAATTCGGGAAAGTATTTAGATGCATACTTTACTTCGATTTTAGAACAAGATTATCAAAATTATGAAATCATTTTTATTAATGATGGATCAACGGATAATACGGATAGTATTATAAAAAAATACAAAACAGAATTTGAGAAAAAACATATTCGCTTTGTGTATCTAACACAAGAAAATGGCGGTCAAGCAAAAGCAATGAATTTAGGATTTCCATATATTCAGGGAAAATATTTTATTTGGCCAGATTCTGATGATGAACTTTATTCAAATAACATCAGTGAAAAAGTAAAATATATGGAAAACCATCCAGATTGTGCGTTAGCCATGTCGGCTGCGGATTATATGGATGAGATGGGGAATAAATTGCAGCATTTAGAAAGAATTCCGCCTAAAAATGATAACTTTTTTGAAGATCTGTTGTTAAGTAAAAACGTCGTATTTTGTCCGGGAATTTATATTATGAGGACGGAATCGTTTTTCAAATGTGTACCTTCCAAACAAATTAATGAAAGTCGGATAGGACAGAATTATCAAATATTATTACCGGTAACTTATAGTGAAGAGTATGGCTATATAAACCAAACACTTTATAAATATATTTTGCATAAGAATAGTCACTCACACAAAGATAACAACGAATACGAAAAGATAATAGAAAGATTTCAAAAGCATGAGAAGACATTGTATATTCTTCTGAAAGATATCTGTAACGTAGATGATGAATTAATGTATCATGCTAAAGTATATGAACATTTTCATAAATTTTATTTACGATTAGCAAATAAATATGGTAAACGTCAAGATTTAAAGAAGTATTATAAAAAATTAAAAAGCATTCATGCAGATGGGATAAAGGAAAAGGTTTATTATATTTTAGGGTTGATGGGAATAAAAAAGAGGTGAGATATGGGTCGATCAAAGAAATTTATGTACAATTCAATTACAACTGCGTTATTACAAGTTGTTACGATGATTGCTGGATTCATAACACCTAGGTTTATGTTAACAGCATATGGTTCAGAAATTAATGGCTTAGTATCATCTATTTTGCAATTTATTAGTTATTTTAATTTAGTGGAAGCAGGATTGTCTAGTGCGGCTGTTTTTTCATTATATAAACCGATTGCGGATCATGATCATGGCAGAATTAATAGCATTGTAGCTGCGGCAAAACATTTTTACATTAAATCAGGTTTTATATTTGTTGGATTGGTTGTAGCGTTAGCATTTTGTTATCCATTTATTACAAGTTCTACGGTTTTAGACCAAAAAAGTATTTTTGTTCTTGTCCTTGTATTAGGAGTAAATGGTTCTTTGGAATTCTTTACGTTGGCAAAATACAGAGCTTTGTTAACAGCGGATCAAAAGACATATGTTATATCTTTGGCTTCCATTGTCTATACGGTTTTAAATACAGTGTTGGTCGTAGTGTTGTCAATGATGCGTATTAATATTGTTTTATTAAGAATCATCGCATTACTGTCTATTTTTGTAAGAACAATTATATTGTATGTATATGTAAGAATGAATTATCGTTTTATACGTTACGATGTTGAACCTGATTATTCAGCTATGGATAAGCGATGGAGTGCATTGTATTTACAAATCGTTCAAACAGTACAAAATGCATCCCCAGCAGTGTTAACAACCATTTTTTCATCACTGAAAATGGTAAGTGTTTATTCCGTTTACAATATGGTTATGTCTGGCATTAATGGCGTTATGTCTGTATTTTCGACAGGAGTATCTGCAGGGTTTGGAGAATTAATTGTAAAAGGAGATAAAAAAGTTTTTCAAAAAGCATATAATGATTTTGAATATCTCTATTACTTTATGGTTAGTGTGGTATATTCCATTACGTTAATTACTATTTTACCATTTGTGAAAGTCTATACAAGTGGAGTCAATGATATTCAATATGCAAGTGTATTAATTGCAGTTTTGTTTGTGGCAAATGGAATTTTATTTAATTTAAAAACACCACAAGGAATGTTAGTAATTGCCGCAGGTTTGTATAAAGAAACAAGAATTCAGAGTACGATTCAAGCAGCTATTTTACTGATAGGTGGTGTTGTGTTTGGAGCTAAAAGTGGATTAATTGGAATTATGTTTGCTTCGTGTTTGTCCAACTTATATCGTTGCATTGATTTATACTTTTTTATACCTAAAACGGTGACGCATATGAGTAGAAAGAATACCTTGAAAAATATTCTGATTACCATTTTGATGATTTTAGTCACTTATTTTACAGCACCTAAAATTATAAAATTCAATCCAACCAATTTAATATTATGGGTCGTTTATGCAGCTTGTGTGGGGGTATATTGTTTAGTAATAATTAGTATTTTCCATATAGTATTTGAAAGAAAAAATTTTAAAACAATCCTTAGAAGAATAAAAAATATGAAAGGAAAATAAAATGAAAACTTTATATGGCAATAAAAATGAATGTTGTGGATGTTCGGCATGTGTTAATATCTGTCCAAAGCAGGCAATCCATATGGAATATGATGAGAAAGGGTATTTATATCCAATCATATCTGAGGATTTATGTATAGATTGCAAGCTATGTGAAAAAGTTTGTCCTTTGAAAGCGGAGAAGGAAGAAACTTTATTCGAAAAAAAAGCATATGGAGTAAAAAATAAAGATGATGCAGAAAGAAGGAACAGTAGTTCAGGGAGCGTATTTATAGAAGTTGCAAAGTACATCTTACATAAGCAAGGCGTTGTGTATGGTGTGGAATTGACTTCCGATTATAGAGTAAAACATAACAGAGCTGAAACAATTGAACAGGCAAGAAAATTCCAAGGCTCTAAATATGTACAAAGTGAAAAAAACAAAATTTTTCAATTAGTACAAGAGGATTTAAAAGAAGGAAAAGTGGTATTATTCACAGGTACTCCATGTGAAGTGGCTGGATTAAAAAATTTTTTAAGAAAAGAATATGAAAACCTTTATACGTTGGATTTGATATGCCATGGTGTACCAAGTACAAAATTATTTAATTTGTATTTAGCAGAGAGAGAAAAGAAAAGTAATACAAAAATCAAGACATTAACATTCCGCGATAAAAATTATGGATGGAGAAATCAAGAACTAAGTATAGAATATGAAAATGGGACAAATTATCATAGCCCAATATGGGAAGATGATTTTTATCGATTGTTTACGAGTAATTATGTATTGAGAGATTCTTGTTATACTTGCAAATTTGCAAATATGGAACGAAAAGGAGATATTACGATTGGAGATTTTTGGAATATAAAGAATGTAAGTGAGAAATTTGAAGATAAATTAGGGGTATCTTCCATCGTAGTTAATTCAGAGAAGGGACAACGATTATTTGAATCTTTAAGAAATGATTTTGATGTTATAGAATGCTCATTAAATGACATTACACAGCGTAATTTGCAGGCACCATCTGAATATCCAGAACGATATGGAGAATTTCAAAAGGATTGTTGTCAAAAAGGTTTTGAGTATTGTCTGAAAAAATATGGTTCTATGGGATTATTGGAGAAAATTAGAAGAACATTATCTCCAGTAAAACAAAAAGTGAAACGTGTGTTGCAAAAGTAGGTTTATCATAATAGGTGCGGGAGTAAAATGAATTATAGAATACTTTCTAGAATGTTATTTAAACCTTTGGAAAGTTTATATATTAATATGCCACCTGAAAAAATCGGGGGGTTATATATTAAACATGGATTTTCAACCATTATAGCAGCGAAAGAAATTGGAGAAAATTGTTTTATTAATCAACAAGTTACGATTGGATATAATGGAAGAGAATCACCGTTAATAGGTAATCATGTTAGAATTGCAGCAGGAGCAATTGTGATAGGAAATGTACATATACATGATGGGGCTACAGTAGCAGCAGGAGCAGTTGTAAAACATGATGTAGCAGCAGGAGATGTTGTTGCAGGAGTATAATGGCTCAGTTGTCAAGACAAAAATCTAAGGTTTTAGTCCATTGGGGTCAGACCCCATGAAGAAGAAATATTTTTTTTCTAAAGAAACTATAAACGAAAATGAGAGCATAGGCTACTGGTGCTGCTTTAATAATCACAAAAATCTTTGTGGAAGGCACGTTGAGTAGGCTTCAAGGCATGGAAAGGAGAGAGGATGAAAACAACATTACTTATCATGGCAGCCGGAATCGGCAGCCGCTTCGGAACAGGAATTAAACAGTTGGAGCCAGTGGATGATGCTGGACATATCATCATGGATTACTCGATCCATGACGCAATTGAGGCAGGCTTCAATCATGTAGTATTTATCATCCGCAAGGATATCGAGAAGGAGTTCAAAGAGGTCATTGGTGATCGCATTGCCTCCATTTGCTCCTCTCACAACGTAACTGTAGACTACGCTTTCCAGGATATCAACGACATTCCGGGAACTCTGCCGGAAGGACGTACAAAGCCTTGGGGGACGGGTCAGGCAGTCCTTGCAGCAAAGGATGTCATCAAGACCCCGTTCATTGTCATAAATGCAGATGATTACTATGGAAAGGAAGGCTTCAAAGCCGTCCATGAGTATTTGGTGAATGGTGGCAAGTCTTGCATGGCAGGCTTTGTGCTGAAAAACACACTGTCCGATAACGGCGGCGTGACTCGTGGTATCTGCAAAATGGACGAGCAGAATAATCTGACTGAGGTTGTTGAGACTAAGAACATTGTAAAGACGGCAACCGGAGCAGAAGCAGACAGCGTAGTGGTTGATGTGAATTCTCTGGTTTCCATGAATATGTGGGGCTTGACTCCTGATTTTTTGGATGTGCTGGAGGAGGGCTTCAAGGAGTTCTTCGAGAAAGAAGTACCCAGCAATCCGCTGAAAGCAGAGTATCTGATTCCTATCTTCATTGGTGAACTGCTGGAGCAGGGAAAGATGTCTGTCAAAGTATTGAAAACAAACGATACCTGGTACGGCATGACCTATCACGAGGATGTAGCAGCAGTAAAGGATAGCTTTAAAAAGATGCTGGAGAACGGTGTGTACAAGGCTGACCTGTTCAGTGATCTGTAAACGACGATGAAAGAAACGATTGATTTACTCGGAAAGATCATCACAAACATCCTGACTGCTCTGTATGAGCCGTTTGGTTTTTCACTCCTGCTTTCCTTCCTAGCCATGTTTTTCTACCTGTATGCGTATGAATCTATTGGAGCAGGAAAAGGTTGGAAAAGCGCCATAGTGACATGGTATCAGAAGTTCAAAGAGAGCGTGTTCTTCAGAAAACTATTCTTCCTGGCCTTTGTGACTTCACTTATTCTGTTCCGAACCTTGTTAAACCGTCAGCTGTGGATGAATCCTTTATCCGATGTCATGGGTGGCTGGGGCATCTGGGAGACCGTGAACGGCGAACAGAAGCTGACCACCGAGTGCATCGAGAACGTGATCATGATGGTGCCATTTTCAGCAGTAGTTATGTGGACATTTCAGGAGAAAGTGGGCAGAAGCTGGAAGAGGATACTGTGGTATAGCGGAAAGATAGCATTCGTTTTTTCGGTAAGCATTGAAATGCTACAATTATTGCTTCGCTTGGGAACGTTCCAGCTATCAGACATCTTTTATAACGCAGTCGGCGGAGTGATAGGCGGATTGATGTATTGTGTGGTGATGAAGGCAAGAAAGCATCTGTAAAACTGGATGAAATTGTGATATACTGGGAGCGGTAGCTCCCATGCTGCTCTGATAAGTCACACACCTCTCCGTGGTGAGCAGCAGGCAACGATCTTATGATCGGCGAAGATGTGAGAAGAAAATATAGTAAAATATGACGGAGGAATCACAGATGAATTTAGTACAACAATTTCAGAATCTATTTGATCCTTCTACGGCGTTGGGGGCATTTTTGATTAGTTTACTGGCGGGAGTTGTGTGTTCATTTTTGCTTGGTCGAAAATATCAAAAAGAAATTGACAAGAAAAATATTATTGAAGCAAAAAAAGCTCATTCAATTATTCAAGATGTTCGTAAAACTGGTAAATCAGATTTAGCGGATGAAAAAGTAAAAAAGTCCAATAGTATAAAGGTCGGAACAATAACTGGCACAATCAAACAGGATGTTGAAGAATAAGGAAACGTACTATGCTGAAATATGCATTTGATAAAATAAAGGGATTATTCCGGAAAAATGGAAAACAGAATAGTATCGAGGTTGGTACTATGGAAAATGGAAACATATATCAGGATTCGGTAGTTAAAGTTGAAAATCCGGCAATAGCAATCAGCCATATAAAAGATAATCCAGAGGATTTAAAAATAACATTAGATTCTATCTCGAATGTGCTGTTAAAACCAAGTAAAGCCTTACCGCAAGGTTACCAAGTTGTTGTGAATATGAAAGACGGAAAAGCCGATATACATAGTGAGCCGTTAAATGAAGAAGCACGGGAGCGATATCCGCAGAAAGTAAAAGCAACGGCTAAAATTGTTATTCCTGTTGGTATGTCATTTCAAGAAGCATTAAATAGAGCTAGGATTTCGCAAACGCCTATTAATGTCGAAATGCTTGATATGCAAAAGATGATTGGAGATAATATTGATCCCTATCAGGAACAATTTCAAAAAGAATGGAGAGAGAATATATTTAAGATTGTTCCAGAAGAATTACCAGCGGGTATGAACTGTGTGATTGGAATCGATGGTATTCCATATAGGTATGATACAGTTATGAGAATACAACCAGTAGATCCAGATGCGGGCATAATTAAAATATCTAATGAAGAATACTCAACGGATTTTGTTTTAGCCTTGACATACCATGTGGATACAAGAGCAACAGATTTCACATATCGATTTTCTGGAAAGTCCTGGAAAAGTATATATAAATTTTTGAATTTTATGAAGGCAGCAGTTCCAGGTAATAGATTGTTTGTTTGTGTGACAGAACAAAAGCAAGATTTATTTAGTGTAAAACTGGATCGGATTTTGTTTGACGATGAATATGACAACATCAATTATAATATCGATATTGCCAAAAGACTGCTAATGATTGAAAATAAATATGGAATTCAATTCCCAACGGATCAAGAGCCGTCCGATGAAGATATAGAATTAATAGGATTTTTGTCTAATAGCATTATGAATAAACCAAGCGGATTTACATGGGATAACTTTAATGCGACAGCAAATTTTCATTTAATAGAACCAGATGGAATAAATAGTGATGCTCGTTTAGAATTCAAAGAAACAGTAAGTATTACAATATTAGGACAAAAAATTACTGACTTGCTTGTAAGTGTTGAGCTTGAGTCAGTTAGAATTGCTAATTTAGATAGTATAAAAGAAGCAGTCAAAACACATAAAACCGAACAAATTCAAATTTCTCTAGTACCTGGAAATAGAGGGAATCATGGAACAAGAATTGTTCTATTATGAATTTATGGGGGTTGACCCCATAAAGAAAGAATAAATTTACTAAAGAAATTATAAATAAGACTATGAGATAATACTTGAAGATATTGGTTTGCCTAGACAGCATATGAGATTATTATAAGAGTTGCTCTGTGGATGGTGGGAAAGAGAAGAATGAGTTAATCGAAAGAGGTGATGGGGAATCGAATGGTACATAAATTCAATAATTCAAGATTTCAGACAACCTGTGTCATACTTGATTCCAGCTCTCTTTTTCAGCGGGTGCATCGTATTTACTGTTAGTTGGTTATATGGGAAGAAAAGTTCAATAAAACATAAAATTTCACTTACTCTTTTCCTGGCCTACATTTTTATCATTTTCCGCATAGTTTTCTTGTGCAGAGAACCTGGAAGTAGGAAGGACACCAGCATAGTTTTACTCGAAACATGGGGACATACTTTTCATATGCACGCCATGTTTGTCGAAAATATTATTATGTTTATTCCGTTTGGTGTGCTGCTACCGTTGTTGTTCAGAAAGTTTAGAAATGGATGGGTATGTGTACTGACTGGATTTATTTGCTCTTGTAGTATTGAGATAGTGCAACATATTACTTAAACAGGATATTTATAATTGGATGATGTGGTGACAAACGCAATGGGGGCGCTGTTGGGATGGTTGGCATGGAAAGTAGGTAAATTTGTGAGTCGATGATTGGCGGAGATGTAAGAATTAGTAACGGGGGCGGACCCCATTAAAAAAGTATAAACCCTAGAAATGATATTGACCAATGATATCATAAATGATACAATCATAAAAAATTTAATGGGGTGTTAGAATGGAAAATACGGTTGAAATTTATCAAGAAGAGAAAGAATTAAGGGGGAAACGCCTGGCAGCCTATGCAGAATCGATTCAGGAAAAGGTACAGAAGGATTCAGAGCAGATTATAAAAATACTAGTAGAAGAGAGATACCGCCAGAAGAAGACCCAGCAGGAGATGGCGGATATAACCGGGGTAAGAGCTTCGAACATAGCTAGATTTGAGAAGGCTTCTAGAGTGCCAACATTGCTTATGTTGGAAAAATATGCGAATGCACTGGAAAAGCATATAGAGATTAGAATAACGGAGGATAAACAGTAGTGGGAGATTATCCCGCTGCTGTTTGAAATAATCAATAATGATAGTATTATAAAAGAAAGGATATGAAGAAGAGGATTATGGCTACAGTGGTAAAAAGTTTTGCAATACAAGGAATCGAAGGACATAACGTAGACATAGAGACAAAAATACTGGATGGCCAGCCTATGACCTCCATAATCGGGATGGGTGATACAGCAGTAAAGGAGTCAGCGAACCGAATACAGTCAGCAATTGATGAAAGCGGATATGTATTTCCGAAAAAACGTGTAATTATAAGTCTGGCACCAGGAGAGTGATTCCTTTGGAATTGACAAGAGAAATATCTGTGTGGAACAGATAGAGCAATGTTTATGATGTAGGATTTTGCGACGAAACAGGCCAGGCGGTTTACCTGGTTTGTTTCCTTATAAAAAATAAGGCTTGCTTCTTTCAAGATAAGGCTATTATAATGAGAGTATAGAAACAATGAAGCAAAGACTTAGATGCATAAGGAAGGTGATTCGGCAAAGATAATTCACTTCTACGGAAGAGAAACATACATGGATATTTAACATTCCGGGAAAATACTATCAGAAGATGTGATTTATAAAGTACATGAGATGACACGATATCGGTTATTACGATAAATAGCTTGAAATTAAAAAAGAGCGAGGTGTTAATGTGCAGGAAACAAAACGGAATGTAATGAACGAAGAAGATTTACAAAGGATAAAAGAACTTCGCCTGATGGATGATGACTTTTTTTCAGAAGCACTGGATGGAAAGCTTGAAGCAGTTGAGTATATACTGAATACGATTTTAGAGTGTGATGATATCAAAGTAAAATCTACAAAGGCGCAAGTAGAATATAAAAGCGCAACAAAACGTTCCATCACTTTAGATATCCAGGCAGAGGATGTAAATGGAAAACTTATGGATATTGAAATTCAGCGTTCTGATCGGGGAGCAGGAGTGAAAAGGGCAAGGTTTCACAGCAGCATGATTGACCGTACACTGCTCTGTAAGGGAGAGGATTTCGAAGATTTGGTTGATACATATGTGATTTTCATTACAGAAAATGATAAATTTGGCAAGGGAATTCCGCTATATCACGTCGAAAGAAGAATTAAAGAGATGGAGTATGCATTGTTTGGTGATGGGGCACACATTATATATGTAAATGGCGAGTATAGAAATATGGAACATCCTGTAGGAAGTTTGATGCATGACTTCAACTGTAAAGAAGCAAAAGATATGGTGAATCCATTGCTTGCCGAAGAAGTCCGATATTTAAAGGAAACAGAAGGAGGTCGAAGCCAGATGTGTAGACTTTTAGAAGAGATGAGGAATGAAACAGCTGAAAAAGCAAAAGCAGAAGGAAAAGCAGAAGAGAGAGTAAGTACTGCTCTGAAGATGCTGGCAAGAGGGCGCGATTCGATAGAGGAAATTGCGGAGATGACGGGTTTGTCTCTGGAAGAGGTTCAGAAGTTGGCAGATAAACAAACAGTATAAGACGAGTTTTCTGTTTTTATGCATAATCTCATATACAGTTTTGCCCATTACAAATCACCGTTCCTTTTTGTTTATGTCATTATCTTATCATACAAGCAGCCTGCTTATACATGAAAAAATCAGATGTTCTATATTGTATTCTTTTCGGATTTTCGTTATAATGAAGCATAAATTTTTAGTGCTATTTTTAAATGTGGAGGATGTGAAAGGATGAAAATCAAACCTGGTTATAAGCTATTATCTGTTGCAGGAGGATATACGGTAGTGCCACTTGAGGTTCAAGATACGGATTTTCGTGCGATGATTACCTTGAATAAAACAGGTGCATATTTATGGGAATTATTACAAGAAGAGTGTGCGAGAGACGTGCTTCTTTCAAAGATAATGGAACGTTATGATGTGGGAAAAGAAGTAGCAGGAAATGATGTTGAACAATTCCTTTACACCTTGAAACAGAAAGGATTATTAGAATAGTGGCTTCTTATCGTGAAAATTTAAAAGAAGAAGAAAAAGTTTTCCTGTCTTTGTTGAAAAAAGAATTGTTTCATATAGAAGAACCATATGACCATGAAATTGACTGGAACGCTGTTGTAGAAGAAAGTATTCAGCAGTCTTGTTTTCTTTCGGCATTTTCTCATATAAATCAGACAGAGGCACTTCCTTCTGAAATCCAGCGGGAGATTATGAAACGAAGTGGAAGCTATCTGAAAGCAAATCTTATGAATGTTCAGTGGCACGGACAGGTTCATCAGATGATGCAAAAACTGGGCATCCCTTATTGTATTTTAAAAGGTGCTGCGTCAGCACGATATTATCAGGAACCCCTTCTTCGGCAGATGGGGGATGTTGATTTTTTGGTGAGAAGGAAGGATTTAGAGAAAGTAGGAAAACTCTTGGAATCGAAGGGGTTTTCCTGCCTAAAAATGAAGGAATACCATCACCATATAGATTATCAAAAGGGAAATATTTGTCTGGAAGTGCATTTTGATCCTCCAGGTATCCCAAAAGGAGAAATAGAGCCTGTTGTGAGAAGTTATCTGCAGGATTTGCTGGAGAAGTCTCATGTGGCAGAGGAACTATCATTTCCTGTCAGGGTTCCTTCTGATTTTCATCATGGTCTGGTGATGCTTCTTCACCTGTCTTCTCATTTAATGGGTGCAGGAATTGGAATTCGTCATTTGTGTGACTGGGCATTGTTTTTAAATTCCATAGAAGAAAAAGAATTTTTAAAGTTATTTCAGGAGCCGTTACAAAATATGGGGTTGTGGGTATTTGCACAAACCATTAGCTTAACATCTGTCCTAGCCTTTGGATTGGAACGGCAGAACTGGATGGGGACGCAGGAGGAATTGGCAGGTGCTCTTCTGGTAGATATTATGGCCGGAGGAAACAATGGAAGAAAAGAAGAACAGAGAATTTATGAAGCAATGTTCATTAGTGATGCGAGACGGTTGAATATGCAGATCGGAAGAATACATCAGCTTTTTGGAAGTATGAATGAAAAAGCCTATACCACATGGCCTATGATGAAACACTGTAAAATCCTTCTTCCAGTGGGATGGGTTCTGCTCTATATCAGACGTGTGTATCGTGTTCTGACGGGAAAAAGGGCAAAAATGAATTATTTTAAAGTATATAAGGACAGTTATCAGAGAAAAGAGCTGTATCAACAACTGCATATTTTTGAACGATAAGTTTCCTCAGTCATGGGGAAAATGCAAAATTCGGCTCATCTGAGCATGGAAGCGCGGAGGGTTTTCTATTTGAGATTAGTGATGAACTGTGGGAATCTTTCTGGTTGTGAGGATAGAGTTCCCCCGGTAATTTGCTCAGTGCTGATGAAAAACTGACGAAATTATGGAATGGCTTTGTAAAACAAATAAGTTGATATTTCTCCGATAATTGCGTATACTGTTATTAGAAGAAGTGTGTCAAGTACATTGTCCGCTTAATACACAATGTTATCCTAAGGAAAGGAGGAAACGATTATGGCAACCAGTACATTTGAAAGAAAAATTGAGATTACGAATCCTGATGCGATTGCGCGTTTGACAAGAGTGATGTCTGATGAGACGCCAAGAAATCCTATTTATCGCCGTCCTTTCTCCAGAGAGGAAAGAGATAGGAGTGAAGCGTTATTAAAGCAGTGCCCATTGCGCTCTCAGCGTTAATAGAAATGACCAGGGAAGATAATGATTTATTAACTCAAATCTTATCTTCCTTTTCATGTGAGAAAGATGAAGATATAGAATATTTTTTACATAAACGTGCTGTTGAATTCGAGAAACTGGATAAGGCACGAACCTATCTGATATGCGATGAAGAACAGATTAATACAGAGGGATTTTGCCTGGATCAGCTTATCATATATGGATATATTGCACTTGCATTAAAGGTGTTGTCCGTACCGAAAGAAACTTCCACCAACACACGAAAAAAGCTTGACGGATTGAGTGGGAAGATTCATGGTGTGCGGATTAAAGATTTTCCGTGTTATCTTATTGGACAGCTTTCCAGAAATTCTGCCGTAGACAAAGACTGCCTTGCCGGAGAAGAATTACTTCAGTTTGCATATGACAATATTGTTACGTCGGTCGAAGCGGTTGGAGGACGATATATGATGATTGAATGCAGGGATGAAAAGAAACTTATTGATTTCTATTCTGGAAACGGTTTTACTGAGATTAATAAGATGTCGGATGGAGAGCATATTCAGGTGCAGATGATTCGAAAGATATAGTCTGGATAAAATAATGGAATATGTAAACATCAAACCATTCGCCTTTTGCTAAATTGCATTTTAGTCCATACTTGAAAAAACAATAGATTTTTTTCAAGGAGGAACTAATACTATGGATCAGTGCACTCATGAAGTATGTGCAGAGTACCGGAAAAAGATTATCAAAGCCTGCGGGCAGTGCCCCACAGGGCAGTCTGCTAAAAAATGGATGGATGAAAACGGAATCAGTGAACAGAGTTATTATCATTGGCAGAGGAAATTCAGACAGCAGGCCTATGACCAGATGAAAGAAAATGAGACACTTGGTGTTAGAACTATATATCAGCTTTTTGGAAGTATGAATGAAAAAGCTGATACCACATGGCCTATGATGAAACATTGTAAAATCCTTCTTCCAGTGGGATGGGTTCTGCTCTATATCAGACGTGTGTATCGTGTTCTGACGGGAAAAAGGGCAAAAATGAATTATTTTAAAGTATATAAGGACAGTTATCAGAGAAAAGAGCTGTATCAACAACTGCATATTTTTGAACGATAAGTTTCCTCAGTCATGCGTAAAAGTATGGCTGGGGAATATTTTTTACACAAATTTAACGGTATCAGGACTTTCGATTATACAAAGTGGTGGTAACCTTTAAGAGTAAACAAGAAATAGGTAAAGAGGTCTTTTATGGAAAAAGTTTATATATTGGACACGAATGTGCTGATTCAGGCACCTTATGCAGTGGAATGTTTTGAAGACAACGAAGTGGTTCTGTCAATGACCGTGTTGGAGGAACTGGATAATTAAAAAAAAGAAGAAGGAGAAAAAGGAGCAAATGTCCGTAAGGTGATACGGATTCTGGAAACACATAGAGGAAATGGGAACCTGATTGAAGGGGTTCGTACAGAGCAGGGAGGTATCCTGCGGGTAGAAAAAAATTGTCTGAATGTGGAATTGCCCCCAGATCTTCCGGAATACAAATCAGATAATCGAATTTTAAAGGTCTGTCTTGGCTTATCGAAAGGGAACACAAAACAAGTGATTCTTGTGACAAAAGATATTCTTCTGCGTATCAAGGCACAGCTTCTTGGGATTCAGGCGGAAGATTTTACAACAGAGCAGGTTGCAGGTCATGAGGAACAATACTTAGGCAGGAAAGAAGTTTTTGTTTCAGAAGAATTGTTCAAGGATTTTAAGAAAAAGGGTGTACCTGTGGAACATGTTTATTGCTGTGACAGCAATGGAACTTGTAGTCGTCCGGAATTGTTTGAGAATGAGTTTGTTATTTTAAAGGCCGATCAATCCTCGAAGAAGACCCAGTTAGGCCGGGTGGAAAAAGGAGTGATCCGGAAACTGGAATATCGGAAGGCGACGCCATACGGTGTCGTTCCAAGGAATGCAGGGCAGTATTTTCTTCAGGAAGCTTTGATGCAGCCAGCAGAAAAAGCTCCGCTTGTTATTGTAAAAGGAATGGCAGGAACCAGTAAGACGTTTTATTCTCTGGCAGTGGGATTGGAAAAAGTACTCAACAATCCATCTGGTGAATACCGGCGCATTTTGATTTGCAGGTCAAATGCACTTTTTGATTCCGATATTGGATTTCTTCCCGGAGATGAGCAGGAATTACAGGATAAGGTGCAGGAGATTTTTGATAGGGGCTTAATCCAGACAGAAGCTTTGACCTTTATCCTAGGAAGGTCGATTATAAAAACATATTTGATTATTGATGAGGCACAAAATATGACACCGGCACAAATCAAAGGCATTATCACACGTGCGGGAGCAGAAACGAAGATTGTCCTTTTGGGAGATCCAAATCAGATTGACCGGCCTTATTTGGATGACAGAACCAATGGGCTTAGTTATGCGGCGGAGCATATGAAAGGCAGCCCATTATGCTGGCAGATTACATTACTGCCGGAAGAATGTGAGCGTTCTGCCCTGGCTACAGAGGCAATTCGCTGTTTATAGTAGAATGGAGGAACAATAGAAATTTGAATTATAAGGAAATTTTGCAGAATGAGGAAGTAAAAGCATTTTTAAAGAAAGGGAATGAGAATCTGGGCGTTTTGGGATACACCGATCATTCAGAAAAACACTGTGCCATTGTTGCAAAACGTGCTGGCATGATTTTGGAGAAATTCGGATATTCCAAACACGAAATTGAGCTTGCAGAACTTGCAGGAGCCATGCATGATATCGGCAATGTGATCAATCGAAAGAATCATGGAGAATATGGAGCACTATTAGCGTATTCGATTTTGGAAAAACTCAATGTTCCGCTGGAAGATAGAGTCCTCATTATGTCTGCAATCGGAAATCATGACGAGTCGACTGGAGGTGCGGTGGATCCCATCTCTGCTGCTTTGATACTTGCGGATAAGACGGATGTCCGGAGAAACCGTGTCAGAAACAAAGAAAAAGCAAGCTTTGATAAGCATGACCGCGTGAATTATGCAGTGACCAGTGCAACGGTCAAAATCAGTCCACAGAAGCAATTGATCACACTGAATTTGCAGATTGATGAAGAAATCTGTACCATGTATGAGTATTTTGAAATTTTTCTTGGAAGAATGATGATGTGCAGAAAAGCAGCAGAGTTGCTGGGCGCAAGATTTAAACTGACTGCAAATGGAAGTAAAGTATTGTAGAAAAGGAGAAAAGTGCCAGGTTTTCTGCCCCGATTTTTGCCGACAGCTTGCTTTTTTTGAAAAAATAGGATAAAATAATAGAAAATTCAACTCCCTTTGTTTTTGAAGTAGAGAAAAGGGGAGTTCTTTTTTTGTTGTGACAGATAAGAATGGGCTTGCAGGGAAAATGAATACAAAAGGAGAACATACATGAAACGCTTATTAATTATTGGGGCAGGCGGCTTCGGACAGATGATCCAGGAGACAGCAGGACTTTTGGGATATGAGGAGGCAGTGTTTTTGGATGATGCATCCAAGCATAAGGATGTAATCGGCAAGTGCTGCGATTATAAGAGTTTTTTGGCAAATTATGATACGGCAGTGGCAGCACTTGGTGACAATGGACAGAGGCTTTACTGGACAGAGAAATTGATAGAGGCAGGTTATCAGGTGCCGGCAATCATTCATCCATCTGCAGTCGTGAGTCCGAGTGCCGTGATTGGAGCAGGAAGCTTTATTATGCAGAGAGCCGTAGTGAATACCCATACCGTCATTGAGCACGGAGTGTTGGTGAACAGTGGTGCAGTGGTAGATCATGATTCTCATGTGGCAAGAGGTGCACATATCGGACTTGGCAGTGTGGTGAAGGCCAATTGCAAGATTGCGGAGAAACGTAAGGTAGAAGAAGGGGAAGTGGTATTTTCTACCAGAAGAAAGATTGACGGTGTGACCAGCAGAAATCTGGAGGATGCATTATATGCTTTTGGTTTTGGTCCGCAGTGCAGTTATGTGAAGCCTTTTGGAGAAGGGCATATCAATGAAACCTATGCGGTTTATATGCCGACAGATAAAGGGGAAGAGTTTGCCTATATTCTGCAGCGTGTCAACAACAATGTATTCAAAGACCCGGCAGGTGTTATGGAGAATATTTTTGGGGTAACAGAATATCTTCGTAATGTTGTCAGAGAAGAAGGTGGGGATCCGGACAGAGAGACCTTATCCTGCATCAAGACAAAGAATGGATGTACCTACTTTGAGGACAGTGAAGGACAGCCTTGGAGAAGCTATCATTACATTCAAAATTCCGTATGCTATCAGCTAGTGGAAAATCCGGAACAGTTTTATCAGTCAGGGGCAAGTTTTGGGCATTTCCTGAAACAGCTTGGGAACTATCCGGCTGCCAGTTTAAAGGAAACCATTCCAAATTTCCATAACACAGTTAATCGTTTTGAAAACTTTGAGCTTGCTTTAAAACGTGATATCAAGAACCGTTCAGTGACCTGTAAACCAGAGATTCAGTTTGTGCTGGACCGAAAAGAAGATTGTAAGGTGCTGGTAGAGCAGCAGGAAAATGGCACTTTGCCAATCCGTGTAACACATAATGATACAAAACTGAATAACATCTTATTTGATGCGGATACCGGAAAGGGACTTTGTATCATTGACCTGGATACTATTATGCCAGGATTAGCTGCCAATGATTTCGGTGATTCCATCCGTTTTGGAGCAGCGACAGCAGAGGAAGATGAGAAAGATTTGAGCAAAATGCATTTCGATATTTCTCTGTATGAATTATATACCAAAGGGTATTTGGAAGAAACCAGGGATGTACTGACACCGGAAGAAGCAGTAAGCCTTGCCTGGGGCGCACGCCTTATGACATTGGAATGTGGCATGCGTTTCCTGACTGATTATCTTCAGGGCGATACGTATTTTAAGACAGCTTATCCGGAGCATAATCTGGTCAGGGCACGCACCCAGTTCCGTCTGGTGGATGAGATGGAGCAGCAGTTTGACAAGATGATAGAAATTGCAGAAAAATATTACCGTGGATTATAAAGAGGACTTTTTCTTATGCTGGTATTCTTTGATGAAATGTTCTTGCTGGGTATCAGAAAGCTGCTTTTCGTAAGGGTTCTGCCTGCATAATGCAGATAAAATGAAAAAAAGAAATGAGATAGAAATGAGAAGGATCCATACCATAGAAGCACCTCCTTTCGCAATATGTTTTTGTGCCTTTTATTATATAATATGCAGAAACAGCGTGCAATATGTAAAAGAATACTTGACAAACACACAAATGGTTGGTTATACTGAAAACCGATAGCAAAAGCAAAGAAGGGAACAAGTAGCTTGTCAGGAAATCTACAGAAAGCAGCCGGCAGATGAGAGGCGCAGAGCGAGCGGCAGGTCGAATACATCCCGGAGCTTCACACCGAAACGTTTTTTATGCAGAGTAGGCTGTGACGGATTGGTGCACGTTAACGTACTTTGAGTATCGCATAAGCTGTACTCACAGAGGCAGGCGGTGTGAACCGGTTGTGAAAAAAGGTGGTAACACGGGAAAGCATATGGCTCTCGTCCTTTTCAAATAAGAGAAGGATGGGAGCTTTTTTGATTTTATCAAGGAATCTCGGTCCTTCAAAAATGATAAAAAGGAGAATGAATATGACAATTTATGATGAATTAGTTGCCAGAGGACTCATTGCCCAGGTAACAGACGAAGAAGAAATCAAAGAGTTAGTAAATAACGGAAAAGCAACTTTTTATATCGGATTCGACCCTACTGCGGACAGTCTCCATGTAGGCCATTTCATGGCACTTTGTCTGATGAAACGTCTGCAGATGGCAGGAAATAAGCCAATTGCCCTGATTGGCGGCGGAACAGGATATATCGGTGACCCATCTGGAAGAACGGATATGCGTTCTATGATGACACCGGAAACCATTCAGCATAACTGTGACTGTTTCAAAAAACAGATGGAGCGTTTTATTGATTTTTCCGACGGAAAAGCCCTGATGGTAAACAATGCAGACTGGCTTCTTGACCTGAATTATGTGGATGTATTAAGAGAGATCGGACCTCATTTCTCTGTAAACCGTATGCTGACTGCAGAGTGCTACAAACAGCGTATGGAAAAAGGTCTTAGCTTCTTGGAATTTAACTACATGATCATGCAGAGCTATGACTTCTACGCACTATACCAGAAGTACGGCTGTAACATGCAGTTCGGCGGGGATGACCAGTGGAGCAATATGCTGGGTGGTACAGAACTGATCCGCCGTAAACTGGGCAAAGACGCATATGCTATGACCATTACCCTGCTTCTGAATTCAGAAGGTAAGAAAATGGGTAAGACACAGTCTGGTGCTGTATGGCTGGATCCAAATAAGACATCTCCATTTGATTTCTACCAGTACTGGAGAAATGTGGCAGATGCAGATGTTTTAAAATGCATTCGTATGCTTACTTTCCTTCCATTGGAACAGATTGATGAGATGGATCAGTGGGAAGGAAGCCAGTTAAATCAGGCGAAAGAAATCCTGGCATACGAACTGACTGCACTAGTTCACGGTGAGGAAGAAGCGAAAAAAGCACAGGAAGCAGCAAGAGCTTTGTTCTCCAGCGGAAATGCAGCAAATATGCCATCTGCTCAGATTAAGGAAGAAGATTTAACAGATGGAAATATTGATTTGATCTCTCTTCTGGTAAACAGCGGGCTTGCCAATACACGTTCTGAAGCAAGACGTGCCATTGAGCAGGGCGGTGTGTCTGTAGACGGAGAAAAGATTACAGATATCAAATATCAGCTTGCAGGAGAAAAACTGCAGGGAGACGGTATTGTACTGAAAAAAGGTAAGAAAAACTTCAGAAAAGTAACCATGGCATAAAATAGAATGTCCCATGAAGCGTGTCCATTGTTTGGATGTCTGCTTCATGGGACAGTTTTTTTGAATAGATGCTTAACAGATAGAAGTCAGTTCGCCTGTTACGGAATCCATAACAAAGCCCTGGATGGTAACATCTCTTGGCATGAGTGGATGCTCTTTTAGTGTTGCTACAGTTTCACGGACAGATTCTTCAGAGGAAGAAAAGCCACCCAGCCATTTGTTTAAATCAATGCCGCTTCGGCGGACAATATCGATGTGTTCCTTGGGGATTCCGCGGCTTATGAGTTTTTCCAGCATTTCTTCTGCGTCCATGCCCTGAACGCCACAGTCAGTATGGCCGATGACCATGATTTCCTCAACACCAAGCTCCAGAATCGCCACCAGGAGGCTGCGGACAACGCTTCCGTAAGGGTGTGTTGTGACACCACCGGCATTTTTGATGATTTTGGCATCCCCATTTTTTATGCCAAGAGCTGCTGGAAGAAGTGCTGTCAGCCTGGTGTCCATACAGGTGAGGATTGCCAATTTTTTGTCAGGATATTTGCTGGTGATATAGGGCTTGTATTCTTCGTTTTTTACAAATGTCTCGTTATATTTCAGTATTTTCTGAATCATAGGTGAAAAACCTCCTTTTGCTGTTATAAGCTGATTATAATTTCTGGACTCTGGTTATGCAAGAAAAACCTTGTGTTTTGTCTGCCGCTGTAGTAAAATGAGGTCAAATAAACAAGTCTGCACTGCATTTTCTGGCATGTGTCATTTGATTTCAATTTTGTTTTTCTGTATTTTTTTCTTAATGTTCCATTATCTTATCTTTTTTATCACATTTCTTGATTTTCCCGGATAAAGTAGTAAAAAGAAGAAAAAATACAGGTATGCAGGTGCGGGCAGAAAGAGGCTGTCTATGAAAAAAGAAGGGATTTTATTCCAGGGGCTCTGCATACAGGAGGATTGTCAGCAGGATTTCTTAGAAGAAGAGGGCGTTTACTGTGGCAAAAAGGTTTCTTTTCAAAAAGCAAAACGATGTTATGTGGATAGTACCTATTTCCTGCTTTATGGTATTTGCAAAAATAGGAAGTGCAGGGAATTGGTTCAGGGCATGGAAGATGAATGGCGAAATTATCTGCAGGAGCGGGCAAGGAAAAGCCGGTACCAGGGAGAAGTGTTTTGGCACAGTCTGTCCTGTGAGGAACGGGAATGTGCCCAGGCAGCACTGGGGCTTCTGGAAGATATCCGTGATGGGGAGAAGGATCGGGCAGAACTAGCCTGGATCGGATTCTGGTATCTGGTTTATAAGGGATTTCATGAGATATACGGTTTTTTGAAAGGCCGTTTTGAGACAAGATTTCAGATTTTGTGCAGGCTGGCAAAAGAGAACAATCAGGAGCCCTTTTATGGAATCAGTTATCTGTGTATGGAATTTCTGTTTGCAGAAGAACTGGGGGTGGAAATCGAGAAAAACGAGCCTTATTCTGCCTTACGCCAGTGCATGCAAAAATGCATTAATAAGTGGGAAAGTTCCTGGCAATATTGATGTTAAAACTTTGTCAAAACCTATTGAAAAAAAGCTGGAAACAAGGTACAATTATACTCGGCAGAAATTGGTTTTACTTATGTAGTGTAATGCAGTGAACCAGCAGGTGATTTCTGCACAAAAACCGGATGGAATCACAGAAAACGTGCAGAAATCCCGGTAAATATATTTAAAT
>Peterbilt_p2__coassemble_667_pt1 | contig 22831 bp, 24 predicted proteins | sample Peterbilt_p2__metabat2_high_PE_039 | metagenome-assembled genome bin Peterbilt_p2 | reverse complement strand
CATATAGAACAATCAGTTAACTATAACTAGGAGGTGAAAAGAAATGGCAGTAAAAATTAGATTAAGAAGAATGGGACAGAAGAAAGCTCCTTTCTATAGAATCATTGTTGCAGATTCCAAATCCCCAAGAGATGGAAGATTTATCGAGGAAATCGGTACTTATGACCCAACTCAGGATCCAACTGTTTACAAAGTAGACGAAGAAGCAGCGAAAAGATGGCTTGCAAATGGTGCTCAGCCTACAGATATCGTAGCAAAAATCTTCAAACAGGCTGGTATCGAAAAATAATCCGGGAGGTGTCTTCTAATGAAAGAATTAGTGGAAGTAATTGCAAAATCTCTCGTAGATTGTCCTGACGAAGTCGTTGTGACAGAAACAGAAGAAAGTGACGCTATCCTTGTAGAGCTCAAGGTTGCTCCTGCTGATATGGGCAAGGTGATCGGACGCCAGGGCCGTATAGCCAAGGCTATCCGCACAGTTGTTAAGGCGGCATCATCCAAGAGTGATAAAAAGGTAGTCGTGGATATTTTACAGTAAACTATAGAGCTGCCGCATGAAAGTGCGACAGCTTCTTTCGTATTATAAGAAGATATACTGTTTGGCAGGAGGAAGAAAATGGAAAATTTACTGCAGGTAGGTGTTATCACTACAACCCACGGAATCAGGGGAGAAGTTAAAGTGTATCCAACCACAGATGATGCTCATAGATTTGAAGACCTGGCTTATATATTGCTTGATACAGGAAAAGAGCTGTGCGAGCTGGAAATTGAAAAAGTCAGATATTTTAAGCAATTCGTAATTTTAAAATTTAAAGATGTAGATAATATTAATGACATTGAGCCATATAAAGGCAAAAGTCTCTATGTGACACGGGAATTTGCGGTACCGTTGAAGGAAAATGAATATTATATTGCAGATTTGATTGATATGGAAGTCTATCTTGAGGATGGCAGTTTGTTCGGAATTTTGAAGGATGTTATGGAGACAGGGGCAAACGATGTTTATGTTATAAAAACAGAAACAAAAGGTGAAGTCCTGATTCCTGCAATTAAAGACTGTATCAAGGCAGTTGACGTAGAAAAAGGGACTATGACCATACATCTTCTGGATGGTTTGTGCTAAGGAGGAAGAAAATGAAATTCCATGTACTTACATTATTTCCTCAGATGATAGAAAATACAGTACAGACAAGTATCACCGGAAGGGCGGTAAAAAGCGGAAAAATTTCTCTTCATACCGTGAATATCCGTGATTTTGCAGATAATAAACACATGCGGGTAGACGATTATCCATATGGAGGCGGGGCTGGAATGGTCATGCAGGCAGAGCCGGTTTTCAGGGCATATGAGTCTGTGAGAAAAACATCCGGGGCAGCGGCAAATGGAAAGAAACCAAGATGTATTTACCTTACCCCACAGGGCCAGGTGTTTCATCAGACTATGGCAGAGGAACTTGCACTGGAAGAGGAACTGATATTTCTTTGCGGTCATTATGAAGGGATTGATGAACGTGTATTAGAGGAAGTAGTTACCGACTATGTGTCCATCGGAGATTATGTGCTCACAGGAGGAGAGCTGGCTGCTTCTGTAATGATTGACGCGATTTCTAGATTTGTTCCTGGTGTGCTGAATAACGAAGAATCATCCCAGTTTGAGTCCATGCAGGATAATCTTTTGGAATATCCACATTATACCAGGCCAGAAGTCTGGCATGAGAAGCAAGTGCCGCCAGTGCTTTTGGCGGGCAATCATGACAAGATTCAGTCCTGGAGACTGGAGCAGTCTGTGAAACGTACCAAAGAACGCAGGCCGGATTTGTTTGCCCAGAACCGCCCGGTTACCATTGCTTATTTCAGTCCAACCCAGGGAACCAGGCAGGTGGCAGAGATTCTGGCAGAAGGACTGACACAGAATCCTGTTTATCTGGATTTAACCAGAAGAAAATTCCGCAAACAGGTAAAACATTTTACACAGCAGGAGCTTCTGGTGGCTGCGGCACCTGTGTATGGAGGACAGCTTCCGCAGATACCGGATGGATTGTTTACGAATCTGAGAGGAGATCATACACCATGTGTACTTATGGCTGCTTACGGAAACCGCCACTATGATGATACGCTGGCTCAGATGAAGCAGATTTTGACAGAGAGAGGATTTGTCTGTATCGGAGCCATTGCACCAGTAATTCCTCATATTTATTCCGAAAAACTGGGAAGTGGAAGACCGGATCAGAAAGACCGGGAAATCTTCCGCAAGTTTGCTGTTTTGATTAAAAAAAGAATCCAGGAGGCGGAAACACAGGGATTTCGTGAAATTTCTGTTCCGGGAAATCCGAAACCAGAGCCAAAACTTATGAAGCCTGTGAAAAAAGAATTTGAGCGTGAACAATGTACAAATTGCCAGTCCTGTGTGCAGAAATGTCCTGTGAATGCCATTTCCAGAGAAACCCTGGAAATAGCAGAAGAAACCTGCATCAACTGCATGCGTTGTGCAAAGACCTGCCCTACAGGTGCCAGATCTTTTGATGCGGAGGAAGTGAGACAGTATCTGGAAAATAATTACAGTAATCCAAGAGAAATTGAGTATTTTTGACCTTGACAAGATTCCCTGTCCATAGTATAATTTTATCTGTTGTAAAAAGAGATGGTCCTCTGTTGCTGATTGCATTAAGAACATCCAGGATTAAAGGAGAAAAATCATGAACGAAATTATTAGAAACATTGAAGCTGCTCAGATGAAAGCAGAAGCACCACAGTTTAACGTAGGTGACACTGTAAGAGTACACGGAAAAATCAAAGAAGGAAACCGTGAAAGAATCCAGATCTTTGAAGGTGTTGTATTAAAGAAACAGGGCGGAAGCAACCGTGAAACTTTCACAGTAAGAAAGAACTCTAACGGAATCGGCGTTGAAAAAACTTGGCCATTACACTCCCCTAACGTAGAAAAAGTAGAAGTAATCAGACGTGGTAAAGTAAGACGTGCGAAACTGAACTACTTAAGACAGCGTGTAGGTAAAGCAGCTAAAGTAAAAGAATTAGTTAAATAATAACGGAAACATGACAGGGACACATACTTTGGTATATGTCCCTGTTTCTTCCATATAGGTTATTAGGAGCAAAGGAAGAAAATGGAAAAAAGCAGAAAGAAAAGCAGGAAAAAGAAAAGTACTTTGTCCGGTATGGAGCATTTCCACAACATAGAAAGACAGAAAGATGCAGCATTAGAATTTATAAAAAGCAGGAGAGGGCGTATCATATTCCAGTGGGTATTCCAGACAGCAGTAGTCCTTGCCTTAGCTGCTGTGACAGCAATTTTTTTCTTTCAGAGCATTGGAATGCAGGAGAGCAGTATGGAGCCTACGATTCAGACAGGAGAAAGATTTTTCGTGAATCAGCTTGCATATAAATTTGGTAGTCCGAAACGTGGAGATATCATTGCTTTTACAAAGGATGGAAAGGAGAATGCATCCATTCATATTAAGCGTGTCATCGGGCTTCCTGGGGAAACCATACAGATTAAAGAAGGTAAGGTTTACATCAACGGCGAAGTATATAAAGAAGACGGGGATTTTTCCGAGATATCCAACCCGGGACTGGCCGACGAAGGGATTTCCTTAAAGAAGGATGAATATTTTGTTCTGGGTGATAACAGGAACAACAGTGAAGACAGCCGTTTTGCTGAAGTGAAGAATGTAAAGAAAAAAAATATAGAAGGCAAGCTCTGGTTTCAGGCTGCACCTTTGAACAAAATTGGATTTGTAAAACATGAGATGAAGAAATGAGGTAGCGTATGAATTATCAATGGTATCCGGGTCATATGACAAAAGCAAAACGTATGATGCAGGAAAATATAAAACTGATCGATCTGGTGATAGAAGTGACAGATGCCAGGATTCCTCTTTCCAGCAGAAATCCTGATATTGATGAACTGGGAAAGAATAAGGCAAGACTGATCCTTTTAAATAAGGCAGACCTGGCAGATGACAGCAGAACAGAACAGTGGATGGAATATTTTAGGAGCAAGGGTTACTATGCTGTGAAGATTAATGCCAGAAGTGGTGCTGGAATGAAAGGAATTCTTCCGGTCATTATGGAATCCTGTAAAGAAAAAATAGAAAGAGACAGAAGAAGAGGCATTCTAAACCGCCCGGTAAGAGCTATGGTAGTAGGAATCCCAAATGTGGGGAAATCTACGTTTATTAATTCTTTTGCAGGAAAAGCCTGTACAAAAACAGGGAACAAACCTGGTGTGACCAAAGGAAAACAGTGGATCCGCATTAACAAAAATGTGGAGCTGTTAGATACCCCTGGAATTTTGTGGCCAAAGTTTGAAGACCAGGAAGTAGGGGCAAAGCTGGCTATGGTAGGTTCTATTAAAGATGAAATTTTGAATCTGGAAGAACTTTCCCTGGAACTGCTTGCATACCTTCACCGGGAATATGAAGGAATCCTTGAACAGCGGTATCAGATTACAGAATCTGAAAACAATGTAACCATGCTGGAAGAGATTGCAAGAAACAGGAAATGCATTCAGAAGGGTCAGGAGCTGGATTATACAAAGGCAGCAAACATTCTTCTGGAAGAGTTCCGGAATGGAAAAATCGGCAGAATCACGTTGGAGAAAGCAGAGTAAAAGTAAATGATGAAAAGTATTCAGAAAATTAAAGAAGAATTGAAAACAGCGGAACAGACAGAACTTCTTAAGCTGATAGACTTTTATGCACAGGATAATAGAAAAGGTGTGCAGACGGCCGTTGCACAGGCTAGGAAACAGATGGAAGCACTGGAGAAGGAGAAGCAGCGAATAGAGGCTATGAAATCCTTTGAGCACCAATATGAGCATCTGGGATATGTGTGCGGTATTGATGAAGTGGGGAGAGGGCCGTTTGCAGGTCCTGTTGTGGCCGGTGCAGTGATTCTTCCAAAGGACTGTGATATTTTATATATCAATGATTCTAAAAAGCTTTCTGAAAAGAAAAGAGAAGAATTGTATGAAGAGATTATGGAAAAGGCGGTTGCTGTGCAGGTAGGCTATGCAAGTCCTGCGAGAATTGATGAGATTAATATTCTTCAGGCTACTTATGAAGCTATGAGGGAAGCAGTGTCAAAGCTTCCCGTTACTCCTCAGATTTTACTCAATGACGCAGTGACCATACCAGGTATCACGATTCCCCAGGTTCCCATTATCAAAGGAGATGCAAAAAGCGTTTCTATTGCAGCGGCAAGTATTATTGCGAAAGTTACCAGAGACAGGCTTATGAGAGAGTATGATAAAATTATGCCGGAATATGGATTTGCCTCCAATAAGGGCTATGGTTCAAGGGAACACATCGAAGCACTCAGAACATATGGTGCCACACCGATTCACCGGAAAAGTTTTATTAAAAATGTATTTGGAGAAGAGAAATGAAGTCTGGCACAGGCACAAAGGCATCCAGGGCAGTAGGAAGACATTATGAGGAGCTGGCGGCAAAATATCTGGAAAAAGCAGGATATCATATTTTGGAGTGTAATTTTCAGTGCAGGCAAGGGGAAATCGATATCATTGCACAAAATGAAGGATATCTTTGCTTTGTTGAGGTGAAGTACAGAAAATCCGAAACTTATGGAGGTGCACTGGGAGCGGTATCTTATAAAAAACAAGAAAAAATATCCAGGGCAGCATTGTATTATCTTACCGTACGTGGCTATGGCGAAACCTGTCCCTGTCGGTTTGATGTGCTTGCAATCACTCGGGAGCAGATAACACTGATAAAAAATGCATTCGAATACAGAGGTTGAACATGGAACTTAAATGGAAAACAGATCTCCTGCAACATATGAAAATCAATGAAAATAAGGGTGTAACTTATCTGACTTATCCGGCATTTGAAAAGTTTCCGGAATTTTATCACGGATTTTCTACCAGATTAGGCGGTGTAAGCAAAGGGATTTACTCATCTATGAATTTGAGTTTTACGAGAGGTGACGAAGAAGAGGCGGTTTTGGAGAACTACAGGCGTATAGCAGATGCTATTGGATTTTCCATGGAGGGAATCGTGTGTTCTGATCAGACGCATACGGTTCATATCCGCCAGGTTACAGAAGCAGATAAAGGAAAGGGTGTACTTCAAAAAAAGGACTATACGGATATTGATGGGCTGATCACCAATGTTCCCGGTATTACACTTACCACCTTTTATGCAGACTGTGTGCCGCTGTTTTTCCTGGATCCTGTGAATAAGGCGGCTGGCCTTGCACACTCAGGATGGAGGGGCACTGTAGGCAGAATGGGAGAAAAAATGGTAAGAGCTATGAAAGATGCCTTTGGTTCAGAGCCGGAAAACCTGTATGCAGGAATCGGACCATCTATCTGCCAAGATTGTTATGAAGTTAGTGCTGATGTGGCGGACAGGTTCCGGGAAGAATTTCAGGGTTATGAAGAGGATGCAGGGCTTCTGTATAAGACGAAACCTGGGAAATACCAGCTAAATCTTTGGAAAGCCAATGAAATCGTTCTTACAGAGGCAGGAATTTTAAGAGAACACATTAGTTTTCCTGGAATCTGTACCTGTTGTAATCCGGAATTTTTATTTTCACACCGGGCAAGCCAGGGAAAAAGAGGCAATTTATGTGCTTTTTTGGGAGTTAGTGTTACGTAATTATTACAAAAAAGTAAAAAAAGCTGTTCTTTTTGTTTCTGATATGTTATAATGAGTATCGTTAGAGAAAAGGAGCTTTGATTTATGAAAAAAAGATTGAGTACCCTTCTCCTGGCTGGCGTTTTATCTGTCAGTATGGCAGCAGCACCTGTTTATGGTGCTTCCACACAAAAAAAGATTACAGATGCACAGAATGCCAAACAGGAACAGCAGAAACAGTTAAATGATACACAGAGCAGGCTGAATAGCCTGGAAGCGAAAAAAGGAAATTTACAGGCTTACATTCGTGAGCTGGACAAGCAGTTTACAGAATTAGGACAGAATCTCCAGGAAATCCAGACCAAGTCAGAGAAGGCACAGAAAGATTTGGAAGAGCTTCAGATTGAACTGGCAGAGGCGGAAGCAGAAGAAGCTGACCAGTATTCCAAGATGAAGCTTAGGATTCAGTACATGTATGAGAATTCGAACCAGTCTTACATATCCATGTTTTTAGAAGCAAAGAGTTTTTCAGAATTTTTAAGCCAGGCTGAAAACTTCTCTCAGCTTACCAAGTATGACAGACAGATGCTGGAAGAGTATAAGAAAACAACAGCAGAAATTAAAGAAAAAGAACAATCTATCAAAGAGCAGCAGAAAGAACTGGAAGTTCTGAAAGAAGAAAGTCTGGCGAAACAGGATGAAGTCTCTGCTGTCATGAAAACGACTCATGCACAGATTGCAACTTATGAAAATGAGATCTCTGCACAGGAGAGCAATGTGCAAAGTCTGATGAGTAAGATTGAAAGCCAGCAGAATACAATTAATGAGCTAATCAAACAGCAGAAGGATGAAGAGGCAGCTCAGGCACTGGCACAGCAGCAGAATAGCCAGAACAGCAATCCTCCTGCACAAAATACTCAGAAACCTCAGCAGGATACCCAGAAACCTGCGGCAAAACCTGAACAAAATAAACCTCAGGAAAACCAGTCTCAGAATACCCAGAAACCATCTGAGGATACTCAGCAAAATAACAGCCAGCAGAATTCATCTAAGGGTAAATATCTTGGAAAATTCAGACTGACAGCTTATTGCCCTTGCGCAAGCTGCTGTGGTGTACAGACGGGAATCACAGCCAGCGGGACAACTGCGACACAGGGAAGAACCGTTGCAATGTATGGAGTGCCGTTTGGTACAAAGTTACTGATAAACGGAAGTATTTATACAGTAGAAGACAGGGGAACTCCTTACGGGCATGTGGATATCTTCTTTAACAGTCATTCTGCGGCTCTTCAGTTTGGAAGCCAATGGGCTGATGTATATCAGGTGAATTAAATGAGCAATATGATTAATATCCTGGTATGCACAGGAATTCTTTTAGGCGGGATAGACGAAATAAGAGGAAATAAAAAAGGATATGGGGCAAAGTTCAGAGAGGCTTTTGAATATATTCCCTCCATGGCATTTTCCATGGTAGGAATGATCTGCCTTACGAATCTGATTGCTTTTGTTTTAGAAAAAGGGATTGCCCCTTTTATGAATATGATTCATATGGACCCGGCTGTTTTAGCCGGGTTTTTAGCTGTCGATATGGGAGGATATCAACTAGCAGAAAAGCTGGCAGTAAATCCTGCTATGGGCAGTTATGCAGGGATTGTCCTTGGAGCTGGTCTTGGCTGTACACTGGTATTTACAATTCCTGTTGGTATGGGAATGGTGGGAGAAGAAAGTAAGCCGTATTTTGCGAAAGGAATTGTACTGGGGCTTCTTGGCCTGCCATTTTCACTGGTGATTGGCGGATGGTTATCAGGGCTTAGTATGGGCAGGATTTTATGGGAAAACATTTTGCCGGTGTCTATTGCTGCTGTTTGTGGAATTGGCCTGGCAAAATTTTCCAGGCTTACTATGAGGATTTTTGGAGGTTATGTGAAGGTTCTCCAGGTTATACTGCTTGCAGGGCTTATGTTTGGAGCTGTTGCACATACGCTTGGAATGTCTGAAGCATGGGGAATCACGCCTCTTTTGGAAGCTATGGGGGTCGTGTGCTCCATTTCCATATTTCTTTTGGGAAGTCTTCCAATCACAACACTGCTGCAGAGACTGCTGCAAAGGCCGTTTACATGGCTTGGAAGAAAAGTTGGCCTGGACAGTGTCAGTATGACAGGATTTTTGATCACCTGTGTCTCCCCGCTGCCAACGCTGGCTTTGATGAAGGATATGAGCCCGAAAGGACGGCTGCTGAACGTGACTTTTATGGTAAGTGGTGCTTCTGCCCTTGGTGCACACCTGGCTTTTGTAAGTTCTGTTGAGCCTGGAATGATAGGGGCACTTTTGGGAAGCAAGCTATTGGGAGGACTCCTTACAGTGGGGCTTGCTTGTCTTATTGGAAAGAATGAATAAAAGATTCTTTTTATGATTGAAAAAGCTGTCGCATTTAAGTGCAACAGCTTTTTTAGAATTAACCTCTTGTTTTCTTTAATAACTGATTAATCTTAGATGTGGTACTGCGTACTTTTTCTACAGATAAATCATGATTCAGAATATCCATAATGCTGGCCAGATATTTACTCATATCTGCTTCCAGATAATATGGGCGGGTCAGTAATTCAGGATTTCTATAGTTTAAGTTTGTGGTGATGACACGGTGGATATAGCCTTTTTCATAGTATTCATCAAACTTCTCCAAACCGTCGGTAAACAAGCCAAAAGTAGTGCAGACAAGGACACGTTTTGCTTTGCGGTCTTTTAATTTCTTTGCTACGTCAAGCATGCTTTCTCCTGAGGAAATCATATCATCAATAACAATAACATCTTTTCCTTCCACAGAATCGCCTAAAAATTCGTGGGCAACGATAGGGTTTCTGCCGTTTACTACGGTAGAATAATCACGGCGTTTATAGAACATACCCATATCCACGCCAAGAATATTAGAGAAATAAACAGCTCTCTGCATAGCGCCTTCGTCAGGGCTGATGATCATAAGATGCTCATTATCGATTTTGAAATCTTCTACAGAAGTACAAAGAGTTTTCAGAAATTGATAAGTAGGCATAAAATTATCAAAGCCGGATAACGGAATAGCGTTCTGCATTCTCGGATCATGTGCATCAAAAGTAATGATGTTTGATACACCCATGTGAACCAGTTCCTGCAAAGCAAGGGCACAGTCTAAGGATTCTCTTTTGCTGCGTTTGTGCTGGCGGCTTTCATACAGGAACGGCATGATAACATTGATTCTGTGAGCTTTTCCGGCAGCAGTAGCAATGATTCGTTTTAAATCCTGATAGTGATCGTCTGGTGACATGTGATTCTCATAACCGCACATATTATATGTAAGGCTATGATTGCATACATCAACCATGACATACATGTCAGTACCTCTGATGGATTCGTTGATGACTCCTTTTGCCTCTCCTGAGCCAAAACGAGGACAATTGCATTCAATCAAAAAAGTATCTTCAGCGTATCCTCTCAAGTTCAGGCCGGATTGATTGTGAGAGTTTAATTCCTTTCTGAACTGTACCAGATGTGCATCTACCTGTGAAGCTAACTGGGAGCAGCTTTTTAACGCTGCAATCTTAATCGGAGCTACCGGAATGGATTTTTCCAGTAAACTGATATTGACCATAATAACCTCCATAAAAACGTTTTTTGACAAAAAAATACATAAATGTACACATAAGTTATAACATTCGACTGATGGGGAAGTCAAGGAAATTATTGCATTTTTCCTTTAATATTGGTATTATTAAAACTAACGGGCATTTACAGGAGGGATACCATGAAGAATTGCCGACATAAAATCAGCCAGGTAAAAGAAGGAAGTATTGCCTGGGAAATGGAAATAGAACCAGGGGATGAGTTGATTTCCATCAATGGGGAAACCATTGAGGATGTGTTTGATTATCATTATCTGGTAAATGATGAATATATTGAACTTTTGATTAAGAAATCTGATGGAGAGGAATGGGAACTGGAAATTGAAAAAGATCAAGAAGAGGATCTTGGGCTGGAGTTTGAGAACAGCCTGATGGATGAATACCGTTCCTGCAGAAATCATTGCGTATTTTGTTTTATTGACCAGATGCCTCCGGGGATGAGAGAAACTCTTTATTTCAAAGATGATGATTCCAGATTGTCATTCCTGCAGGGGAATTATGTCACACTGACCAATATGAGTGACCATGATATAGACAGAATCATTCATTACCATCTGGCACCTATTAATATTTCATTTCAGACGACCAATCCTAAACTGCGCTGTGAAATGCTTCACAACCGTTTTGCAGGGGATATTTTCCCGAAAGTACAGAGATTGTATGATGCCGGGATTGAGATGAATGGACAGATTGTTCTTTGTAAAGGGCTCAATGACCAGGAAGAGCTGGAAAGAAGTATTTCGGATCTGACAAAGTATCTTCCTTATTTAAGGAGTGTGTCCGTTGTACCAGTAGGATTGAGCAAATACCGGGAGGGATTGTATCCCCTTGTTCCATTTACGAAAGAGGATGCAGTTCAGGTGATAGATACGATAGAAGCATGGCAGAAAAAGCTTTTCCCACAATACGGGCTTCATTTTGTACATGCCAGTGATGAATGGTATTTGCTTGCAGGGAGAGAACTGCCCGAAGAAAGCCGTTATGATGGATATCTGCAGTTGGAAAACGGAGTTGGAATGCTCCGGCTTTTGAGAGAAGAGATTATTGCAGAACTGGAAAAGCACAAGGGGGATACCAGAAAAAGGAAAGTTTCTTTTGCCACAGGACGCCTGGCTTATCCATATATTCAGAAGTATTCGGCCAAGATTCAGGAAAAATATCCGAATCTGGAAATTATGGGATATGAAATCCGTAATGACTTTTTTGGGGAGCGGATTACTGTTTCCGGGCTTTTGACCGGACAGGATATTCTGAACCAGCTGGAAGATAAGGATTTGGGAGAATGTCTGTTGCTTCCATGCAATCTGCTGCGCAGCGGCGAAGATGTTTTTCTGGATGATATAAGAGTAAACGAGTTAGAAAACAGGTTTCAGATACCAATAAGAATCGTAGAAGAAAATGGTGCAGATTTTGTAACAGCGGTTCTTGAAAGGGATGTGGAACCAGCACATAAAAGGAGACAAATGTATGAGCAAACCGATTGTAGCAATTGTTGGAAGGCCTAATGTAGGAAAATCGACACTTTTTAATGTACTTGCAGGAGAGAAGATTTCTATTGTAAAGGATACCCCGGGTGTGACAAGAGACCGTATTTATGCGGAAGTGACCTGGCTGGATAAAACCTTTACCATGATTGACACCGGTGGTATTGAACCAGAAAGCAAAGATATCATTCTTTCACAGATGAGAGAGCAGGCACAGATTGCCATTGATACTGCAGATGTGATTGTTTTTATGACAGATGTGAAACAGGGGCTGGTAGATGCGGATTCGAAGGTTGCAGATATGCTCAGAAGAAGCAATAAGCCGGTTGTTCTGGTAGTAAATAAGGTAGATAGTTTCCAGAAATATATGCTGGATACGTATGAATTTTATAATCTTGGAATTGGAGAGCCGGTTCCGATTTCTGCCGCTTCTATGCTGGGGCTTGGAGATATGCTGGACAAAGTAATCGAACATTTTCCTCAGCACGAAGCAGAAGAAGAGGAAGATGATATTCCTAAGATTGCTCTTGTTGGAAAACCGAATGTAGGGAAATCTTCTCTGATCAATAAGATTTTGGGAGAAGACCGTGTCATTGTATCTGATATCGCAGGTACCACAAGAGATGCCATTGATACAAAGGTGGTTTATAAAGGAAGAGAATATACTTTTATTGATACAGCGGGTCTTCGCAGAAAAAATAAGATTAAAGAGGAATTGGAGCGTTACAGTATTATCCGTACTGTAACAGCAGTAGAGCGTGCCGATGTGGTGGTCATGATGATTGATGCTACAGAGGGTGTTACAGAGCAGGATGCAAAAATCGCAGGTATTGCCCATGACAGAGGAAAGGGAATTGTCATTGCGGTGAATAAATGGGATGCAATTGAAAAAAATGACAAAACCATTTATAAATTTACAAATAAAATCCGTGAAACACTTGCTTATATGCCATATGCAGAGATTATGTTTATTTCTGCTGAGACGGGACAGAGAATTCCGAAATTGTTTGAGACAATAGACATGGTGCTGGAAAATCAGACCCTGCGTATTCAGACAGGTGTGCTGAATGAAATTATTTCAGAGGCGATTGCCATGCAGCAGCCGCCTACGGATAAAGGAAAACGCCTGAAGATTTTCTATACCACACAGGTGTCTGTAAAACCGCCTACCTTTGTTATTTTTGTAAATGACAAAGAACTGATGCATTTTTCATATGTGCGTTATCTGGAAAATAAAATCAGAGAGGCGTTTGGATTCAAAGGAACTTCCCTGAAATTTATTGTCAGGGAAAGGAAAGAAGGGGAAAAATAATCATGTTACCACGTATCATCTGTCTGGCAGTAGGCTATGCATGCGGACTGTTTCAGACTTCCTATATCTATGGAAAGAAAAGCGGAATTGATATCCGGGAGCACGGCAGTGGAAATGCGGGAACTACCAATGCCCTGCGGACTTTGGGAAAAAAAGCGGGAGCCCTGACGCTTCTTGGGGATTGCCTGAAATGCGTAGTTGCAGTTGTCATTGCAAGACTCCTCTTTGGTACACACCAGGGAACTGATCTTTTGGCATTAGAATTATATGCTGGTGCAGGATGTGTCCTTGGGCATAATTTTCCATTTTATTTAAAGTTTAAAGGTGGTAAAGGGGTGGCTGCTTCCGTTGGGTTGCTTCTGGCTTTTGATATCAGGATTTTTCCGATTTGTGCCGTATTATTTTTTGGAACATTTTTCCTGACTCATTATGTATCGCTTAGTTCCCTGCTGGCATATCTTGGATTTTTTGTATCTATTCTGATCTTTGGTCAGACAGGAATGCTGGATTGTACACAGCCGGTTCTCTTTGAGGTTTATGTTCTTTCGGCAGCCCTTACAGTATTGGCATACTGGAGGCACAGACAGAATATTGTGCGTCTGATACATGGAAACGAAAATAAGATATTTCTGGGGAAAAAGAGGTAAAGAAAAATGGCAAGGGTAAGTGTAATTGGTGCGGGAAGTTGGGGAACTGCCCTGGCAATCCTTCTTACAGGGAATGGCCACGAGACCATACTCTGGTCTCACAGAGAGGATCAGGCTTTGGAGCTTTCCCAGACAAGAGAGCACAAAGCTAAACTTCCGCAAGTTAAGCTGCCGGAAAATCTGGAAATTACTGCTGATTTAGAAAAGGCGGTTGCAGGCAGAGATGTATTGGTACTGGCTGTTCCGTCTGTGGCAGTGAGAGAAACAGCCAAAAAGCTCCGGCCGTATGTGTCTTTTGGACAGCTGATTGTGAATGTTGCAAAGGGAATTGAAGCCCATACGCTCACAACGCTGACAGATATGATTGAAGAGGAGATACCAGGTGTACATGCCTGTGTCCTGTCTGGTCCAAGTCATGCAGAAGAAGTGAGCCGGGGTCTTCCTACTACCTGTGTGGTAGGGGCGAAGGATAAGGCGACAGCAGAGTATCTTCAGAATATATTTATGAGCCCGGTATTTAGGGTGTATATTAGTCCGGATATTTTAGGAATTGAATTGGGCGGTGCACTGAAAAATGTCATTGCCCTGGCAGCGGGTACTGCAGATGGACTTGGTTATGGTGATAATACCAAAGCTGCCCTGATCACCCGGGGAATCACAGAGATTGTCCGTCTGGGAGTTGCTATGGGTGCAAAGGCAGAAACATTTTATGGTTTGTCAGGCATTGGGGATTTGATTGTTACCTGTGCCAGTAAACACAGCCGGAATAGAAAAGCCGGATTTCTTATGGGGCAGGGGAGAAGTATGGAGCAGGCTATGGCGGAAGTGAACATGGTAGTAGAAGGTGTACATTCTGCAAAGGCCGGTTTAGAACTGTCACAGAAATACCAGGTGGAAATGCCGATCATTGAGCAGGTAAATAAAGTGCTTTTTAATGGAAAAGATCCTGCAGAGGCAGTGAGAGAGCTAATGGTTAGAGATAAAAAAATAGAATCCTGGGATAGTTCCTGGCGTTAAAGAATGTAAAATAACAGTGGCAGTATCTTTCGGCTTATTTAAGTAGAAAGATACTGCCACTGTTGTTGCAGGCCGGAATTACTTTGCGGTATAAGGAATCATATCTTCAGGGATTCCTGTGATACGCTGTTGGATATCCATAGCTGTAATGGCAGCCATTTCTTCTTCAGTGAGCGTAAAATCGAAAATCTGGCTATTTTCTTCAATACGTTCTTTATGTACGGATTTTGGAATGACAGAAATTCCCTGCTGGATCAGCCAGCGGAGTCCTACCTGTGCCGGTGTTTTTTGATGACACTTGCCGATTTCGGTCATAAGCGGACTGTTCAAATAAGCTCCTCTTGCCAGTGGTGCATAAGCCTGAACAGCAATATGGTGTTCTTTGCAGTAAGCAAGAAGCTTTGGATGATTGAAAAGCGGGTGAAATTCTACCTGGTTCACTGCAGGGATAATATCGGTAGATTCTTTTAAGGTTTCTAAATCCTGAACAGAAAAATTGGAAACACCGATAGATTTAATCAATCCCTGCGCCTGAAGTTTCTCCATGGCTCTCCAGGTGTCACAAAAGCAGCCAGGTACAGGCCAGTGTATTAAATACAAATCCAGATAATCAAGTCCAAGCCGCTCTAGGCTTCTATTAAAACTGTCTTCAATGTCGCCTATACGCTGTGCTGTATTCCATAGTTTTGTAGTGATGAAAATTTGTTCTCTTGGTATTCCTAAAGATTTCAGTGCTTTTCCGACACCTGATTCGTTTTTATAAAAAGAAGCAGTGTCTATTAAATGATAGCCAGAGGAAAAAGCATCCCCGATTGCCTGTTTTAATTCCGTTTCATCTGTAGTATTATAAACGCCAAGCCCTAACAGAGGCATTTCTCTTGTGTCGTTTAGTGGAATCACATATTCGCCAAAAGACATAAAATTACCCTCCTTAATATGTCCTGATAAGTATAGCACAAAAATATAAAAAATGTTAGTCAAAATCATTAAATATATAATTTGTATAGGATTTCTAATAAAAACTTTGTTTAAAAATATACAGAGTAAATTTGGAAATGGTCTTTTTGCGATTTTGCACAAAAAAATAGATAAAATTCCAGAAAAAGTAATTTGAATAATAATTTCATAAGGTAAATTAATAATGTAAAAAAGCAACAAAGAAACAAAAATAAGGAAGATATTTATTGAAAATATTCACGGAATGGACAAGGAAAAATACATAAAATATCTTGATAAAAGCATGAAAACAATGTATAATTAAGATAATTGATAAATTATTGTCATTCATTGTGCCCAAATATCAATGTGGGCAAGGAAAGGATGGAAATATGCATTTAATTAAAGATGAAAATGGAAATGTGATTCCTCACGGAGGGGAAGGTCATCATCACGACCATGACCACGGCCATGAGCATTGTCATGCGTGCGGTGACGGCTGTGAAAAGAACTGCACAGACGAAGTTGTGGCACTGCTGAATTATATGCTTTCTCATAATCAGCATCATGCTGAGGAATTAGACCAGATGGCTGAAAATCTGATAAAACTTGGTATGGAAGATGCGGCAAAAACGATTAAAGAAGGCGTAGCTGACTTCCAGAAAGGAAATATGCGTCTTGGTTTAGCACTGACACTGGTAAAAGAACATTTAAAATAGGCTTGTGAAGGAGGCTTGGATTATGTGTCTTGCAACAGTACAGAAAGATAGTGACAACACCGTGATTTGTAAGATGGTAAGCCGTATTGATGTGGACGGAGATCAGGTGATACTCAGAGACATCATGGGTGAAACAAAAGTAATTGAAGGTAAAATCCGGATGGTTGATCTTGCAAACAGTATTGTAAAGCTGGAATGCGAATAAGATTTTAAAGGCAGACGCCTTAAAATTAAAATGAGAGTGATATGCGAAGACAGGGGTGGTTTCACATATGCAGGGCTTTGCCGGAAGAAAAAAACGGCATATGCAGCTTTACAGATTGTTTTGGGAAAGAAATTATAGATGATTAGGAGGTGCCCTTTATGGCACATGTAATTGCGGTCGCTGGAAAAGGCGGCGTAGGAAAGACAACACTGACTGGATTGATCATTCAGTATCTTGGTGAAAAGGGCAAGGGTCCTATTCTTGCGGTTGACGCAGATGCAAACTCAAATTTGAATGAAGTGCTGGGTGTGAAGGTAGAATCCACACTGGGTGAGGTCCGTGAGGAGGTTGCCAGAGCTGAAATGGCGAAGGACAGTCCGATTCCGGCCGGAATGACCAAGGCTGATTATATGGAGTTTAAGTTTGATGATGCTTTGGCAGAAGATGATGATTTTGACCTTCTGGTTATGGGACGTACTCAGGGAAAAGGCTGTTATTGTTTTGTGAATGGCCTTTTGCAGGCACAGCTCCAGAGACTGGAGAAAAATTATCCGTATATTATTGTAGACAATGAAGCTGGTATGGAACATATCAGCCGTGGCGTGCTTCCGAGCATGCAGACAGCGATTCTTGTCAGTGACTGCTCCAGAAGAGGAGTTCAGGCAGTTGGCAGGATTGCAGAACTGATCAAGGAATGCGATATGCATCCTCAGAAAGTTGGCTTGATTATCAACCGTGCTCCGGGTGGAGTGCTGAACCAGGGAACCAAGGAAGAAATTGAAAAGCAGGGTCTTCATCTTCTGGGGGTAGTGCCTCAGGATGAAACTGTTTTTGAATATGACTGTGAGGGAAGACCAACAGTACAGCTTCCGGAAGATTCACCGGTGAAAAAAGCAATCCGTGAGATTGTAGATAATTTAGGCTTATAAAGCGTAAGCTTTTCCTCTTTGTCTGGTGGACTGTTGCCTTGTAGTGCAAGGAAGGGAATTGTTGTTATCGACAAAGAGGCTTTTTTATAAAGCTTTATAACCCCCTGGGGCGGATAAGGAAATGGGGAATGCCCCGGAAAATATGAAGTGTGCCGACTTCAAAAAAATGAATAAGAGGCGATAGTAAAAGGAGGATATTCATGAGTGAATTCAGATTAGCTACAGTAGAAGAATTTGAAGCTGCTACTGCGAGACTCCTGGAAACAGCAGCAAAAGTAGGCGCTGACACCTGGCAGGCTCGAGTAAAAAATCAGACACCACATTGTAAATTCGGAGAAGAAGGAATCTGCTGCCGTATTTGTACTATGGGACCTTGCCGTATTACAAAGAAAGCTCCAAGAGGAATCTGCGGATGTGATGTTCATGGTATCGTTGGTCGTAACTACCTGAAATTTACAGCAGGTGGAGCTGCTACACACTCTGACCATGGCCGTGAAATCTGCCATACCTTATATGAAACAGCAGCAGACGGATGCTACAAAGTAAAAGATCCTGAAAAACTGCTCCGTATTGCAAAAGAGTGGGATATCGAAACAGAAGGAAAAGATATCTATGACTTAGCACATGAAGTTGCTTTGGCAGGTCTGAATGAATACGGTAAACCATTCGGAACACAGAAATTCTTAAAGAGAGCTCCGGAATCACAGCAGAAATTATGGGAAGAGAACGAAATTGCTCCTCGTGCAATCGACAGAGAAGTAGCTAGTTCTATGCACATGGCACATATGGGATGTTCTTCTAAACCAGAAGCACTTGTCAAACAGGCTCTTCGCTGCGGTCTTGGCGATGGATGGGGCGGTTCCATGATGGGAACAGAATTCTCTGACGTACTTTTCGGTACTCCAAAGCCAATCGAAACAGAAGCGAACTTAGGTGTTATGGTAGAAGAGAACGTAAACATCGTTGTTCATGGACATGACCCAAGTCTTTCTGAAATGATCTGTGAAGTAGCTGACAGCCCGGAAATGATTGCATACGCAAAAGAAATGGGTGCAAAAGGCATCACAATTTCTGGTGTTTGCTGTACATCAAATGAAGTTGCAATGCGCCGTGGTATTCCAATGGCTGGTAACTTCTTACAGCAGGAAAACGTTGTGCTGACAGGTGCTTGTGAAGCAATCGTTGTTGACGTTCAGTGTATTTTCCCAGCTTTGGGACCTCTGAGCAAATGCTTCCACACAAAATTCATCACAACATCTCCAATTGCTCAGATGCCGGATTCCGAATTTATCCGTTTTGATGCTCACACAGCAGTAGAGAAAGCTACTCAGATTGTAAAATTGGCAATCGAAAACTTTAAAAACAGAAAACCAGAATTAGTACATATTCCTCAGATGAAACAGAAAGCAACTGTTGGATATTCCACAGAAGCAATTGTAAAAGTTCTGGATGGTGTTACAAACTCACAGGTAGATGTAACAGGAACTACAAAACCATTATTACAGTGTATTACATCTGGTGTACTTCGTGGTGCAGTTGCTATGGTTGGATGTAACAACCCGAGAGTTCGTCCTGACTTAGCTCACATTGAACTGATGAAGAAGATGGTTGCAAACGATATTATTATCATTGCATCCGGATGTTCCGCACAGGCTGCCGCAAAAGCAGGTCTTATGGACAAAGCTGCAAAAGATATTTGTGGTGCAGGTCTTAAGAGAGTTTGTGAACTGGCAGATATTCCTCCAGTACTTCACATGGGATCTTGTGTTGATATTTCCCGTATGCTGGTTCTGGCAGCAACACTTGCAAAAGATGCAGGCTTACATATTTCTCAGCTTCCAGTTGTTGGATGTGCTCCTGAATGGATGTCTGAAAAAGCTGTTTCTATTGGTAACTATGTTATCGGATCTGGTATTGATACATTCTTAGGTGTAGATCCTTATGCATCAGGTTCCAGTGAAATGGTTGAAATCCTGACAAACGGTACAAGAGAATGGTGTGAAGCAGCATTTACTGTAGAAAAAGATATTGATAAATTAGGTGATGCCATGATGGCAAGAATCGAAGAGAAGAGAGCTGCACTTGGTATCTAATCTTTGATGACACTGAAATAACTCTAGAAAGGTGAATGACATGAAGATAGCAGTTACAGGGAAAGGCGGCGTAGGAAAGACCACCTTTGCGGCAACCCTTGCCAGATTATATGCAGATGAGGGAAAGCATGTGCTTGCAGCAGATGTGGATCCGGATGCAAATCTGGGTTTGGCTCTCGGTTTTGATGAAGAAACTCTCGATTCAATTATTCCCATTACAAAAATGAGAAAGCTGATTGAAGAGAGAACAGGAGCCGGAGCAGATAATCAGTTTTATACACTGAATCCAAAAGTAAGTGATATCCCTGATACCTATTCTAAAATGGTAAACGGAGTAAGACTCCTGGTATTGGGCACTGTGGAGACTGGTGGAGGCGGATGTGTTTGTCCGGAGCATGTGATGCTCCGAAGAATCATCAATAACCTGGTGCTTCACAGAGACGATGTAGTGATTTTAGATATGGAAGCAGGACTGGAGCATTTAGGAAGGGGTACAACAGAATCCATGGATCAGTTCATTGTAGTGATTGAACCTGGTGCAAGGAGTGTGCAGACCTACAAGAATGTGAAGAGGCTTGCAAAGGATTTGGGAGTAAAGCAGGTCCGGGTTGTGGCGAATAAGGTGCGGAACGAAGATGACGAAGCATTTGTGAGAAGCATAATTCCTGCTGAAGATCTTCTGGGCTTCATTCACTATAATACAGAAGTTATTGATGCTGACCGTCAGGGACAGTCCCCGTATGATTTCAGCAACACAGTGAAAGAAGAAATCACAAAAATCAAATCTATAATCGATCAAGGATTATAAAATGTTAGGAGGATAAAACATTGACATTATTTGAAACCGTATTTAGTGGAAATGACGCTGTTTATGGATTAACAGAAGGTGCAATCAATGCTGCCATTGAACAGCACGGAGCTGATAAAGCAATCAGCTTCCCGAATACAGCTTACAGCTTACCTTGCTACTACGCTGTAACAGGTGTAAAAGTTGGCACATTGGGAGAATTAAAAGAAGCTTTAGGTGTTGTAAAAACACTTATGACCAGAGAAATGAGAACACATGATGTATTTATGTCAGGTGTTGCTACTGCTCTTTGTGCAGAGTTTATTGAAGTTTTAAAATATATTGATGGTGCAACTCCATATGAAGAACCATGCTACGGACATTTAGCAGATGCTGTAATCCGTGAACTTGGTGTACCTCTTGTAACCGGAGATATCCCAGGTGTTGCTGTAATTCTTGGAAAAGCTCCTACAACAGAAGATGCAGTTGCTTTGGTTAAGAGCTATCAGGCACAGGGTATTCTGGTAACTTTAGTAGGCGATGTCATTGATCAGCTTGCAGAAGCAGGTATGAAGACTGGTGCTAATGTACGTGTAATTCCATTAGGAAAAGATGTAACATCTGTTATCCATGTTGTATCTGTTGCATTAAGAGCAGCTCTGATCTTTGGTAACATTACACCAGGTGATGCTGCAAGCTTAATGAAATACACATTTGAACGTGTTCCTGCATTCGTTAATGCATTTGCACCATTAAATGATGTAATCGTTGCATGTGGAGCTGGTGCCATTGCACTTGGTTTCCCTGTAATCACAAACCAGGAAGGTGTATCTGAAGTTCCTAAGAGCTTAATCGTTCAGACAGATGTAAGCAAATTCAATGCAACTTCTCTGGAAGCTCGTGATATCAAGATTAAAATCACAAACATTGATATTCCTGTTGCTTTCGCATCTGCATTTGAAGGTGAAATCATCCGTAGAGGTGATATGCAGGTAGAATTTGATGGTTCCCGTGTAGACTGTGCTGAGTTAGTACATACTGTAGAAGCATCTGAGATTGAAGACCACAAGATTACTGTTGTGGGACCAGAAGCAGATGAAATGGAACTGGGAAGCAAAAACAGCATTGCATATGTTGTTAAAGTTGCTGGTAAGAACATGCAGCCAGACTTTGAGCCAGTTATTGAGCGTAAATTCCATAACTACATTAACTGCATCGAAGGTGTATATCATACAGGACAGCGTGATATGCAGCGTATCCGTATCAGTAAAGATGCATTTAATGCAGGATTCCGTATTAAACATATCGGTGAAGTATTATATGCTTCTGTTAAGAACGAATTTGATGCTGTTGTTGACAAATGTGAAGTTGTGATCTACACAGATCCTGCTGAATGTACAAGAATCCGTCATGAAGTAGCAATTCCTACTTTCAACAAACGTGATGACAGACTGAAATCTCTGACTGATGAATCTGTAGATGTATATTACAGCTGTATCCTTTGCCAGGCATTCTCCCCATCTCACGTATGTGTTGTAACACCAGAACGTCTGGGACTTTGTGGTGCGGTTTCATGGCTGGATGCAAAAGCTACAAACGAGCTTGATCCAAACGGACCTTGCCAGGTAATCACAAAAGAAAGACCAATCGATGAAAGAATCGGTGAGTACGAAGACGTAAACGAAGCAGTTCGTAAATTCTCCCAGGGTGCTCTGGAAGATGTATCTCTGTACTCCATCATGGAAAAACCAATGACATCCTGCGGATGCTTCGAATGTATCTGTGGTATCGAACCATTCTCCAATGGTGTTGTTATTACAAACCGTGAATATGCAGGAATGACTCCTCTTGGAATGACATTCCCAGAACTTGCTTCCATGACAGGTGGCGGTGTTCAGACACCAGGATTCATGGGACATGGTAAACACTTTATCGGTTCTAAGAAGTTCATGAAAGCAGAAGGCGGTATTGAACGTATCGTATGGATGCCAAAAGAACTGAAAGAATTCGTTGCTGACAGAGTAAATGCTACAGCAAAAGAACTTTACGGAATCGATAACTTTACAGATATGATCGGTGATGAAACAATCGCAACAGATCCTGAAACACTGGTTGCATTCTTAACAGAAAAGAATCATCCGGCACTTTCAATGGAACCAATGATGTAATAATAAGAAATGGGAGTCTCTTTTCTCGGGGAAAGAGCTCCCGTTTCCCCTGTATGGGAAAATTGACTAAAACAATCTAGTTTTACTGGGCTGTTTTGGCAGATGCAGAAAAAAAGATTTCCATGGAAAAGCACTGGGAATCTTGTCAATATCTCTCATTATGTAGTATAATGTAGACGACAAATGCGGATTGCCATAAGTATTTGTCGTTTATAAAAAATATGAAGGAGGCTAACTGAAATGCCGTTTAATCAGAAACCAC